>Ga0256404_1000022_pt1 | contig 309764 bp, 318 predicted proteins | sample RumenRJG_01DNA_FD_185990 | JGI IMG/M metagenome (GOLD analysis project Ga0256404, IMG submission 185990) | Bovine rumen microbial communities from Lethbridge, Alberta, Canada - RJG_01 | ecosystem: Host-associated > Mammals > Digestive system > Stomach > Rumen | place: Canada: Alberta... | reverse complement strand
TCACATTATCGCTGAGCAATACCACGGGCATTAGTCAGGTTAAAGCTGACGGTAGCAAGTCGAGGGCATATACACTTAGTGGAACTTTGGCTCAAGTCGGACATAAAGGAATCATAATTCAAAACGGTAAAAAGATAATTAGAAAACAATGAAAAAAGTTATAGTTATTTCCACAAGTCTGCGTCACGGCTCAAACAGCGACATGTTAGCAGACAAGTTCGTTGAAGGAGCAAAGGCTGCCGGAAACAAAGTAGAGAAGATTTCTCTTGTAGGTAAGAATATACAGTTTTGCAAAGGCTGCTTCGGTTGCCAAAAGCTGGGCCGCTGTGTCATCAACGACGATGTGAACGACATCATGGCAAAGGTACTGGAGGCCGATGTAGTATGTTGGGCTACACCTATTTACTATTATGAGATGAGCGGTCAGATGAAGACCCTCATAGACCGCATGAACGGTATGTACGAACAGGATTATCAGTTCCGCGATGTCTATATGCTGTCAACGGCAGCAGAAGACGAGGACGATACTTCGACGAGAGCAGAAGCAGGCCTGAAAGGATGGGTGGATTGCTATCCTAAGTCACGCATGGCTGGCACACTATTCTGTGGAGGCGTGAACGAAGCTCGTGAGATAATGGGTAATCCCAAACTCCAAGAGGCATTTGAATTAGGAGAAAAGGTATAACATAGAAAGTAGAGAAAAATGAAAAGGTCTTTTTTCGCCACGATACTGATATGCAGTATCCTCGTAGCATGTAACAACAAACAAACCACTAATAACGATATGGAACAGAAGTTAGAATTGACGCAGGAGTGGGACAAGGTGTTTCCGCTGAGCGAAAAGGTGAACCACCAAAAGGTGACGTTTAAAACACAGTATGGGCTGACTTTAGCTGCCGACCTTTATACTCCGAAGGATAGCAAAGGTAAGATGGCAGCAATCGCCGTCTCGGGTCCTTTCGGAGCCGTCAAGGAGCAGTGCAGTGGACTCTATGCCATGAAGATGGCAGAGCGTGGTTTCGTGGCACTGGCTTTCGACCCTTCTTATACGGGTGAAAGTAGCGGTGAACCGCGTCGAACGGCTTCACCCGACATCAATACCGAGGACTTTATGGCTGCTGTCGATTTCCTGTCGAAGCAAGACAATGTGGATGCCGAGAAGATTGGCATCATCGGTATCTGCGGCTGGGGTGGCATCGCCCTGAATGCAGCCGCTGCCGACACCCGCATCAAGGCTACCGTAGCCTCAACGATGTATGATATGACTCGTGTCAGTGGCAATGGTTATTTCGACAGCGAGGACAAGGAGGAGTCGCGCCATGCTGCCCGTGAGGCAATGGCCAAACAACGTCTCTCAGACCCAATGGCGATGGCTGGCGGAGTCATTGATCCCCTACCTGATGATGCACCTCAGTTCGTAAAGGACTACTACGACTATTATAAGACCCCACGTGGCTATCACAAGCGCTCGGGCAACTCTAACGACGGCTGGCGCGTCATCGGTACGCAGGCCTATGCCAACAGCCGCTTCCTCTACTACATCAACGAGATCCGATCGGCCGTTCTCGTGATGCACGGTGCCGACGCCCACTCCCGCTACTTTGGTGAGGCAGCTTATCACTATATGGTTGATGGTAAGGCAGAGGGGTACAAGTTTGTTGGCGAACCCAATCCCAACCCAGAGAACAAGCAGCTGCTCATCATCCCAGGAGCCTCACATTGCGACCTCTACGATGGTGGATATACTGAACTTGTAGGTAAGGGCGAACCCAAGAATTTGATTCCTTGGGATAAACTGGAGGAGTTTTTCAAAACGTATTTGAGATAGGCTTAGGTACAAGCCACACCAATAAGCATCTCCCAAATCTTTTCGATTTGGGAGATGTTTCGATATTTGTCCTTCAGAAATTTTGAGGCTGTTATTTCCAAATTGTTCTCGAATAGGGTTTTAGGCTTCTGTGAAGGTTAATCGTATCAATGTTTATATGTCAGTCACTTTAATATTCTCTGATATAATCGCGTTTGCTTCTTGTCAAGATTCGATATCTTTATCTGAACCTTGGTTGGGCGTGGCACGTCTTCATGTAAAGACGAAAGGAGTCTCGTTATAACCTGTTCGACGTTTGTAAATCCTGAGTCCTCGATTGTAGACACACGTTCACCACAGACGAATGCCTCTACGCGGATAAGATTGTACTTCGACATGCTCTCAAATGAGATATAAAAAAGAGACCTGTCCATTAGGGCAGGTCCCTCAGCAAATTATGTAAGAGTGATTATTACTCCTCAACGGCAGCCTGCGCGGCAGCAATGTTTCCTTTGTAAATGGGCGCTTCGAGCGATTAACAACAACAAATTCGCAACAAAATCTACTTATTTTCAATGATCTTCATTACCTTTTCTTTTGTTTGACTGGTAATCTTGGATGTATTGATATGGCGAACATAACGCCATGTACTGAGAGGGCACCGCACTCCATCAGTTTGTCGCCTACGTGATGGAATGTTGTGCCAGAGCATATCACATCGTCGATGACAACGACGTTTCTTTTATAAATGTCGTTGACCATATAGACAAAGCTCCTGTAGTGAGTTATATTGTCTGTCAGATGTGAAGGCTCGGCGTCTACACTATTAAATATAGCTTTCAAGGTAACCGGACACGGCAGCACCTGGGCCAGATATGCCGATAATCTCCCGTACCTGGCCTCAGTTCTCTCCTTGGATGCTGCAGGCATGAAGCAGACTATCCATTTCTTTGGATTGTCTTTGACAATATCCAGAATGATATTTGTCAGCTTCTCCAGGTTCTCATGGTTGATGATACCTTTCGAGAACTGAAGGACAGACCTTTGTTCTGCCCTCTGCCAGTGTTCCAGATTATCGTACCTGAGAGGTATATATTTGATAAGTGGCGTAAATGGGTAACCTACCGTTGCCAGTTTCATTATTTCTTCGCGTTTAAGAAGTTCTGATATTGTTTCTGGGATATTATTGTGCCAATCAAGGCACTTTTCCAGCCCTTTTGAGGTGGCCATTCAACTCCAAGGATTTCCAGCTGCTTTTTGTTATAGCCTCCTTTAGAAGAAAGGCCTTCCTCTATCATTTGCTTTGTCAGAAGTACTTTCCCTGAGCTTTCCATAATAAATTTTCTGAAGTCAAACTTGATTATCCTACACCTGCCAGGTCTTTTTTATTTTCTTGATGAAGGAAACGTTGATAATCGCTCAAAGTTACGCGCATCTCATCAACTTGTTTTTGAACATTTCGGTATTGTTCATCCTTTATTTCGATTTGCTGTTTATAAAAGAGGATTTCCGATTCAGCCTTTTTAAGTCTGTCTTCAAGTTGTTCAATATAACGCTGGTCACCAAGTTTATATTGTTCGTTTTCAGGTATTACCCTGATAAGCTCACCAGTTCCCTTAATAAGGTATTCCTCGTTGAGATCATGAGCGAATGCCTTTGCAAAGAAGAACATGAATTTTTCTGTTGGGTTATTGCCGCTTCCAGCCATAACCCTGCTAATTGTCTCTGGTGTCTTGTGTAGAATATCAGCCAAATCTTTTTGGTTGTCTATCCTTCCTATACTTTTCAAATAATCGAAGGCCTCTTTGAACCTTTTATATCTCAATCTTTGTTCTTTGTCCATATATACTTTTTCACATTAATGGTTGATGTCAAATTGATGTAAAATCAACAAAAAGGATTAAAAAATCTTAAATATCAAGTATTTTTCTCCAAAACTTGACGAAATATCAATTTTTATCCCTATCTTTGCACAAAATCCGATGCAACTATAGATACAAACGGACGTACAAATTTGAGTGCAAAGGTACTAAAAACAATGTAAATACCCAAGAATATGACAAAAATTAACGCTTTCGAAACAGATTATGAGCGTTTTCTGCGCGAGAGGGCTGAGAATGTCGAGCGTGAGTATTTGAATTACGCTACGGAGATCCTTACAAAGAAGGTTTCTCCCAACCGTATCATCAAGTATCTTGCAGACCGTTTCAGCATGTCTGGTGAAGGCATCAAGACTATCCTGAAACGTCGCGGCATCTATAAGAGTGCCGACCAACCAGTGTTTATCAAGAAGATTACTGCTCGTCAGGCTACTATTCCGTTTGTAGCCGGTACTGCAAAACCTGAAGTGAAACTATAAAATAATAATAAGGTATATGACGTTAAAGCAAGCATTTACCCAGTGGGCCGCAATTCCGGATAACAAAGTTCTGGCTGCCAAGAACCGCACGAACATGCAGAAGGTTCTGCTGGATAAGCACGGATCTATGGATGTGACGCTTATCGACCGTCACTTCATGGACATTATCCTGAAGGACTGCAAGGCCGACCATCGTGCCCAAGTTAATGCTTGTTCCGTTCTCTGTCATGTCTTGACATGGCTTCATGACAATGACCATAAAACCTACCCTGCTCCCGATTTCGACTATAATATAGCTTCCACCAAGCCTATAGAACAACCTCTAAAGGTTGCTAAACCTAAAGCAAAGTCCGTTGAAAAGCCCAAGGTGGAAGTTTCAGAACCAGAGGTTCAAGTTCCTGTAAAGGAAGAAACAGAAGACCCTTTGCAAGGTATTGACTTTTCTGATGAAAAAGAAAATCTAAATCATATATCCGTTATGCAAGAAAACAATACTACTGTCAAGAAGCCAGGAAAGTCACCTATTCCTGTTGCCCAGCTTGACCCGAAGACCCTTGCGGTAATTAAGATTTGGACGTCACGCAGTGAGGCAGAGAGAGAGACAGGTGCCTGCAATCTCGACCGTGCCGTCAAGAGATGCCGTCTCGCTGCCGGTTTTTTCTGGTGTAATCCAGATGATGTCGAGACTTTCAAGCCTAACCCAGCCGCTAAGATTGTCACGAGACAGAAGAGTACTGTCACTGATGGCCAGTACCTTCGACGACCTGTTGTTCAGATCGACACGACCACCCTGAAGGAGGTCGCCCGTTTCGACACCGCCAAGGCTGCTGAGAAAGCCCTTGGTATCAAGAACGTTCTCCGCGCTATCGACCGTTGCGGTATTTCCGGTGGATTCCATTGGGCCTTTGCCGACGAGTTCAACGAGGACTGGCATCCCGTCAAGAGGGAAAGAGGCTATCGCCGTGTCGTTCCTCAGACAGTCATCAATGCGCACAAAGCAACGGCTCAGAAAAAGACCAGAGTTATCAAGAAGCAGACTGTCTCTGCCGCCACGTCACCTACTCTCCCTGAGAAGCAGAGAGAGTTCCTGTCCCAGATTTCTGATGAAATCCTTCTCGAAGAGATCCGCAGTCGTGCCAATTGGCACGGTACTGTAAGTATCGATGTCACTACTACCATCAATGAAACCCTCTAAAGTTCAGGTCTATGGAAAAGTTTATGATACTGCTAACCCCGGAGGACGCGAATGAGAAACTTATGATGTGGGAGGCTAATTGCACTAATGTCGAAGCTGCCCAGCAGCAGGCTACCGCCTACCTGGCCATGGCCGGACCTAAGTACAAGTATGCCGACGTTCTATCAAATTTCAAGTCCCCGTTGGCTTGGCGTCAGGCTACTAACCGCATTGTGAACAATTTCAACTTATAGTCTATGATGCTGCAGTTCGTTGATAAGATGGTACCTTACAAGGTCTTTCTTCATGACCTTGCCCTTGAGCTGGCTCCCTTACTCAAGCAGGCCATGTCCGATCCCAGTGAGGTAATATCCCAGAACAAGGCTTATAAGATGTTCGGTCAGGCCAATGTCATGCGTTGGGTCAAGAACGGCAAGCTGGTACCCGTTGCCAAGCGTCCGGGAAAGGTTGAATACCGCATTTCCGACCTGCGTTGCTGTCAGGGCATCATGCAGGACTATCTCTAAAAACACAATTAATTAATAACTGCTATTCTTATGATTTTCGTCGTTGATAACATATATGTCGCCTCTTCCTGCCCCAAGCGCCTTGAACCGCTTGCCGCTGAGATTCGCAAATCCATCCACCATGCCTTTGTAGAGAAGGAGGAGATGGAACGGTTTTTCGATACCGTCCAGCAGAATCTTCAGAAGGAAGTACCAGGTAAGAGCATGAAGATTTCCGTCTTCCATACCCGTTATGAGGAAGCCGGTACACTTTGTATCCGACGTGCCGATGCTGATAACGGTGACTTTATCCGTCTGCACTATTTTCGCTTGCAGGGTCACATCCATGTTTCAAAGGATGGAACCTCGCTTCATCAGGAAGAGTTCATAGAGGAAGGAGGTGCCCATGATGTATAAGGTATCGAAAAGTGAGTACCTGGAGCGTCGGCCTGCCTGGATGATTACCCTCCTGCTACGACTACAGCCCAAGCTTTACGGCAATCTCCCCTCTGAGCATAAGGCCAAGGTGATTCTCCGCTATATCAGGATGATGATTTACAAGAGCCGTATCATCAAGCAGAAAGGCCGTTTACAGTTGGAGAGCAGTTCAGACAAGCTCGTTATCAAGAATAATTTCGGCAGGCCCTACCTGTCCTTTAACATAGAAAAGACAAAGTAATTAAAAAACCCATGATGGAGAAAGAGAAGATACTTGACAAGACCAATAGAGGGTATGACATCTTTACCCACTATCTCGGAAAGGACGTTCAGCGCAAGTTGTTCGTCAATCCTTTCCGTGGTGACAAGTCTCCATCGTGTCGTTTATACTATAACAAGAGAAATGGTGGCATCTGGATTATGAAGGACTACGGAGCCAGCGAATGGTCTGGTGACTGCTTCAGCGTCGTCGCCAAGAGCATGAACATCAATCCCATGACTGACTTCCGTGAGCTGCTGCGCACCATCGATAAGGATTTGGATCTTTTTGTGATGGAAGAAGCCCCTGCTGACTATCATCCGGTTAAGAAGGTTGCGCCCAAGCCAGATGAGGAAGGTCCGATATCCTTCAAGGCCACCTATCAGATTTTTAAGCCCCGTGAGTTAGCCTATTGGCAGCGTTACGGTATCACTCAGAACATCCTTAACAAGTACGAGGTGAGGAGTGTGCGTAGCTGCCGTTTCTTCCCCAAGGATAAAGAGTCCTACTGTTATACTGGCTCTTTCATGGAACCGATGTACGGCTACACCTTCAACGGTTGTACCGGAATCAAGGTCTACCGTCCTTTCTCCAAGACCCGCTTCCTTTACGGCGGCAATCTCCCCAGGCCTTATGTTTTCGGTTGGAACCAGCTTCCAGACTTTGGAGATACCATTATTATCACCGGTGGGGAGAAAGATGTGATGACCCTTGCCGCTCACGGTTTCACTGCCCTTGCTTTCAATAGCGAGTCAGCCAAGATCACCGACAGTCAGATGACTGTTTTGGCTGAGCGTTTTCATCATATTGTCTTCATGTTTGACTGCGATACAACCGGCAAGCGCGAGAGCGCTGCCCGTATGGCAGAGTTCTCAGGACGTTTCAACGTCTCTCAGCTTATTCTTCCTTTAAGCGGTACCAAGCGCGAGAAAGATATCAGCGACTACTTCCTGATGGGTCACACCCCAGTCGATTTAATGCTACTGATCGAGAAATCATTGAATAATTTAAACTAATAACGTATGACAACCTCATTGATTATCCCCTGTTCCAACCAAGGTACGAACATCAAGAGTATTTCTCCTCTTGATGCTGCAGGCAGGAACCAGCTTGCCGACATCGGTATCAATTATGCCGTCGTACCCCATGATACGAAGTCCATTCAGTTGTTGATTCTGAACAAGGTCTATACCGGCGTCGGATTGCAGAACCAGAATGGCGGTCTGGAGTTCTATTGCAGTCAGCTCATCAATGACCTGTGCAACATGAGCAACTCCCATCGTATTAACAGTGTCCTGAAGGAGCAGCAGGAGTATATCCGCTCCATGAAGGTGATGCGTCGCTCAAAGCGTAAGATGGCCAAGCAAGCCCTGAAGGAAGGAAAGGGGTTTTCCGTAACGGACACTGGTTTGGAAGAGACGGAAGCCGTCATTCCTCAGACTATCACTTTCAAGTCACCTGGTATTTCATTCTATCCTTTCCGTAAGGGTCAGAAGTCAGTCTCTTGCTGTGTATTCTCCAGCTTTCTGGATTATATGTCCTACCTCACCCTTTTGAAGGAGAATGTAGAAACAGCCTTGCCGTCTATGTGTGACTGCATTGTCGTAAACAATGTCAGCAACTTTCCCAATGCCCTTTTGGACTGTGAGGACTACAAGCATATCTATTGTCTATTCCCTACCACCGACGTAGGTAAGATGATGACCCTGACGATCCGCGACCGCAACAAAGGCCGCTGTTCTGACACCTCCAAGGTGTACAGTGATTATCTTGACCTTCATGAGTATATGACAAAACAAAAACAATAATATATTATGAACGAAAAATGCAAGCATTGTGCCGCACGTACCGGCACCTACTGTGGTTATCTCGAAAAAGAGATTCTTTATGGGCATGAGGACAAGTCACCTTGTGAAGGTGTGGATCACCATTCTCAAACATAGTGACTATGAGTTCCTGGGTTATCTTCTCTATTTGTTTTGTACTGTTAGGCCTTCTGGCCGCTGTACTTTACGAAATTTTTCATTCACCTACAGATATCCGATAGTTTATGAGTTTCATGGAAATTTTATCATACTTACAGGAAGTGATGCTTACACTGTTCCTTTCAGGCCTTGCCCTGATAGTATGGGCTTTCATTGCCGTCGCTTTTTGGATAGTATGCTCTTCAAATAAAGAAAAGGAATAGTGTTATGATCCAGCAAGTATTTGAAATAAAGCCCCGTCAGCGCGACCTCCACCCTACCAAGGAGTTTTGGGTCAGTGATACCTATGATGTCAGGCAGGAAAAGATCATAGCTGCCAATGGTTCTGTTCCGCATGCCAATATGAAGTTTATCCGTGAGGTTATCTTCGAGATAAAGAAGTCCACGACGTTAGACGAGCTGAAGAGCCTTGCCCGTAGCATCAAGGAAGAGTGTGTGATTGAGTGTTTTCAGATCAGCATCAACCGCCAGAAGAATGTCGCTCATATGCTTTTTGACTGGTACGATTATAAGGCCAAGCAGTGTTTCTACTTGTACGAGTCCTACCAGATGGCTATGAGTGCCATGATAGTTCGCAAGCTCCATTTACCGTTTCCTCAGAAGCTTAACTCTAAGTGGTTGCGTTATTTCCTCACGCGAGAATATAGGGAGAATAACAGCATCTACAAGGAGCTTCTGGAAGAGTTGAAGCACAAGAAGCTGACAAAGAAGACCTTCCGGCTCCTGCGTCAGATGACGGAGTATGTCGAGGATGTCTGTGAGACGTCAGCGAGATAATTAAAGAAAGTCATGTTATGGATGGTAAGACGTTCAAGGAGTTTGTCAGCCGGATTCCAGATGATGCGGAAGTCGTTCATCTGTGGGATGGTGGCTATGCCTGGCGCAAGGCAGGCGGCACCCTCCATTGTTTCTCTTTCAAACCCGACTTTTTGCCTGGTATAGATAACAAATAATTACTATATGTCAGAAAATAACTTATTATATTATCAGTTATGACCACTAATCACATATCAAAATTCAAGGAATTTATGACTGACCTTGGCATGTGGGAGCAGTTTATGAGCGACCACCAGAATTGTCAAGGGGCCTATAATGGTGAGGTTCTTACCATTGACGATTTCCTGGCCACAGTGGAACCTTCTTCCATCTTTGATGCCAGTCCTTATGCCAACAATGAGGAATGGCAGACTGTCAAGGAGCTTTGGAACATTGAGTTTGCCAAGGGTAAGAATGAGAATGTTCCTGCTGAAGAGATGGACGATAAGCAGCTTGCTTACACCTCTACGCTCAGCGGTTATAAGTTCTGTACGCGCTGCTATCAGCTAAAGCCACTTCATCAGTTCAATAACGAGAAGTCTCGTATTGACGGTTATAGCCCTTACTGCAAGGATTGTAACAGCTCTGCTGACAATCATGCGCCTGTCAAGGTCTTGACCCTTCATGAAGGAGTCTATAGTCAGAACAGGGTTTTTCTGAGCAAGGATCTCTCCACCCTTATCAAGGATAAGGATTTGAAGTCCTGCAAGGTCATGTCACGTAAAGGTCACATCTTCCTGGTTTTCTCGAAGTCCGGGAAGTCCAAGAACCTCAAATACTACAAATATGCTGATGCCTTTTCCGTCTCGGATATAGAGATTTCAAAGTCTCTGACCCGTTTCTTCCGGAAGACTGTTGAGGATGCTTTCTATCTGCACCTCTCCAAGAACACCTCCAAGAAAGATTATGTCATCACCATCGAGGTGTTGAAGGTATATTCTCCAGAGGACTATAAGAGCATCCGTTTTATCCGTAAGGAAGAGCATCCTATGGTTCAGAAAAAGGAAGAAGCTCCTGTTCCTGCTGCCCATGTCGTTCCTGAGCCAGATAAGACATGGGAAGAGATGAACACTTCTGAGAAAGTTGACTATATCAATTCTCTTCTTGTTGATCCTCACAATATTGTCCCGTCCAAGTTTGACTTGATGACCCTGTTGTGTGACTATATTGTCGAGCATCCTGCCAATGATGGGATATCCTATGGTGAGAATGTCATGGCCACCTCGTTGGCCAGGATGGGCTGGAAGCTCCAGAAGCCAGTTCGTGTCATCAAATACGAAGAATTTACAATATAATATGATCCGTTATGACTAACCAAGAGAAATTAGAGGCCTTGAAGGCCGTCCTGCAGCAGACCAATACCGAGTATTGGGAGAATGTCGTCGTAGGTGACAGCGGCGTTGTCATTCCGCTGTTTCTCCCTAAGCAGCGTATTGCCGTCCGTATTGGCGACGATGACATCTGGTACCACAAGCTCCGTCGGTTTGTCCACCCTGTTATCATCCGTGATCTTGATACCGCTCAGTTCGTTATCGAGAAGGTGAACAATACCATCGAGCAGAAGTGTACCTATCGTCGTGACAAGTCCCCTCGTCATTATCTGACCCCTGAACAGCAGAAGCGTAAGCGTAGCATTTTCAAGTTCCGCAAGCGCCTTCATGCCGAGCACAAGTTCTGCGTTCCTCAGAGCGCATCTTCCAACAAGACCATTAAAACAGAATGATTATGCCAGACAGTCCCTATTTATTGTGTGAAGGCGTGGGCTGCGTGCTCCGTTGCCGTTGTTCCCGTTTCGTCTATGGCGAAAATGTGGATCGCCATGCCGAGGGTTACTCATGGATTCCATGTTGTCATGACGAGTCTCGTGAAGCATACATTCCTGTAGCAGAAATCCGTAAGTCATGAGTAAGCGAAACCCAGTTAATAACCGTTGCTCTCGCTTCATGAACCTTCTGAGGATTCTGCGAAGAGTACTGCGTATTACGCGTTTTGTATCGAGTTTGTCAAAATTTATAAGATAAGAAGATATGAAATTAACGAAAGTAACATTTACAGGTGTTGATGAGCGTACAGACGTGAAGCGTCTGGTGCAGCTCCAGAAGAGATTTCCCTTTGTGGAGTTCGGTGTACTGTTGTCTTATGACTGGCAGTTTAACGGTAACAGATTTGTGGATCCGTTAATTATCTCTGTTCTGAGAGACAGGGAACTGAGTCTTTCTGCCCATTTCTGCGGTCAGGCAGCTTTGGATGTTGCCGCCGGTAAGAAGTTCAAGATAGAGAAGCTACTTGGTAACAATGCGAGAATCTTCAAGCGTTGTCAGTTAAACCTTAAAGCAGCCGGTCTTTTCTCAGAGCTGCGCCGTCTGGCACCCATTCCCTTCATCGATGAGGTGATTATCCAGATGCACAGTCCTGAGTTGTGCAAGCAGTTCTTGGCTGGTCAGCGTCCTCGTTTTGCATCTTACTTGTTAGATGCCTCCTGTGGTGCCGGTATCGACACCCCTATTGAGATTGTCACCTCTCCAGGCGTTCATATCGGCTATGCCGGTGGCATCGGTCCGGATAATGTAGAAGGAAAGCTCCGTACCTTGTTGGAGCATCCCACTGATGATAAGTTTTGGATCGACATGGAAACCCGTGTCCGTACTGAGGACTGGTTTGATTTGGATAAGGTAGAGCAGGTATTGGAAATCTGTGCCTATCTGAACAAGGAGTATTCACCTATAAAATAGTAGTTTTATGATAAAGATTATTCAGTTTATCAAAGACCCTCATGTAGTATTTTTGAATGCCGACGAGCCGGACATTGACATTGCCAAGTACCGCGTTCTTATGGTTGACGAACATGACGGTACCATTCTGATGGTAAGCGCCATGGATTGTGACTTAGACGGAAGTACGACTGTAGATGATTTATTCCATCATTCTTCTTCAGAGATTAAAGACATTATGCCATCGCATATTATAAATGCTGCCGCATTCAGATTTAAGGAGTCTAATTTTGATAAGCAATCAGAACATGACCTTGCTCGTGACATTCTCAATGAAATTAAAGACATTGTAGTCTCGAAAGATAAAGAACTCTTTGCTTTCCTTTCAGATAAGGTTGATGAACATTATAAAAAAGTATAGCTTATGTCAAGAATCTATATCGCCAGCAGCTGGAGAAACGGTTTCCAGCAGCAGTTAGTCCAGGAGTTACGCAAGCGGGGTCATAAGGTCTATGACTTCAGACACCCCTACGGACGTAACGATGCTCCTGTCTGGGAGTCTGTCTCTATCACGCAGAACCTCCGTAGTGCCTATAAGGAGAAATGTTTGAATGGCAAGGATTTTAAGCGTATGCTGATGGATCGTCTGAGCGTTGAGCGTTTCAATGAGCATTTCTCTGCCATGCAGGATGCAGATACTTGTATCTTGTTGCTTCCTGCCGGACGTTCCTCTCATATCGAGGCCGGTCACATGAACGGTATGGGTAAGCGTGTTTTCGTGATGGACACCAGCAAGGAGGTTACTCCTGAGCTGATGTATCTTGCCCTGGATGACTATTTCTCAGACTTTGAGGAGCTGTATAAGGCTGTTGACAAGCCCATTCCAGGTGTCTGCCGCGTCTGCGGCTGCACCATGGAGAATCCCTGTTATCATCCCGATCATGGTAACTGTTGGTGGGATGACAGCAGCCACACTATTTGCAGCCATTGTGCTGAGACCCTGATTGATGGCAAAAAGGTATTCCCTTCCATTAAGGATGACCCAGAGACAGAGCATTGTATCAATGACCATTCCAAGGCCTTTAAATAAGTTCTGCTATGGATAAGGAGAGTGTCATTCAGAAAATACGCAAGCTATTGAAGCTCCAGTATGGTGCTGAGAAGATAGGCAATAGTGGCGAGGCTTTCCAGGCTGCCAAGATGGTTCGTAAGCTGTTGCTGGAGTATAACCTCTCTCTTTCTGATATCCAGGAAGAGGAGCAGCAGCAGTCCGCCCGTATTGTCGAGACGGATCCTTTGAGCTATGCCGACCAGTACGGTTTCAGTTGGAAGCAGAACCTGTTGATGATTATTTGCCGCTACAATCTTTGTAGCCTTATTGTCTGTCCCAGACGTAAGCAGATGAACATTGTCGGCACCGAGGCTAATACTATTGTTGTGAAGGAGTTCTACGAGTATTTGCTTCAGGTCTTCCGTCGCCTCTCCATGGAGCGTCTGAACGAGGCCCAGAACGAGTATCTTGGCACAGGTCGTTTTATGACTGAGCCAAAGAAGAAAGACTTCCTCCGTTCCTACCTGGAGGGTGTCAGCCGAGGTCTGCAGGAAAACTACGAGTCCCAGAAGCCCACCTCACAGGAAACGGGTCTGATGGTCTGCCATAAGGAACTTATCAAAGACTATCTGGCCTCCAAGTCCATCGGTAAGGCTCGTCGTAGTTCTGCCACCAAGGTACGTCCTGACGGCTTTAATGCCGGCTTTGACGATGGAAGAAATGTTAATCTCAGTAAGCAGCTCAATACCTCTGGTAGAGCTGTCGGTCAACTTAAATAGTGAATAGTTATGGCAAAGAAGATGAAGACATACGTTCTGATGCTCTCGCGCGAGTTCCCAAAGACTCACCCCAGAGCCGGTGAGTCTACCGATTTCAAGACTAAGAAAGAGGAAGGTGTCAAGAAGCACACCATCCGTGGAAATGCCGAATTGTGGGAACACAGAGCGAAAGAGATTAACGCTGGCAGGGCTGTTCTCTCTGTCAGGCAGTGGAGCGGTAAGCCCTACGAGCCAGGAAGTCATCAGATAGAGATTGCCCGTCACACCAAACTTGGTACCCAGCGTGTCACTTTAAACTTCCGTGCCCCTTGGGACAGGTTTATCGGTGTTCGTCAGGCCAGTGGTGATATCCATTATCCCACTTTCCTTGACGTCGCCCAGAATGACGGTCTTTCTGCAGACGACTTTGTTGACTGGTTTATGAAGCCCCGAAAGAAGCCTGTCATGAATGGAGTCATCCTTCATTTCACTGATCTACGCTATTGAATGTTTCACCGATAAAGAATAAATAATAAATAATATATAATATGAAACAGATACTTATGATTACAATTAGCGTTATTATGCTGCTACTCCTAAGCATCCTGATATGCGCTGCCGTCATTTCTGTCGATGCAGCGCCCAAGAGTGATATGGAATCCGCTCCGAAGGGTTCACCGGCTTCTGGTTATTATTCAACCATCGTAATTGATTCCTGTGAATACATTGAAGCCTTCAATAGACTTGCCCACAAGGGTAACTGTAGGTTCTGCGCGGAACGTCACAGAAGGGAGTATGTTCAACAACTAATTAAGGAGGACTGAGTATGACAGACGAAGAAATGAATAAAAAAATAACAGTTGCTTCTAACTTTATCGCCGAGAGAAGGAAAAGAAGTGTGGGACGTGCCCTCGTTACAACTTCTGAGGGCATAATCATAGATATTATCGAAGACTAAATACGTAGAAATATGAATATTACATTGGACGAACGTATCAAGCAGGAGATTGGAAAACCTCTAAGCATGAAGAAACTGGAAGCAAAGATGCGATACATATATCGTCATCAAGGAAATCTGTCTTTTTCCCTATCTCATAAAAAGAAGAATCAAAGCGTATATGAGAGAACGCCAAACAAAAGCACTTTTTTAACCGATAAAGAATATACGATATGATGAATGATTTGATTTACGTATTAGGTTCCGGCATCCTTGACCATCCTGCGAGGTGGTGGATCCTGGGTATGGCCTTCAGTGGCGCCGCCTTGGTTACCGTTTTATTATGGACGGTAATTATAACGCTCTGTATTAAGTATCGTGAGAATGAGCATAGAAACCTGAAATCTATTTTAGGTGTTATTGCAGTCATCCTGTTATTCGTTCTATTCAGCTTTTTCGAGTCGCGCTATAATGAAGTTATGCAAGACAAGGAAGATATATCTACCGAGCTTCCCTCACCCGTCTGCGACTGGGTGTATGAAGAAGGTTCAAATGGTCATATTTATATATACGAATATCAATATAAAAAGTAATACGATAATACTTAAATATTTATTTAAACATATACGGTTATGGATAAGCAAGAAGTTCAACAGAACACTCCCAACTACTACAGCAGCTATCTGAGGGGAGTTTTACGCCAGCAGCGTAACGAGAAGCTGTTTGACCAGCAGTTTATTAACGAGCGTGCCGAGAAAGCTTCTGAGGAGTTTGAGAACCAGCGTAGGGCCGGTGTCAGTGTTATTTCTGCTCAGGAGTTAGCCATGAAGGTACTCCTGGAGGGTCTTGATCTGGCGTAAGCCGAGTTATTAACTTATAAATATATTATTATGATTGAATCTTTAACAGCCGAAGCAATCCACCTTTCCAGGGGTTTCTTCAAACATCCGTTTGTGAGAGCCATCGAGAAAGAGTTTGGCTTCAAGGGGTCTAAGTTGGTTCTCGACATTCTGATCGAGACTACTGAGACTGGTTTTGAGACTCCCTATTGTAAGGAGTTCAGGAATAAGGTCGCTCAGCGTAACAACGTTTCTGAGCGTCTTGTAGACATGGTCGTGCACCGTATGGTCAAGAATGATTTTCTGGACCAGGCGAAGTATGCCGACCGTCATGTGCTGGCTATTCCTTCTGGGAATATCCTTGATTATGAGAAGAAAGCAATCACAGACTTGCCTTATTTCTTCGTTTATTCTCATTTAAAACATATTTCTTCGGAAGAAACTATAGTTAATTCGGAAGAAACCTTTATTTTTACGGAAGAAACTACCAATAACGATTCAATACTACCTAAATAACACTATTATGGCACGACCAAAGAAGCAAGGTCTTGATTATTTCACCTGTGACGTGAATATGTATCAGGACATCAAGATTAGGAAGCTGATACGCTATAAGGGTGTTCAGGCAGTATCTGTTTATCAGATCCTGTTATGCCAGATATATGCCGTCGGCTATTATCTCAAATGGGATGACGACCTTCCCTTCATTATATCGGAAGTATCTGATTTACAGGAAGATTACATCAATGATGTTATCAGTTATGCCCTTAGTATTGGTCTGTTTGACCAGACTGTCTATGATGAGAATAAGGTGCTTACTTCTCATGGCATCCAGGAGCGTTTCTTTGACTTCTGTTCCGTTGCGAAGCGTAAGGTGTCGTCTGATACTCCTTACTTACTTGTGGACTTAAAGGAAAAATCTGTTTTTTCTTCAAAAAAAGATATTATTTCGGAACAAACTATAGTTTTTCCAGAAGAAACCATAGTTAATACGGAAGAAACCCAAATAAACTCCGAAATAAGTACACAAAGTAAAGTAAAGGAAAGTAAAGATAATAACTCACTACGTTCGTCATTATCTCCTTTTCCACCACCATCAACAACATCATCCGCGTGTGTGTGTGAGGAAGAGCAGGAGGAAAAGGAGGATTTACCGATGACTGCTCGTGAAGGCATCGAGCTTTTGAAGAAAGACCGTGACTGGTTATTACAGATGCAGCGTAAGTTCGGTTTGAAAGCAGGTATGCTTGTTCGCTGGCTTGACAGCTTTAGTGTTGATTGTGACTGTCGTGGAAAACAAGGACATGAGAGTCTTGCTGACATTAAGCAGCATTTCAATGACTGGATGACGAAGCAGAAGCCCAAGAGAGCCACAAGCAAGAAAGGTGTCGTTGAAGACCCTCCTTCACAGACCCCTCAGCAGCTCTGGATCAAGTGTCAGGCAGAGCTTTGTCATGCTGTCAGTCCCGAAGTATCTCGTTTGAGTTTCGACGTTATCCATTTCGAGTGCTTTGACGATTCAACCTCTGAGTTGTTTATTCAGGTTCCCAATAAGGAAACCTACGAGTATATGGAGCAGAACCTTGTTCAGGTTATGTCGAGTATCATTCCGAAGTATTTCGGCGTTAATTTCAAGTTAAAGTATCATTTACCCTAACATCCGCTTTTAATTGACAATGGACACGAGACAACAGAAGAATAAGACTGTTTCATCCGACGAGTGGTACACCCCGAAGTGGATGATTGATGCCCTTGGGCCTTTTGACCTGGATCCATGCAGTCCAGCCGAGCGTCCTTACGATACCGCTTTGCAGCATTTCACTAAGGCTGATGACGGTCTGAGCAAGGATTGGGGTCACGCTTTTGTCTGGTTAAACCCGCCCTACAGCCGTCAGTTACTTCGTCAGTTCGTTGAGAAGCTGGCCGAGCATAATAATGGCATAGCCTTGCTTATCAACCGTCAGGATAACCTGCTGTTCCAGGAGGTCATCTTTCCCAAGGCCACTTCAATGCTCTTCCTGCGTCACAGGGTTAAGTTCCTGCATCCTGACGGACGTACTAGCAATCCCCCGACGGGACATTGTCTGGTTGCCTTTGGCAGACTGGCAGACCAGCGTCTGCGTGACTGCCGCATTGAAGGTAAGTATGTCCGTTTGAACCCTCTTCCCAGCTCTCTTGACAACGTTCCTGGCAGTGCCGCTGAGTTCATTCTCAGCAAGAGTGCTGCCGCTGGAACCTTCAACAGCCAGCAGGCCGTTGTGCCAGTGGCTGATGTCTTTACAGCCCTGAAGATGCAGGTCTTCCAGATGCAGACTGACTGTTTTTCCAGCAACATGAGAAATATCATGGAAGCTGCTGCTCCAGCTGATTTTACTAACAATTAAAAGCGTGAAAATATGAATGAGAATGTTCAAGTCCGTCTGGAGATAGCCAAGGCAGCTATCTCAGCACGTATCAAGAAAGCCGATGCTCAGGAATGGCTTGACTGGGTGCTTGTCGGGAACACCGTTACCGATCTCTGTTCCCTGAACCCTATTGCCCTTTCCGACCAGCTCCTTGTTGACAAGATTCAGGAAGGTAAGGATGACTATAGATGTTATCCGTCCATCTCTTCCAAGTACGCCAAGGATCTTGTCATCGGCTTGAAGTATGCCAAGGTATTGTCGATGGATCAGGCTATTGGTATAGCCCAGCTTTTTGGCATTAAGAAGCCGATGGATATCATCAAGGATGCCTTCCGTGAGAAGGCAGATGAAGATGATGATGCTGGTATTGCCGGAACCTACAGCCCCCATGACGGATTTTCTTTCAATAAGAAGTCCTTCCTTCGCTGGGTGCGCCGTCAGGGTACTGTTACCATGAAGGCCTATCCCGTCTGCTGTATGGTTGATGATGCCCTGAAGGAAGTCGGGCTGATTTACGATCAGCCTGTTCGTGATAGTAGTGAGACTGTTGTCTCTGAATGAAATTTAATTGCTACGGCTATGAAGACAGAAGAGTTAAACGATCTGATGGTCGATGTTACCAATCAGCTCAATGAGGCAGGATGTGAATACTTCCTGTCCGTGATGGCTAAGGATGATGAAGCCGTCCTGGGCAGTGCCAGCATCAATATGAATGATGTCGATGCTGCTGCCAAGCTCATCAGCCAGTCCATCGAGAAAGGCGGTGCTTATGGTCAGCGTATGTTGGCCCTGTTCGGTAAGGTCTTCAGCAATCTGAAGGTTGACTTGTCAGCCTACGATGTGAAGGACAGGAATGTGCCGCATGACAAGCAGCAAGAGGAAACCCCTAAAGCGTTCCGCAGATGAATATCCGTGAGTTATCCGTCGGTAGTTTCGTCAGGGTCAACCTTGGCAGGTATGGACTTCTGACTGGCATGGTCGGTGAGATCGGTCGCCGACAGATGGGGGTTTTCATTATCGAGAAGACCCTTGTTCCTGCCAGTCTCAGGAGGTTTACCATCGGGAAACTGCATCATTTCAAGCATTCGCGTATTGAGGGGATTGCCATTGACATGTTCAGTCTGAGTCGCATGGACTTTGTTCCGGCTGACAAGACCGGCTGGCAACTGATGTATTACTTTGGTGATATGAAGCTGCTGTACCGTCATAACAAAGCCCAGAATAGAGCCTCGTTCCGTCTCATGTCGGACTTTACAAAGTCCTATACCCGTATCAGCTGCTATTGTGTCCATGAGCTTCAGACGATTATGCGGTTTCTCACCGGCGGCGAGTTGGAATTTGACTATAAAGAGAATTGTGATGGAAGAAACAATGAATAAGAACTGTAACGCCGATCAGTCTCAGGCTGTCTGGCGTGATATCAAGGAAGTCCCTGACAGTGGTCGTGAGCTTGTCTTTTTTGACAAGAAAGGTCATCTTTTTGCGCCGTATTACGCTCCGAATCCAGAGCGTTGGCGTTTAACTTGTATCATCATCGAGGCTGTCCAGTGGGCCTATGCCGATGATTTGAAACCTCAAAAGAAGTAACATCAAATTTTATAGACTATGATCAATATCCAATGTAATTTCAGAACTATTGCCAAGTCTGTCCGTCACTATCTGTCAGACTATGGCTTGCGTGTTATCGAGCAGAACCACCGTTTCTTTGCCAAGGCCACCAGCTTTCCTTGTGTGCTGTTGGTCGAGCGAACCTTTGGCGACTTAGGACGTTTTAAGGTCAGTGTTGTCGGCGAGAGCAAGAAACGTATGAGTCTCGGTATTTTCGGGATGAGTGCCGTTCTGGTTGAGAAGAACAATCTCGATCCGTCAGGAAAGACCTTCAATATCCTTCATTTTGAAGGTGATGACTATGGCCGATGCTACCTCTTTGTCTATAGCTGGGTTTGTCTGGAGCAGTTCTGCCTGCATCATTTTGGCTGTCAACCGGATGAAATGGACCTTGATAAGCTCATCAAGCGTCTTATCAAGGAAACCTATTGGGGTAGTCGTGGCCATGCCAAGATGGGTACCGGCGAGTTCAGTGAGCCTGTCAAGGACTTTACGATTGCCGATGAGAAGGTTTATCGTCTCTCTGAGGTCACCAAGGAAGGTGCTTTCTTCGGTTTTGAGACTCAGGATGAGCAGATTTCCTATTTCATGACCTATCAGCCTACTGCAGATATCTCTGCCTATTCTGAGAAGGAGTTAAGCAAGGTCTATGCCATCATTGACCGTCAGCAGCAGGAGTATGATGATAAGCCCTGGCTGTTCTCGCCTTTGATTTCCAATCCTCCTGCCTTCACTCCTCACAAGTTCAACTAAGAAGCACCGTTTATATGGATAATCAGAAATTTCAAGAATTGGTTGACGGCATCCGTCAGAAGTTGGAAGACGAGAACCTGGATTATGTCCTCGTCATTGCCAACCATCAGGAGAATCAGGCTGTAGAGGGCATTGTCGGTATTCATGCCGACCATGGCATCCAGGTTCCTGCAGACATGCTTTTCTCTGCCGCCCTTGAAGGCGAGAAAGCTCCCCAGCATTTCATTGACCGTGTCATCGACAATGTGATTGATGCTGTTCAGGATCACCTTCATGACAGGATTGGACAGCGTATAGACAAGGATAAAATTCAATATAGTTAAGTTTATGGAAGAATTGATTTTAAATGGAAAGTGCCTTTACACCCCAGGTGGTGCGGCACGTGAGTATGCTGCCGTCGGCTGCAACTTCTATCGTGGTTGTCCTTTCCAGTGCAACTACTGTTATAACCGTAAGGGTTTGACCGCCAAGGTCAACGGTCTTCCTTTTGCCAAGTTGGAGGATTCCTTTACGAAGCTCTCCAACCGTTCCAAGAAATACCGCGATATGGAGTCCATTGATTATGCCTTGACGATTTTCAAACGTGAGGTTGATAAGTGGTTTGACCACCTCATGAAGTATGGTATTTTCTTCTCGTTCTCTACTGATCCTCTCTCTCCTGAGACTTCCGCTTTGACCATTAAGGCCGCTTTCTATGCAGCCTCTAAGGGTATCAACGTGAAGATCCTGACGAAGAATGCCGGAGCCACCTCCGCTATCTTCCGTCCGTTCCTAAATAACTCCTTTAACAGTCATCTTGCTATTGGCTTCACCCTCACGGGCAGGGATGATGTGGAGCCGCATGCTCCCAGCAATGCAGAACGTATAGAGACCCTGAAGCTGTTGCATCAGTGGGGATTGAAGACCTTTGTGAGCATCGAGCCTATTGTGGACTTTGACAGCAGCATGCGTATGATTGAGGCCACTGCCGGTTTTGCCGACCAGCATCTGATAGGTCTGATGTCGAACCGTAAGGCCAACGGTTTTGAGCCTTACGACGGCAAGGCCTGTGATGCCTTACTTCATAAGACGGCTCTGCTGGCCATTGATAAAGGCATGAAGGTCTATTGGAAGGAGAGCATCCGGAAGTTTGCTGACGGAGAGTTCAATAACGAGCACGTTTTTGGCAACAAGGCCTTCTCGGTTGATAAGGACTGGAGCCTGTTTACTCAAAAGTAACGTAACGATGGATAGGATGTTCTATTGGACCGGCATTGTAGTATGGGTGTTTATAGCATCCATACTACTGGGCATACTACTGTTTGCCATAGCCCAGTTCTGGCGCAGGGAGATTTCGCCATCCATCGAGAATATCTCCTTTGCCCTGTTCGGCAAAGGGTGGCGTTACCGTCACCTGACTTATTATAAGTTATGGGACGGTATTCTCAACAAGCCATCTACGCGCCGGAGGCTAAAGCGTAGGCATAATCATTTCAGCCGCTTCGCTTGGCGTAGGCTGATCCGTGAGGCCAGACGAGAGGATAAGATCAACAGACAAATAGAATAAGGTAGGAGTTATCTTACCTTATTTTATTATAGGAGTTTACCATAAGTGGTAGGTTCTATAAAAACTGGCTTGGAGGGGAAGCTCTAAGCCAGATGTTGAAGCGGAGCGGGAATTTGCTTCATTTGTCTTTTTCCAACGAGACGATGCAAAGATAATAATTTTCTTTGAAATAACGAAATTTTTCCGTCGCTTTTTGCAAGAAAATCGTTAAAACGGAAATTTTCTGCCTCTAAATGGAAATTTCCCCTTGTTTTTGCACTATTTTAGTGCGTTCTGAGGAAATTTTTCCGTTTTCCACGGAAAAGCGTGTGTTTTCACGGAAAATCCCCAAGGGTAACGTATTTTCTCGTACCTTTGGGGATTTCTCTTACAGCTCTTCGAGAAATTCTTCTATCATTCTGGTGCGTAGCCCGTGGGCGTAGCACCCCTGGAGCCTTGCCTCCAGTCTCTCCAGGTCGCCGTATGTCATGGCGTGGCTCTTGCCGTAGGTGTACTGTTTGCAGCACTGTGCCGCTTTCTTCTTGGCTGCTGCCTCAGACAGGTATTCCGTGACATGGCAGCCGTGCCGTTCGATGATATTCTCATGAAAGCGTTTGTCGCTGTGCAGGACGTAGGGCTTTGCCTCTTCGTCGTGGATCAGTACGATGATATGCTTTGTATTCATAGTCTTACTGTTTTTATTGTTCAGTCTGGAAGCATCCCCATCTTGGAGAGCTGCTTCAATGCCTTTTTGATGTTGGCCATCTCGTCGCGCAGTCGGCTGTTCTCTTTCTTCAGCTTCTCGTTGGATGCTTTCAGGTTGGTGTTCTCCACCCTGTAGCCCTTCAGCGTCTTGTTTTCTGCCCTCACCCGGTCTGTCGCCTCATGCAGTATGGAATATTTCTCCTTCAAGGCGATAAACTCCTTGATGATGTATTTCATCCTCACCTCGTAGGGAAGCGTGTCCTGTGGTCTGGCATGGTCTTTGACCACTTTCTGGATGTTGTTGCCGTAGGGGTTCTCCAGATAGTGGATATGTCCTTTGTTGACGATTGTCCACCAGTCTTTCTTGACGGCCCTTTTCTGGAGTTGGTAGGCCATCATGATCTTCCAAGTCCGCTGAACCTCGTCGGCAAAGCCGATGCCCAGGTTCAGCATGTCCGGTGTCGGGGTATGTTCCATCGGTTTCTTCTCTTTGGCGTTCATCAGGTCTGTCATGAACTTGACCGATCCTTCCTGTGTCGTCACCAAGTCTGAGGTATAGTTCCAGATGCTCAGCAGTACGGAGGTGTTCAGTGCCTTGCAGTACGCATAGTGGAAGTCCGTCTTTGTTCCCAGGACGGTAGCCTTCACGAGGATGCTGTTCTTCCCTGCCGGGCAGCTCTCCACCGTCTTGTGTATCGAGCAGGTCTTCTTGTCTGCCTGGTACAGGTCGCAGAACTCACAGAGCAGGCAGCCTTGTGGTATGATGCCCTCTGTTGACACGCTTTCCATTCCCTTGGTGATGCTGTCGATAATACTCATAGTTTCTATTTTTTAAAGGGTTCAACAATGATGTTTTTTTATTCTCTTGGTTAGTCTCTTCCGGATGCTATGCCCTTACTGTCTCAAACAGTACCTTGTTGGTGGCAGGGTTGCGAAGCTGGAACTGCCATTGTGCGTAGCTGTTCTTTTCTGCCAGTTCTTGCAGTTTCCGTCTGTTCTCTTCGCTGTTCAGCAGCAGTGAGGCGAATATCAGCTTTCCCGGAAAGAAGCCGTCCAGGTCGAAGGCCTTGAAGGTTCGCATCCATTTCATTTTTGCATAGACGTAACAGGTGGTGTCCTCGTTAACCGTCTGGTTTTGCTCATTTTTTGTACCTATTCTATTCATACTGTTATACTGTTATCTGGTTAGCATTTGATTTTCACGGTGAAGCGTTGTGAGTCCGTGATGACGGCATCGTCACCGCCTTCCCATGTGATGGCCTTCACCGGTTTGAGGGTCTTGTTGTCATCTATGACTTTGAACTGCAGCTCATAGCCCAGCTTATCGCTCTTTTCAAAGAACAGGCACCAGACGCTATCCTCCATAATGAAGTCATCGATGATGTCAGTCGCCTCGTTTTTCTTTGAATTGGAAAGTTCCGTGAGGTTGTCATTGATGACGGCTGTCACCTTGACGTCCTCGCCGTTGGATTTGAATTTACATGTTATCGTCTTCATAGAAATAAATATTATTAGTAATACGTATTACAATATTATCTCATTTGATGAAACTCTCCAAATAGAACATCACGCCCAGTGCGAAGATCATGGAGATGCACCACAGTGTTATCAGTGCGAAATCCAGTGTATTGACTCTCTGTACCATAAATCAGAAATATTAAATCCTTATATATAGTTACTATCTGTAATGAGATGGAAGCCCTACCTATTGAAGCAGGACTCCCATCCTGTTTTGTTTAGTCATTCAGAAGCATGGGCATCTGAAGCATCAGTATCTCCATATCCGTCGGCTGTTCCGATGGCAGTATCAGTGCTGCCCGTGAGGGGTCTGCCAGTTGCATTTCAATCTCCTGTGCGCTCATGTTGCCTAAGATCTCGATGGTCTTGGCACCCTTCATGCCGATGCTCATGGCCTCGCCGTTGTACTCGCATGCCATACGCTCTGTAGCCGTCTTTGAGAAGTCGTAGTCCTCGGTGTCGAGTTGGATCTGGTTATTCTCCACGTGGATGCGTACCAGGTTGCTGCTGTTGTTCGAGAAGGGCGATACGCGGCGCAGTGCGTTTACCAATGTGTTGCGGTCAACCAGTACGATGTTCGGGTTGTTTTTGGGGATGACACTGTTGTAGTTGGGGTAGCGTCCCTCAATCAGTCTGCATTGCATGGTGAAGCCTGCTGCCACAATCTGCAGTTGTCTGCCGTCCGCTGTCATGGTCACTTCCGTCTCTGCCGTGCGGCTGAGGATGTTCTTCAGGATGTGTGCCGGTTTCTTCGGGAGGATGAAGCTACCTGTCTTGGTCTCGTCGGTAGCCTTGACTGAGAGCACCTTGTTACGTACCAGTGTATGACCGTCTGATGCCACCACTGCCAGATGTTCTGCCGTGAGGTCGAAGAAGATGCCGTTCATGACGGGGCGCAGCTCATCGTCTGCCGATGCGAATATGGTACGTGCGATATTCTCCTGGAGCAGTCCTTCCGTGATGTTGAATGTCACCAGATTGGCGTTGTCTATTGCAGGGAGTGTCGGGAACTCCATGGCGTTGTTGACGGGTAGTGTGAACATGCCGGAGAAGTAGTCGATCTTGACGATGGTGTCCTCCTCGCTGTCCATAGAGAATGTCAGTGGGTTTTCTGGCAAGCCCTTGACGGCTTCCATGATGTCCTTGCCGTTGATGGCGAAGCATCCCTCACCCTCGCTCTCTGTCAGTTCGATGTCTGCCATGAGTGTTACCTCGCTGTCCGATGCCTTCAGTGACAGGATGTTGTCCTTGACGGTGAATACGATGTCTGCAAGGATAGGCAGAGCGTTCTTGGAGTTGATGACACGGTTCATGTTAACCAGTTGCTCACTCAGTTGTTTGGCTGCTAATGTAAAATTCATTGCGTTGTTGCCCTTCCGGGACTTGGGTTTTAATTGTTTTTTGTTGTTTGTTATGTGCTCGTGCGCTTTTGTACGCCGTCGCTGTTTTCTTGTTATATCGGGTAATGGGAGCAGGTAGCCTTTTGTTTTACCTTATACACCCTTAAAAAAGATGTTATGGATCCTACTCACTTTCATTGTGAGTATGCTCTTCTTCCACCCCGTTGTGGTTTGATTTTGTTACATCGGTATAAAGATCGCAGTATAGCCTTTTTTGTTTGCTTGTGACCATGCAGCACCTCTTAGGAGGTGTTAGGCAAGTAATTCCGAGGAAATTTCATGGAATACCCAGATTATGCAGTAATCTGCGGAAGGCTGCCAGGCAATTTCAGAAGGAATAGGCACGGTACTTGACGTGGCTCCGGTGCAGCATAACTTTGCAAAGCAAAAAAGGTGGTTCATGCTGTGACTCTTCAGATGTCCGACACAATCACAGGAAGGGGTGAGAAGTCGGCTATCACTTTTTGATAGTGATGCCTGTCCTACCGTCAGGTTCCGTACGCGCGTATGCGTACATATATTATAATAATATTTATATTGCCGTTGATGTTCCTTTCTGGAATGTCAAGTGGCGAAGCGTGATCCTGGAGTGTTCGCAGGCTCACACCTCCAGTCCATTTCTTTTCTACTGGGGTGTGGAAACTTTATCTTTTTTTCGGTATCGTTGATACCCTCTTTTTACTTATTATTTTCTTCCTTTCCTGAGGCACTGAAAAACCGCCCGAAAACACCTGTTTTGTCTTGATTATGGGCATTTAAGATTTTTAAAATCGTAAATGTGTTAAATCAAGAGGAAGTTTTGCCAATATTTTCCCCTTCATTAAATAGGTGTTTTCTTTGCGTCAGAAATTTCAAAATAACGCGAGAAAATTATGAGTGCATTTGGTATTTGGGCCATCATCCTGACAGGTATCTACCTCATTTACTATCCTGTCGTGATCTTCCTTGACCTCTTTGGCAAGAAAGGCCAGAAGAAAGATGGCGTTGAAGTATTCGACACCGGTACTGGTGACGAAGCCCCTGTCATGGCTGACGAGGAGGAAGAGACACCCACCACCGTTGTCATGGAGGAGGAAGAAACCCCTGCTCCCCAGCAGGAGGAGGAAACTCCCCAGGTTCCCTTGACTCCTGAGCAGCAGCAACAGGAGCAGTTCCGTGAGATGAAAGACCGTATCGAAGAGACTTTGCAGTCCGGCGCTGAGCCTGTCAATCCTTCTTATCAGCAGACGTTGGACTCTCAGACCATGTTGCTGATGATGAACCAGCCGATGAACAAGAAGTCGAGGATCAAGCGTACCCAGCTTTATTAACGAATAGCAAGCTATGAGGATAGGAAACATACATATTGACCGTCGCGTGTTGCTGGCAGCTCTGCTGGCAGCTACCGTCCAGGCTGTCTCTGCCCGTTGTGGCGAGACACGCTATGACTGGGGTGCCGATGCTCTGCATGAGGCCTCCGTCTTCGTGCTGGTGGTGATGGAATATACCGTCGGCATCCTTTATGCCGTCGCTTCCCTCACTGCTCTCTATTCTGCCACCAGCATCTATATCAAGCTCAACACCGGTGAGGAGGGCTTCGTGAAGTCCCTCATGGTGCTGCTCGGTGCCATCCTCTTCCTGATTGGTGCCACTATCGTGATGCCTGCCCTCTTTGATGTCCAATGGGGCTGATAGGGCTGGTTGATTTTTCGCTCCCACCCCTCAGTGTGGAGTCCTCTCGAAGAATGAATGTTTTTACAAAAATAGTTTTTTTCTTATTTCTTTTTTAGTTAAATGATTATGAAGAATTTCTTCCAGTCCCTGAAGAAGGGAGCTTCGAGCGTTGGTAGTGCCATCGTCTCGACTTGTGAGAAAGCTGTCATGTCGCCTCGTTTCGCGAGTTGCCTCATGCTGCTGATGTGTGTCGGTGTTGTCATGGCCCAGAACAGTGCCGGTGACTACTCCGCAGGAACTACCGCCCTTGGCACGGTGACCACCGAGATTGCCAAGTACGTGCCTGTTGCCGTCAAGCTGTGCTATGCCATTGCCGGCGTCGTGGCCGTCGTGGGCGCTATTAGCGTGTACATCAAGATGAACAACGAGGAGCAGGATGTCAAGAAGAGCATCATGATGCTCGTCGGTGCCTGTATCTTCCTGATCGCCGCTGCCCAGGCTCTGCCTCTGTTCTTCGGCGTCGGTGGTGAGTAACCTCTAATTTGTTCGTGTTGATGGATGCCAAGACCGACTATCAGGATTTCCCCGTCTTCAAGGGTCTTCAAAGACCTTTGGAGATGATGGGCTTGCAGGGCAGGTATATCTATTGGGCTGCAGCTACCGCTGGCGGTGCTGTCTGCGGCTTCATCATCGGTTACCTGGTCGCTGGTTTCCTGGTCGGTCTTGGTATTCTCACCGCTGCCCTTGGTGTCGGCGGTGTCATGATTTTCGTCAAGCAGCGCAAGGGCCTGCATAGCAAGGCCGTTGACAAAGGAATCTTTATCTTTGCGCGTTCGCGCAATATATTATAAATATTATCAGTATGCTTACACTATTCGTGATTGTGTCGTTTGTCTTCCTCTGTATCGGCATGGCCGTCTCGGTCTATGCCTTCGGTACTGGTGGCAAGCGTGCCAACATCTTCAAGGATATCTATTTCAGTATTGAGAATATTGACGGCATCGGTGTCGTCTATACCAAGACTGGCGAGTTCTCAGCCATCCTACGTATGGAGAATCCTGTTCAGAAGTACTCTGCCGACGTGGAGAGCTACTATGCGTTTACCGCTCTGATGACCAGTATTCTCCAGACGCTTGGTGAGGGCTATGCCCTGCATAAGCAGGACATCTTCGCCCGCAAGCATTTCGATATGAAGAAGGTCTCGGCCCGTCGTGACCCCAATGCTGACACCAGCCGTCTGTTCCTTTCGGACAGCTATTTCCGTTTCATGGACGGACGTCCGTACACTGACGGCAGCACCTATCTTGTTATCACGCAGGAGTGTAAGAAGAGTGCCCTTCTGAGCTATGATGCCTCGAAGTGGCGCGATTTCACGGTCAAGATCCGTAAGGTCTATGACCAGTTGAAGGACGGCGGTGTCGCTGCCTCCTTCCTGGATGCCAATGCCTGCCGTCAGTATGCTGACCGTTTCTTCGCCCAGGATTTCACGTCGAAGATTGTCAGCATGACCGATTTCAAGGTTGACAGTGAGGAGATCCATATGGGCCGTCGCACGTCGAAAGTCTACAGTCTGTTGGATGTAGACTCCATCGGCCTTCCCGGAACCGTGCGTCCCTATGTTGACATGACTGTCAACAACAGTGTGATGCCTGTCGACCTGATGAGTGAGATTGACCGCATTCCCGATGCGGACTGTGTTGTCTTCAACCAGGTGTTGTTCCTGCCCAACCAGAAGCGTGAGCTGGCCATGCTTGACAAGAAGCGTAACCGCCATGCCTCCATGCCTAATCCCAGCAACACCCTTGCTGCTGAGGATATCAAGAAGGTGCAGGATGTCATTGCCAAGGAGTCCAAGCAGTTGGTGTATGCTCATTACAACCTGATCGTCACCATCGATGCCGATAAGGACATGCAGAAGGTCACGAACCATCTGGAGAACATCTTCGCCCGTCAGGGCATCCATATCTCCAAGAGGGCCTATAACCAGCTGGAGCTTTTCGTGGCCTCCTTCCCCGGTAATTGTTACCGTCTCTCGCCTGACTATGACCGCTTCCTCACGCTGAGTGATGCGGCCTTGTGTCTGATGTATAAGGAGCGCCAGTCCAAGTCTGAGGACACGCCGCTGAAGTGTTACTATACCGACCGCCAGGGTGTTCCCCTTGCCGTGGATATCACCGGTAAGGAGGGAAAGGTCAAGCACACCAACAACTCGAACTTCTTCGTGTTGGGTCCGTCGGGTAGTGGTAAATCCTTCTTCATGAATACCGTTGTACGCCAGTACTATGAGCAGAACACTGACGTTGTCATCGTCGATACCGGTGACTCCTACGAGGGTATCTGTGGCTATTTCGGCGGTACGTACATCAGCTATACCAAGGAGCATCCTATCTCGATGAACCCGTTCAAGGTCACCGAGGTTGAATACACCCAGAATTTCGGCGAGAAGAAGAACTTCCTGAAGTCCCTCATCTTCCTGATCTTCAAGGGTGCCCAGGAACCCACGAAGATTGAGGACACGATTATCAATAAGGTCATCGTGGACTATTACCACGAGTATTTCACGCCTTTCAAGGGCTATAGTGATGATGAGCGCAAGGAGCTTTACGATCGCCTGATCTTGGATTCCAAGACCAATGGCGAGTATGAGAAGTATGAGGAGGAGCTTCAGAGCCGTAACGGCACAGGAACGTATGATGTTACCGATGCCGACCGCGAGAAGTACGAGAAGAACAAGCGCCTCTCCGAGAAGCTGCAGGCTGTCATCGATGACGCTGCCGCCACTGATGGCGAGAAGTCCGCTGCCAGCAACCAGCTCCAGCGTCTCACGCCGGAGGTAGTCGAGGGTAAATTCCTGGAGAAGATCAATCGTGAGATTGAGCGTATGGAACAGAAGCGCAAGTCCCTGAAGGTCACTGAGCTTAATTTCAACTCCTTTTACGAGTATTCTATCCAGCGTATTCCCCAGATTATGCATCAGGATAGGATTAAGTTTGAGATTGATAACTATCGTGCCATTCTCGCGCCCTTCTACAAGGGTGGTGAGCTGGAATATACGCTGAACAATGACATGGACGGCTCCCTCTTCGATGAGCAGTTCATCGTCTTTGAAATCGATAAGGTCAAGGATGATCCTGTACTCTTTCCTATTATCGTCCTTATCATTATGGACGTCTTCACCCAGAAGATGCGTATCAAGAAAGGCCGTAAGTGCCTGGTCATCGAGGAGGCATGGAAGGCTATCGCCACGCCTGTCATGGCTGAGTATATCAAGTATCTCTACAAGACCGCCCGTAAGCATTGGGCTATGGTCGGTGTTGTTACTCAGGAGATACAAGACATCACCTCGTCGCCTATTGTCAAGGAGGCCATCATTAATAACTCCGATGTCTTCATGCTCCTTGACCAGTCGAAGTTCCAGGAGAAGTTCGACGATATCAAGGCGACGCTGGCCCTGACCGATATCGAGTGCCGCAAGATCTTCACCATCAACCGTCTGGATAACAAGGACGGTCGCTCTCCTTTCAAGGAGGTGTTCATCAAGCGTGCCGGTAACGACACCGTTTCCGATGTCTATGGCATCGAGGAGCCTATTGAGTGTTATATGAGCTATACGACGGAGAAGGCTGAGAAGGAAGCCCTGAAGCTCTACAAGCGCGAGCTGAAGTGTGACCATCAGCATGCCATTGAGGCCTTCGTCCGTGACTATCACCGTAGTGGCATCAAGAAGACTCTTGACTTCGCCATGAAGGTCAATAAGGAGGGCAGGGTCTTGAACCTGCCTCCGGTCTCTAACAAGAATTAAATATTTGTTGATATAAAGAAATAAAGTAATACGAAAATACTTAAATACCCATGAGACGGTCTGTTGTCATATTGTTCGTACTGTCACTGGTAGCCCTTGTTACCCGTGCGAAGTACTACAGCGTCAATTTTGACGTTGAGACAACAGCGCAGATGAATGCTGCCATGGGTATTGAGTTGGCTCAGGAGGAGCTTACCCGTGAGCGTTGGGGAAAGATCCTTGACCATTACGGTGCTTCCGAGATTGCCGCTGCCGGTATTTTCGCCTCCAAGTATCTGGATCGTCTCTCTCTGAAGGATGAGCTTTCCTTCGGTTCTGAGGAGAACTGGTATTACAAGCATATCCGTCAGATGGTCGCCCAGCGTATCATGCCCAAGATTTTCAATGTCGCTTCGATGATGATCAAGCATCCCGATAAGGCCATTTATTGGGGGCCTTACCTTTTCAAGACCACCGAGGAGGTCAAGCAGCTTTGCATGATATTCCAGACGGTATGTTCCAATGGCCGTCTTTCTTTCAAGGACTTGCATTTCCTGGTCATCGTCGATGACCTGAAGGAGTTGTTCGACCTGAGCCGTTTCGGCGGTGTCGACTGGAAGGGTATGTGGGACAATATCTCCAACCTTGGCGATTTGTCCTTTGATGACCTGGAGGATGATTTCACCAACCTGATGTCCGTCGGCGGTGCCATTGCCAATGCCGGTGGCGACATGCTTGATTCCCTGTGGATTCAGGGTAGCAAGGTCGGCGGTATCTTCCATATGAAGCCCAAGGAGCTGTGGGCGCTTGGTGAGGAGTATGCCAACACCTTTGAGAGTCTGAACAGCGTCGAGAAGGTCAAGGATGCCCTGATGGCCCAGATTGAGTCTACGGACTCTATAGGTGTCACGAAGCTATTCAAGTTCGATGAGTATAATATCAGTCAGTATGTCAGCAACTACCTCCACCAGATCACCGGCGACTACTATAAGCAGCGTTGGTATATCTACTGGCATGAGAGCGGACGGGACTTGCTGGATAGCTGGAGTCCCCCCATTGTCGATGAGTATATTATCAACGGTACCAACGGCTGGTATCGTATCAACACCAACGACGCCAATTATTGGCCTGATGAGAGTGTCATCAATGCCACCAAGGCTGCCTGTGCCTCCCAGTGTGGATGGAGCCAGGCCAAGATTGACCAGATGAATGCCGAGCAGAGCTGGTATCATTACTATATCGTATATAGTATTCACAGTTACTATATCTATCGTGGCAGCAAGGATAATATCGAGGGTTGGTCTTTCTCCTATGACGTCAATGTCTATCGCACCTGGAACGGTGGCGAGACCGTCTATGAGGAGGAGTTCGACTCCTATACCATGTCCGAGTCTGCCTTTGCCCAGCATATGCAGTCCAAGCTTATGGAGATCAAAGCTCAGGATGAAGCAGACAATAATTCTGACACGCCGCTGCATGACTATAAGATCGGTAAAGACTCGAAGCGCTACTACAGTGCTTCCAATGCCCAGAAGATGCGCGGCTGTACCGCTGTGGAGTTCTGGCTTAACTGCGACAATGGCGCGAAACTCGCCGAGGGAGCCACCGAGTGGAAGGTCAACCGTCATCTCTATGACGATGAAGGTCCTACTCCTGACAAATATAAGGAGGAAGCTATGCATACCACTCTCAGCAGTGACGGCAGCGACCTTCAGGAGTGCCGTCAGAAGATTAACGACTGCAATACGAAGATTGCCGAGATAAACGCTGAGATAGCAGCCCTTCAGGCACGTCAGAAGGAACTGTTGGATCTTATCAGTAATTCCAGTTACTATCAGGCAAACGTATATCGCGAGGAGTATAAGAAGAATAAGAAAGCCATCGAGGACAAGCAGGCCGAGCGTTCCACTTGGGAGTCAGCCCTTAGTCAGGCTCAGCAGGCTTATAATGCTGCCTATGGCGAGTATGCCAATGAGTCTGATGACTGTTACCGCATTCCTGCCATCATGCATGACTGTGAGGTCAATTACGGAGTTGATTGGGAGGATGAAGGTCATTGGGAAGGCATGACGTATGTCCGTAACGGCAAGATTAATTCCATGGGCGTTAATGTCGTCTTCCGTGGTACGGTCAGCAATGTCCGCCCGGAGGTATGGATTGACTGTTTGCTGTTTACCTTGCGCATCCACCGTAGTATTCTGAAGATCTCCTGGGAGCTGTCTTCCAATTACTCCACCTCCGACCAGGTGGATGTCATTGCTTTCTCCAATGATATGAGTGAGCAGGAGCGTAGCAATATTGCCAATCAGCGTCAGCAGGAGCTTTTGAAAGAGCATCCCGACTGTTCCGTTGAGATACGCTACCAGTACAGCAATAATGAGGTGCCGGAGGAAGACAACGGAACCTATCACTTGTTGTGGATGTCCGACCGTCTGAGGATTGCTCGTGAGGTGGATATGCGTCTTGTGCGCATCCATGCCGAGCTGGTGCTAATGGAACGCTACTTGCGTCACAGCCAGAGCATCCTCGACTACCTGGCCACACCGTTCTTGGATGCCTACCGTCAGGGTATGCGTGGTGCCATGTCCAACGAGTCCTACCGCCGTTGGCGTCAGAGCAGCATCGATGCCCTGCATAGTGACCGTTTGGACTCTATCCATCAGCGTCGCAAGCCTTCTCAGGCTCCAGTGCGTCGTACTGATGTGTCTTCTGCGGCATTGCCGCCAAAGGAAACGAAACCTGTTGAAATGAATACGCCTCATGAGAACTAAGGTCTTCTACATATTGCTCCTGTTGCTGGCTGGTCTGCCGATGGTCAGTCATGCCCAGCGTATGGACTATGGAACGCTTGAGGCCATGATTAGTGACCACAAGCGCATCAGAGGCCCCATCCAGTACCGTGCCGAGATCGAGGTTGTCAACCAGGAACTTCACGACAAGAACCGTGAGAAGGTCTTGGACTATAAGGATATCAATGACAAGCTCGACCTCTACACCCGTTGCTTTGACATCCTGGATATTGTCTATACGGGTCTCAGCGTCTCTGTCAATGTCGTGAATACCTATAAGGATGTCAAGCAGAAGATTACCAGCATCAAGGATTTGTTGGAGCGTTATCGTGCCTGCATCATCATGAAGCAGCTGGGACAGATCAAGGAAGCCGGTAATATCCTTGCCGGTATCACTGACATCCACAGCATCAACGGTGCCAAGGATTGGTATCGTGATGCAAAGGATCTCTACGACCAGGGAACCATTATAGATGCTCAGGACACGATTATCTTCACCATCGGTCGCGACATGGTCTTGCAGGTCGCTGACAAGTGCGAGGATATCTATCTGAGCATGACTACACTTGTTGGCTACGCCACCGGTGCGCTGGCCTGCAGTACTGAGGGTCTTTTGATGACCATTCAGTCTCTCGATGACCATATCACGGAGCTTAGGAAAGCCGTCGATAACGGCCATTTCCTGCTCTGGCGGTATATCCATATGCGTACAGGCTATTGGACGAAGGGTATTACCCGTCAGACCAAGAGTGTCCACGAGCATGCCCAAAATGCCTTACAGCGGTGGCGTCGTGCCACCTATGGTAAGATGGGCATAGAAGGAAATCATGGTGGTAGTCATTTGATTGATCCGTCTCATGGTAAGCTGGATGCCGGCATGGTCGAAGGTACTGTTGGAAGAAAATATGATATTGGTGAATAGTTATGAAAATGACGAGAATACATATGATGCTGCTGTCGCTCACCGTTTCGCTGATGGTGTCTGCACAGGGTATGACCTACAACCATGATGAGGTTATCATGAATCAGTTCATGAAGGCAGAGATAGGTTCTGGTACGTTGGGTAATGGCGGTTGGTTTGCCGACCAGTATTATAAACTTACCCACAGTTCCTATCGTAGCATGGCTAATAATCCGGTCAACAACAAGCTTGTAAGCCGTACACTCACCAATGCCGAGGTCACCAAGGAAGAGAAGTATGCTGAGACCATTAAGGACTCGCTGGAGAAACGTGCAGAGATAGAGGCCCTGAATATCGCCGACCGTCAGGTTGATGTCGAGTGGTTGGTAGAGAAGAACAAGATCCAGCGCCAGCAGAACATCTTAAAGAAGAATATCGAGGATATTGTCTTCTATGGAGGCACCTCAGAGGATAAGACTGCCTGGACGCAGATCTATAACATGGTTCAGGAGAGCTTGGATTCAGCCCATGACGCCTATATGCCTAACTCTCAGCGGAAGGCCGTCTATGTCCTGCTCTATAAGGATTTGTGCCAGTATAATGTCACACTTAACAAGCTGAAGAATATCTGGTGGTCTGAGCGTTTCGTCCGTGACCATAAGGACAAGACTTTCAGTTTCTCCAAGTCGCGCTCCATGGTCAAGGACTGTTACGGTCGCTGGAAGGTTGCCTGGTCTGGCAAGTCAAGCAATGGCGGTCACGGTGGCAGTGGCGGTATCGGCATTGATGCCGGTAGTATTGAATTTGGCAATGCCAAGGAGCTTAAGTATTAGGAAAATATTAAAATGAGATATGATATGAGAAAATTTCAACGATTCCTGCTCACCGTCGCGGTGTTCTTCACCTCATCTGTCGTCTGTTTTGCCAGCGACATGATGGATGCCCTTGGTGAGCTGTCTTCTACGGGTGTCGGCGTAGAGCTTTTTGAGGAGGAGATAGATGATGTCATCTTCGCCACCAACGAGTTCCTAACCGATGCCACCTTTATCGGTGACAACGGTCCTTTCTGGATGATCATGCAGGTCTGCATGTGTCTGGGTGCCTTGTTTGCCCTGATTATGGCTGCCGGTATGGCCTATAAGATGATGGTCAAGGGTGAGCCGTTCGACGTCCTGAAGATTCTCAGGGCATTGGGTATCGCTACCGTGATGATGTGCTGGTATGGCAATCCCATGGCCGGTATGCGCGGCATGGTCTCTGACGGCTATGTCTTCGACGGTGGTGTGTTGGATATGCTGGCTTATATTCCTAACTGTATCGGTTCCTATACCCATGACCTCTATGAGATCGAGGCCTTGCAGGTCGAGGAGAAATACAGGGAGCTGACGCCGCTGCTTGCTCAGCGCGACTCTCTCCAGGCGGACTATGAGGCACAGTTCAAGACCAGTGACGAGCATATCAACAGTGCCGCAGGTACCGAGGCCGGTCAGCAGATGTCTGACACCCAGCAGACCACTACCAGTCAGCAGAGCGCAAAGAAAGCCGCTACGCAGGCAGCCTTGGCGGGTACGATGGTGCTGATGGATAAGATTATCCTTTTCCTGTCGTTGGTCATCTACCGTATCGGCTGGTGGGCCACTATATTCATCCAGCAGATCATGTTGGGTATGCTGACGATTTTCGGGCCTATCCAGTGGGCGTTCTCCCTCTTGCCTAAGTGGGAGGGAGCCTGGGCGAAATGGTTGACGCGCTACCTCACCGTCCATTTCTACGGTGCCATGCTCTATTTCGTGGGATTCTACGTCCTTCTGCTCTTTGACATTGTCATCAGCATCCAGATTGACCAGGTGACGCAGATTGTCTCTGACAATGGCGAGCACTATACCGCCTATATCAAGGATATCTTCCTTACTGCCGGTTATCTGCTCGTTGCTGCCGTCGTGGCCCTGAAGTGTCTGAACCTCGTTCCTGACCTTGCCGCATGGATGATTCCCGAAGGTGACACATCCTTCGCTGCCCGTAACTTCGGTGAAGGTGTTGCCCAGGGTGCCAAGGGCGGTGCTTCCAGTCTCATGAGATAATAACAGTATTATTCACGATAAATCAGTTTACGCTATGTCAGTTATCAAGAATTTGGAAAACAAGATCAAGCTGGTGATGATTGTCACATTGGCAGTCATTAGCAGTTGTGTCGTTATCTGCCTGGGTGTCTTCGTCATGGCCAAGGGTATGGTTGATGACGCCCATAAGAAAGTGTATGTGTTGGACGGTACTGTTCCCGTCCTCGTGCAGCGCAGTACGATGGACGAGACGCTGGAAGTCGAGGCCAAGAGCCATGTCGAGGCCTTCCATCATCTGTTCTTCACGTTGGCACCTGATGATAAGTATATCAAATATACGATGGACAAGGCCATGTACCTGGTCGATGAGACCGGCTTGGCCCAGTATAATGCTTTGAAGGAGAAGGGCTTCTACCAAAACATCATGGGTACCAGTGCCGTCTTCTCCATCTTCTGTGACTCCATCAATTTCGATAAGGAGAATATGACGTTTACCTATTATGGCAGGCAGAGGATTGAGCGTCGCACGAACATCCTCATGCGTCAGTTGGTCACTGCCGGTCAGTTGAAGCGTGTACCTCGTACCGAAAACAATCCTCACGGACTGTTGATCACCAACTGGCGTACCCTTCTCAACAAGGATTTGGAACAGCGTAAGAAGAATGAATTTTAAATGATATCAGTTATGGGTTGGAAGAATTTATTCAAGCGTATTGAGATGCCCGACAAGAACGATCCCAAGTATCGTGAGACCTACGAGCAACAGGTCGCCGCCGGTGAGAAATTTGCCGAGGTCGTTGGCATCAAGTGGCTTGCTGGCCATCTCCAGTCTTGGGGAGCGGCCAATAAGAAGCTGTTCCTTGGTCTTGCCTTTGGCTTTGTTATCCTGTTGTTTATCCTGAACCTGGTGCGTATCGTCCGCGTTGCCAACAGTCCATCCCGTAAGGCTGTCGCCGTGGAGCGTGTTGATGGTGCCATCCACAAGAAAAGTCAGGAAGTGAAAACCCTAAAACCCCATGATTATGAACATGCCGAATAAACTTAATTTGAAGCAGCCGAAGTACATCCTTCCGGCTATCCTCTACTTCCCTCTGCTGGGTTTGGGGTATCTCTTTATAGATATCTTCCACACCGAGATTGCGGAAGAGGTCAACACCGAGTTGCAGACCACCGAGTACCTGAACGCCGAGCTGCCCTCTGCCAATGTCAAGGAGGGTCTTGGCGGCAAACGTGAGAATGTCGAGAAGACCTTCGGTAACATCCGTGACCTGTCGGCCATGGAGAATATCGATAATGACCTTGACTCTGTCAAGAAGAAGGAGGACTTCAGCAGCAACTATACTGAGAAGGACTTGGAGGAGCTTGCCAAGAATGCCAGGTCGCAGGACGAGCGTGACCGTTATAACGATATGCGCCGTAAGCTTCAGGAACAGGCCGGTACTGCCCGTGACCAGTCCGGTGCCGATTTTGTCAAGGACATCTCCGATGAGGAGCGTGCCAAGATTGACGAGTTGCGTCGTAACAACCAGCTTGACGATGTAGAGAAGGCTCTTAGCAATATCCGCAAGGATGCTGCCGGTAAGGTTGCCGATGCCCAGAAGCAGGCTGAGGGCGAGGTTGCCCGTCTGGACAGTCTCAACGACGTCCGTGAGGGTATCAATGCCAAGCTCTCCGTCAAGACGAAGACTGCTGTCACGGCTCTTGACGAGGACGAGGAAGCCACCTCTGTGGTGAAGAAAGTCCGTGAGGAGAGCGACTATTTCAACACCCTCAGTGTCAATGAGAAGGAGTCCAGCATGATCAAGGCTATTGTCGATGAGGATATCAAGGCTGTCGATGGCAGCCGTGTCCGCTTGCGCCTGTTGGATGACATTGAGATCAACGATGTCGTCCTGAAGAAAGGCTCGTATCTCTATTGTGTCATGTCCGGCTTCGGTTCCCAGCGTGTCAAGGGTAAGGTGGAGAGCGTGATGGTCGATGACCATCTGGAGAAGGTCTCTTTGTCTGTCTATGACCTTGACGGTCTGGAGGGTCTTTATGTTCCTGAGAGCCGTTTCCGCGAGGCTGCCAAGGATGTGGGAGGCCAGGCTTTGCAGAGTAACATGAATGTCGTGGATGGTATGTCTACCTCTACCAGCTTTGTGTCATGGGCCTCCAATGCCATGCAGAACGGCTACCAGCGTGTCGCCAATGCCGTAAGCAAGAATATCCGTAAGAACAAAGCCAAGATCAAGTACGGCACCCAGGTCTATTTGGTCAATGCCGCTCAGAAGAAGGGCGGTGGCAGGCAGAAGGGCAGCACACAGTCCCGTGCCGGTGCTGACAATAACAACATGCAGTATGGTACGCCTCCAGCTTTGCGTAATATGCGCTCTTCAGGCGGCAGCACCGTGCCCCGTCCGTCGCTTCGCTCCTACGGTCAGGCATTTGGCCAGTAGTTGATATAAGTATTTAAAGTAATACGTATTACAAGAAACATTAAAATATAACGATATGAACATCAGATTTTTTCACAGACTGTGCGCTGTTGTAGTTTGCGCCTTGGCAGCTGGAAGCGCTTTCGCCCAGCAGACCTATTATGAGATGGAGCAGTTGACGGTTAACGAGAACGTCACCACTGTCATCACGGCTCCAGAGCCTATCCGTTTGGTGGATATCAGTACCGATATGGTGGCTGGTGACAAGCCTATTGACAATGTCATCCGTCTGAAGCCCAAGGAGGGCGGTCACCTGGACGGTGAGGTTATTGCCATTGTCACTGTCGTCACTGAGCGTTTCCGTTCCCAGTATGCCCTGGTCTATACGACCCGTCTTGAAGAGGCTGTCTCTGACAAGGAGGTTGACATTGCCGAGCGAAATGCCTTTCGTAACCCTGCCGTCAGTATGAGTACGGAGGAGATGGTGCGCTATGCCCGTCGTATCTGGAACTCTCCTGCCAAGTATCGCAATACCAAGGTCAACAAGCACCGTATGACCATGCGTTTGAATAACGTCTATACCGTCGGTGAGTATTTCTTCATCGATTTCAGCGTGGAGAACAGGACGAACCTGCGTTTTGACATTGACGAGCTGAGGGTGAAGCTCGATGACAAGAAGCAGTCCAAGGCCACCAATGTGCAGAGTATCGAGCTGAAGCCCGTGCTGGTGCTTGACAAGAGTCAGCATTTCCAGCATGGCTACCGTAATGTCATCGTCCTGAAGAAGATGACCTTTCCTAATGACAAGGTGTTGACCTTGGAACTCAGCGAGAAGCAGATCAGTGGCCGTACCATCTATATGCAGCTTGACTATGAGGACATCCTCGCTGCTGATTCGTTCAGCACCCTGCTGCTGAAGGAAGAGTAGTTTTTCATTATTTAATCAGTACAGCTATGAGACATTTATCTATTTTCCGACTCGTTGGCGGCGACGCCATGATCAGCCTGCTTTTTCTGGCGGTGCTGGCTTGCTGCCGTCCTCTTTCCGCGGCTGCCCAGTCCGGTTCCAATGTTAATCACCTGCAGCTCTCTGTCGGTGCCCTCTATGAGCGTGGCTTCGATGTCACGTTAGGCTACGAGCATGAGACGAAGTACCATAATGCCTGGGAGTATTTCGGCAATTACTACATCAAGTATGCCGAGGATCCTGAAGCCGGTCATATCACCAAGAACAGCTTCTGGAACAACTACCGTACCTGGCTCCTTGGTATTGCCTACAAGCCCTGTATTGTCCGTCACCGTAACGGTCACGGCAATTTCCGTATCGGTGCCCTTTGCGGCTCCAATACCTCTAATATCATCGGTGGCGGTACGGTGGGCTATGAGCACAGCTATGCGCTGCGTGGCGGCTGGGAGTTTTTCTTCCAGGTCAGGACGGATGTCATCATCCGTGGTGAGGACTTGTTCCGCACGGGCGTTGCCCTTGGCATGAAGATGCCGTTATAGTTTATTATTAACTCTAAAACTTGATGCTTATGACACACTTGATTTTAACCGCTGATCCGCTGGGCCTCGCCGCTACAGGCGTCGCCAGCTACCTTTTCTACGTCCGTGCCGTTTGCTATGCGATAGCAGCCGTCATCTGTATTGTCGGAGCGTTGTCTGTCTATTCAGACATGATGGACGGCGAGCCGGAGGTTCGCATGAAGGTGATGCGTCTTGCTTTCTCGTGTGTCTTCCTTGTCACGGCGAGTACGGCGCTACCCCGCTTCTTTGGTCTGGATGCCACTACTGCCGAGCTGTCTTCCGGTGGCGGTTCGTCATCGGATGATAACTCTCCCCGACAGATCGGTACTGGCATTATAGGTATCGGTGACCCCTATGTCATTCAGCTTCCCGATGGTGGAAGAGGCATTATCTGGGGTCGTGACCGCCGTATGTAAATAAGTTAAGTCGTTAAGTTTATAAAATAGAAGTCTATCATGAGATATTATCAGAATTTTAAGCGCCTTTTCGGCGATATTTGTGTGATGGTTGTTGCAGCTCTGCTGCTTTCAGCCTCCTTGGTGTCCTGTGACGAGCATGAGCCTATAGACCTGGGTATTCATCCGGGGCATATCCTTCTTGCGGATGGAAATGTCGTCAATAAGGATGAGTATTTTAGCAGGGGTGACAGTACTGCCGTCGGTATCATCTTCTCTGAGATGATAGATAACGAGTATTACCTGGCGGTGATGCTCAACGAGCTACCGCCTTTGCAGTTCTGCGACTCCCTGTTGGGCATGGTTCAGGGTACCAGCTGTGATATTACTGCCTTGGATGGTCGTACCAATACCATTGCCTTGTGGAACAGCTTTGACAACAAGACCCTGCATGGCAGTCCGCTGGCCAATGCCGCCTATTCTGCCCATGAGTATGGGATGAGCGACTTCATTCCTTCCGTTGCGGAGATGAAGATGCTCTATGCCCAGCGTGGTACGGTCAACAGTATTATTGAGCAGTTGAACGCTCAGGATCCGCGTTATGCTGCCGTGCCGCTGTCTACCGACCGTGCCTCTGATGACTGTTGGTACTGGACCAGTACCGAGGTTAAGGACAATCAGGCCTTGCAAGCCTGGCTGTTCTCCCTGAACAGCGGTACAGCCCATGAGACAGGAAAGGAGAAGGTTCATCATGCCCGTAAGGTGTATGTATATAATCCGTATAAGAGTAACTAACGTATAAAAAGAAAGGAATAGATTATGGGAGCAGGTATTTTCAAGTTAGCAGGAAAGGGTCTTTCCTACGTTTTGGGTTCCAAGACCGGTAAGGTCTTGGCCTTGGGTGGTGCTGCCTATGCTACGACGGCTGTCACTGGTAAGGGACTGATTACCATAGGCACTGGTGCTGCCAAGAATATCCTCCTGGATAAGGAGGAGCGCGAGAAAGGAGCTATCAAGGGTCTTTACCGTCAGCTTGCCGACACCTCTTTGGGTGAGGGTACTGCTGATGTCATTGACCAGAAGGCAGGAGAGCTTACCCAGGGTGCCGTCGATGGTGCCAAGCAGGTCAAGGATGCCGCTGCCGGTGCTCTTGGTGCCGGTGTTGACATGGTGCAGGGCGGTGTCCAAAGATTGACGGGCAACGGCCAGCAGCCGCAGTATGTAGACCCCAATACGGGCTACTACCCCCAGCAGACGATGATGAATGGCGGTATCTCCCAGTTTACCGCTCCCTTCAACAGCATTCCCCAGATGTTAGGCAATATGACGGGCAGCAATGTCACGATGACCAACCTTGCCGGTCTCATTGCCTCTGCCTATATGATGATGGGGCCTTTCGGCTGGTTGGGTAAGATAGCCTCTCTGCTGACGGGTAACATGGCTTTGAAGTCCATGCGTCAGCAGCCACAGGTTGCTTATGTCCCCCAGCAGGGCTACTATCCCCAGCAGCAACCCTACCAGCCTACCGTGATGCCACCGGCTCAGCAGCAGGCTGATGATAATGCAGTATTCAGATCAAGACGAATGTAATTATGGAAAATAAGACTTTTGACAAGAAAGACATGCTTCTGGAGTCTTCCAGCGGTTTCTTCATGCCGTTTCCTGGTGACGAGGAGCATGATGTGGAAATTCTCCTTGGTTTCGGTGAGCAGCTTCACCCTTCCACGCAAAAGAAGTTCAATCATACCGGTATTGACCTCGCTACCGGTAATCTGCCTCTTTTCGCTGTCGCCACGGGTACTGTGGTTGGTGTCGGTAATGATGCCATTCATGAGAATTTCATCATTACGCGCTATGGCAAATACGATGTCAAGTATGGTCATGTTAGCGAAGCCTATTGTAATTACGGCACTCATGTCAAGGCTGGTCAGCAGATTGCCAAGAGTGGCGGTATTCTGCATTTCGAGGTCAGGTTTGATGGTCAGCTCATTGACCCTACTGACTTTTTGAAGATGCTCTATAGTAACATTATGCAGCTCTCTGTCCTGGGTATCAACAATGAGGCTCAGTTTGTTGATTTGAACGTGCCTATCAAGACCGATTACGATGCCGACCAGAACGAGATTATCCAGCTGATGCTCCGCTGGCTCCCAGAGTATATGAATGAACTGCGTACTGGCAGCTACCATACTTCCGACCTTGTGGAAGCCCAGTTGAGGAACATCTTCATGCAGGCTGCTGAGAAGAACTATTTCTTCGAGAGCATTCCTACACTCTCCAATCCTTTAGGTCTGAGTGCCCGCAGTTCCCTGATGGCCGGTAAGGCTCAGAGTCTCTTGATTGGTGACTTCCTGAACTTCCTCGGATCACGGCACAATATCTTTGTGTCGACATGGGACGATGATAAAAAAAAAGTACTCTCGGCGCGGTTTCAGACGGGTTGATAGACCCGCTGGACACTCTGCAGATTGATGTGCAGAGCTATGATTTGAAGCGTGTCGCCTCGGTCTTTGCCGACAATGCCGGAGAGCGTTGGTGGACGAAGGCCTGGTTCAATGGCCGTGATAAGGGAGAGCCAGCTATCGAGATCAATCGCCGCATGGCTATCTCCTTCATCAACAACCAGATTAGCAAGGATGACTGGCTCACCCGTTTCTTCCCCAAGCAGATGAGTGTCTATCACAATGCCATCGACCAGACGCGCAGGCAGTTGTTAGGTATTTAATCAATATATTATCCGTTATGGCAGAACCGACAAATAAGCAGCAGTTCCAGGACTTGGAATATGTCTTTGACAGGTACTACAGGGAGAATATCGCCCCTGTGGTCAAGGGTCAGATGGACTTCCTCAGAAAGAAGCAGTCTGAGGAATATGTCCGTATGCTGGATAACCGTCCTGTCGCCCCTGGCATGTCTGGTATGATGCATGCCTCCATGGTCGCCCAAGAGGCCCATCTTGTGGGCAAGTGGAACAGCAAGACCTCCGATGACCTTCTGAAGATGGTTGACGGTAAGCTGGGTAGGAACAAGAATGTCCAGCATGATTTCGCCGTGATGATTGACGCCTGGCGTCTTGCTGCCGTCAAGGAGATGGGAGAGCAGCGTTATGCTGAGCTGTCCGCTAAGTGTCCTTCCAAGGATCTTGCCAGGGAGTTTGTCTCTAACCGCTTCATGCAGTTGGAGTTGGAACAGCTTGCCAAGGCCCAGGTTCCCAAGTCTTCTTTGGAGTATATTCTGAAGAAAGGCTTCGGCGAGTCATTTCCTGCCTTCCTTTCTGGTTTGTCTCTTCCGGAGGGTCAGCATGATAGTCATATCAGGACTCTCGCAGAGAAGATGTATGATGCCAGTGCTGCCGAGAAGGCTGCCGCCTTTGCCACCACCTTTGCCGCTGATGCTGCCGTGACCGGTGGTTACGGCTCTTGGGGGAAGTTAGGAAAGTGGCTTGGCGTTGATGTCCTTGCCCGTGGTGGCCTCTCCCTCATGGAGAATGACACCACCTTCGATCAGATGCTGGGTAAGGAACTCTATGGTGATGAGGAAGCTTTTGCCTCTATGCGGTCGAAGGGTAAGAAGGTCAAGGTGGCGCAGTCTAAAACCGTTCATGCGGTCAATGACTACCTCAAGAAGCCGATGACCATCCCTGAGTACCGTCCGCTGTATAGTCCTACGTGGCTGAAGGCCCGTTATGATGAGCTTACCAAGTCCGCTGCCGGTAATGCAGCCATCCATATGCAGAATGTCTTGACAGTCTCTAAAAACTACGGTTTGAAGCCCTCTGCCGTCTCTGACGTGCCGGGGTGGATGTTGCAGAAGAGCCAGAAGGAGTGTATAGACCTCAGCAGTCATTTCCTGTCTATCGCCTTGACGATGCAGCGTAGCAAGATGAAGTCGCAGACCGTCAACAGTCAGAAGTTCACCTTTGACGAGGTCGTACAGAGGGCATACGACTATGCCCGTGCCGCTGACAAGCTCCAGAAACAGCAGGCGAAGAAAGTCGAGACGCCTCAGTTTGAGACGGTTTCTGTTCCCCAGCAGTCGTCCTCTGAGCAGTCTCAGCAGCAGACCGCCTTCCAACAGCAGTATGTCCAGCAGCAGCAATACCAGTCCCAGCAGAATCCACAGATGATGCAAGGGCCTGTCTATCAGCAGGCAGGTATGCAAGGCTGGACGGGTCTGATGAACCAGTTCGGCTTGGGTGGAATGAGTGATATCGGAAAGAACCTCGGTTACGTCCTTGCCATGCTTCCCGACATGCTTATTGGCATGTTGACAGGTCAGTCCAAGAACCTGCACCTGAAGGATAATCTCTTGCCTTTCGGTGCCATCTTCGCCGGATTGTTCGTTAAGAATCCGCTCTTAAAGATGCTTTTGATTGGTCTTGGCGGTGCCAATATCCTGAATAAGGCTGGTCATGAGATTCTGGATAATGCCGGTGTCAGTACCCAGCAGAGACCTAAGCGCTATGTGCAGCATGCCGACGAGCTGTTGTCAGAGCGTATCGAGCAGCCAGCCATGAAGGGTAACGCCCTTGTTGCCACCATTGACAAGAAGCCCTGTGTCATCTATATCGATGAGCAGAGTGCCGATGCCTTCTATCAGGGTAAGCTTCCGCTTAACGTGCTTTGTAATGCCGTCCTGAGAAAGTATGATGAGCAGCAGGCACAGGTACGCCACAACTACGACCGTGGCATTGACCAGCAGGAGTCCCAGCAGCTCTCCCGTGGCATCAAGTAGTTTTATGAAACTATTTTCGCGAAATAGTCAGTGTTAGTTTTTGTTAGGTTTAATTCTAAGAGATTGTATTATGAAGAGGTTTTTTTATGTATTGTTTATGGCATTAGCCATGTTGTTTGTCACCTCACCTGTATCTGCTGATAACGCTAAAGTTGAGCGTGTTGGTGACTCTGTGATTATTCGAGATGGTGACGGTAATGTTATCGAGATTACTGACCTCGGTGGTGGCTCTACTATGATTTGGTGTTACAATAGTAGTGGTAATCTGGTTTACTATGTTTATCAGACCGATAGTGACAACAGTACAAACAATGTTTGGTTTAACGGTCAGTATTACAATGCTGGTCAAACCCCTAATGGCGTTGATCGGTTCTACTATTATTCACCCTTTGACGGCAAGACACACATGGTCGAGGATTTTAAGGTCAAAAATCCCAAGGGGAAGAATACATGTATTATCACTTATCCAAGGGATTAAGCAACACAAGTAATGGGAGGCTAATAACCTCCCGTTATCCCTTTTCCGGGGCCATCTGCCCATTTCTTATATTTCCTTGATTTAAGACCGTCAAAATCTTGATTTTGGGTATTTAAGACTTTCAAAATCGTAAATGTGTTAAATCAAGAGGAAACTTTGTCGATTTTAGGTGGTGTGCCATATTTCTATTTCCTTTGTCGGGAAAAGAAACGCATAGCAGTTGATTATGGCATATAACAAGCATCAAAAGCTCAGTGATAATATTGAGGCGATCCGTATCGCTCTCCAGTTGGAACGTGACAACCGCAGGGCCACTGTTGAGGAGCTGTCAGCCCTTCGCAAGTATAGTGGTTTCGGCGGTCTGAAGTTCATTCTGAACCCCGTCTATGGTGTAAGCCTTCAGGATGACAGCGTCTGGAAGGCCAGCGACCGTCCTTACCTCAATGACACCATCCGTCTGCATGAGGTCTTGCAGGAGTTCAGTAAGGACGAAAAGGAGTACCAGGCTTATTTCGATAGTCTGAAGCGTAGTGTCACGACTGCTTTCTACACTCCTGATGCTGTTGTGCAGGCTATCAGCAAGGCTTTGTCTGGTAGCGGCATTGCCGTTAATAGGTTTCTGGATCCCTCTTCCGGCAACGGAAAATTCGTCGAGGCTTTCAAGGTTGACCAGCCGGGTATGGCGGTCACTGCCTTCGAGAAGGACTTGCTAACCGGCAAGATCCTGAAAGCACTGCATCCCGAAGACCAGGTTATTGTTAATGGCTTCGAGACCATCCCCCAGGAGGTCTTGGGGACTTTTGACCTGACTACCAGTAATATTCCCTTCGGGGATGTCAAGGTCTTCGACCCCGATTATACCAACAGCAATGATGGGTATAAGAAGTGGGCCGCCAACACCCTGCATAACTATTTCTTCCTGAAAGCCCTTGACACCGTTCATGACGGTGGTCTGGTTGCTTTCATTACCAGCAGGGGTGTTCTTGACAGTCCTCGCAACGGCTTTGTTCGTGACCGTCTCTCTAAGGTCGGTCATATCATCAGTGCCGTCCGTCTGCCTGACGGAATGTTCAGCAGCGAGGCTGGCACCGAGGCAGGTTCTGACCTGATTATTATCCAGAAGCGCGACAGCAAGCATGTTGGAAAGGATTCTCATATGGATAGGATGTTCCGTGAGTCTGGGAAGGGTGATGGCGGTATCACTTGTAACTGGGTTTTCACTCCTGACAAGGAGAATTACCATGACTATGGTGAGCTTGGTCACATCCTTTCCGATGATGTCAAGGTCGGTAAGAATATGTATGGTGAGCCGGCCTATGAATATCCTTTCGACGGTGATGTCGAGAAGCTTGCTAAAGAGCTTCAAGACACCCTTGAAATTGATTTCGCCAAACGTCTTGATGTCGCCCTATATAATAAGAATATATATAAGGTCCAGCAGGCAAAGCCCAAGGCTGAACCTGTCAAGCAGCAGCCTAAGAGCCAGCAGCATGTCGGCTCAGGTCCCATCCAGCTTGACCTTTTCGCACAGTGGGATGAAGAGCAGGCTCAGGAAGAGAGTCTGGAGCCTCGTGTCTTTGCCGGTGAGATGAAAGCCCACTGGCGTGACGGTGTCGTCGTTGCCGACGGTGACCAGCTCGGTATTCTGAGCCAGGTCAAGTCAGGTACGCCCGTCTTCAATCCCTTCAAGGATAGTGAGCTTTCTCAGCGTGACTATCCGCTCATGCGTCAGTATATCGCCGTTCGCGATCTCTATAATGAGTTATATAATATAGAGGCTGAGGAAAAGGTCGAGCATGTCGACCTGCGTCAGAAGCTCAACGAGGCCTATGACGGTTTCTTCATGAAGTATGGTGCGCTCAACGAGCGTAGGAACCAGCGTATCTTGCTCTATGACACGATGGCCCGTGACATGCTGTGTGTGGAGAATGTCGTTGACGGGAAGTTCGTCAAGAGCGACATCTTTGAGCGTCCCGTCTCGTTTGTTGCTTACGACATCGAGCATGTAGACACGCCGGAAGAGGCTCTTTTCGTGTCCCTGAACCGTTATGGTCGTGTTGACCTCGGCTTTATGGAGGATATCACGGGTGAAGGCCGTGATGAGTTGCTTGCCGTCCTGAAGGGTCAGCTCTATTTCATGCCTGACGGCCAGTATGAGATTGCCGCCAAGGCACTCTCAGGTAATATCTATGAGAAGCTGGAGTTTGTCTCTGCTTCCATTGATGCCCAGGAGGATGATCCTGAGCACTGGTCACAGGAAGAGCTTGCAGCCCTGAAAGAGACCAAGGCTGCCTTGGAGGCTGCCGTTCCCCAGCAGATTCCCTTTGATGAGATTGGTCTGCAGTTCGGTGAGCGCTGGATTCCCACCGAGCATTATGAGGCTTACATGTCTAAGATTTTCGGTACCAAGATGTCTATCAGTTATGCGGAGCATATCGATGAGTATTCCGTCTCTGCCGAGAACCGTTGGAATCCCAAGATACGTGAAGAGTTCTGCGTCCATGGTGAATATAAGGACTTTGACGGTATGGCATTGCTTCAGCATGCCTTCCATGACACTACGCCTGATATCCAGAAGTGCGTCGGTTATGATAATGACGGTAACGATGTCAAAGGCCCTGACATGGAGAAGATCCAGTTTGCCAACAGCAAGATTCAGGAAATCCGCGACGGTTTCACGGATTATCTCACCAATCTCCCCAAGGAGCAGCGTGACGAGCTTCAGGCTATGTATAACCGGAAGTTCAACTGTTTCGTCAAAGCCCAATATGATGGATCCCATCAGACTTTCCCCGGCATTGACTTGAAGGCTCTGGCCGCTCCTAAGTTCAATGTCAAGGATATCTACAAGTCTCAGAAGGACTGTGTCTGGATGCTTTTACAGAATGGCGGTGGCATTTGCGACCACGAAGTTGGCACTGGTAAGACCCTTATCATGTGTATGGCTGCCCATGAGATGCACCGTCTGGGTATGGCCAATAAGCCGATGATAATCGCTTTGAAGGCTAATGTCTCGGAGATTGCCGCCACCTATCAGGCTGCTTTCCCCGATGATAAGATATTATATGCCTCTGAGAAGGATTTCAGTCCTGCCAACAGAGTGCAGTTCTTCAATAGGATCAAGAATAACGACTATGCCTGTGTCATCATGTCGCATGACCAGTTCGGTAAGATTCCCCAGTCCTTGGAGATTCAGAAACAGATTCTCGATGACGAGCTTCGTGATGTCGAGGAAGCCCTGGATGTCTTGCGTCAGCAGGGACACAGTATCTCCAAGCGTATGCTCTCCGGTCTGGAGAAACGTAAGGAGAACCTGGAGGTTAAGCTGAAGAATATCCAGCTTACCATGAGTCAGCGTACCGATGACGTGGTGGATTTCGGAACGATGGGCATCGACCATATTTTCGTCGATGAAAGCCACCAGTTCAAGAATTTGATGTTTACCACGCGCCACCAGCGCGTCTCTGGCTTGGGTAGTCCTGCGGGCAGTCAGAAGGCTTTGAATTTGCTGTATGCCATCCGTACCATCCAGAACCGCACGGGTAAAGACCTTGGCGCGACGTTCCTCAGTGGTACGACCATCAGCAACAGCCTTACCGAGCTGTACCTGCTCTTCAAATACCTTCGTCCGGAGGCTATGGCTCGTCAGGGCATCCATTCTTTTGATGCCTGGGCTGCCGTCTATGCCAAGAAGACGTCGGACTACGAGTTCAACGTCACCAATCAGGTAGCCGTCAAGGAGCGTTTCCGCTATTTCGTGAAGGTTCCTGAGCTTGCTACGTTCTATAATGAAATCACCGACTTCCGCACTGGTGAGGATGTCGGTCTCGACCGTCCCAATATGAACGTCATCCTGCATAGCATCAAGCCCACCAAGGATCAGCAGGACTTCAACCAGCGTCTGGTGGAGTTCGCCAAGACCGGTGAAGGAGAGCTGATTTTCCGTGAGCCTCTTTCTGAGAGGGAGGAAAAGGGCAAGATGCTTATAGCTACCGATGCCAGCCGTAAGGCCTCGTTGGATATGCGCCTTGTTTCCAAGGAGCGTTTCAGTGATGACCCCGATAATAAAGCCAGCCATTGCGCCCGCATGGTTGCCGACTATTATAAGAAGTTTGACGAGCAGAAAGGTACGCAGTTTATCTTTAGCGACCTTTCCACCTATAAGCCTGGCGAGTGGAATGTCTTCCAGGAGATCAAGGATAAGCTCGTCAACGACTACGGTATTCCTGCTTCTGAAATCCGCTTTATCCAAGAGGCTAAGAATGAGAAGCAGCGCAAGCAGATGATTGAGGATATGAACGACGGTAAGATCCGCGTTCTCTTCGGCAGTACCTCTACCCTTGGTACGGGTGTCAATGCTCAGAAACGTGCCGTTGCCGTCCACCATATCGACATTCCCTGGCGTCCGTCTGACTTGGAGCAGCGTAACGGTCGTGCCCGTCGTACTGGTAACTGGGTTGCCAAGGAGTTTGGCGGTAACAATGTCGATGTCCTCATCTATGCCGTTGAGCGCAGTCTGGATGTCTATAAGTTCAACCTGCTTCGTAACAAGCAGCTCTTCATCACGCAGTTGAAGACCAACTCCCTTGGTACCCGTGTCATTGATGAGGGTGCCTTTGATGAAGAGAACGGTATGAACTTTGCCGAGATGGTGGCTATTCTTTCCGGTAATGATAACTTGCTGCAGAAGGCGAAGCTGGAAAAGAAGATTATGGGTCTGGAGTCGGAGCGTAAGAGCTATATGCAGGCCCGTCGTGATACCGAGTGGCGTTTGGAGAATGCCCGTGAGAAGGTTCAGAAGAATACGGTCATCATCAAGAATATGACTGAGGACTATGAGAAGTTCCAGTCAGTCATCAAGCGTGGTGAGGACGGTATCGCCCTGCCAGGTCTTGTGATGATGAATGAGCCGGAGTTCACTCCTGACGGAAAGTATAATATTGAGGGTATGGGCAGTAAGCTTCAGGATTCCGGTCGTACTGTCGGCAACAAGGACAGACAGATTGGTGAGGTCTATGGTTTCCCCTTTGTTGTTGACAGCATCTATATGTATGACAATACCCAGAAAAAGGATGTCTTTGCTGGTAACCGTTTCTATATTCAGGGTCATTATCAGTATGAGTTCAATAATGGTCACCTTGCCATGAGCAAGGATAACCGTCTGGGCGCTGTGCGCTATGGTGTGCAGGCACTTGACAAGATTCCTTCCTATATCGCTCAATATGAGGAGCGCAACAGGAAGATTTCCGAGGATATCAGCGTGTACGAGCGTATTGCAGGCAAGGCATGGCCCAAGGAGGAGGAGCTTGCATCCCTGAAGCATGACTTAGAGGAACTTGATAAGAAGATCCAGGCCAGCCTTGATGAGACTGTTAAGGCTCTTCCCAAGCAGGAGGAGCCTGTCTATAGGATTTATAAGGAAGGCCGTGACCATAAGGTTGCCTTTAACCGTGAGGTGTTGGGTCTTGTCAGCCTCTCCGAGATGCGCGAGGCTGCCGATACCGGTAGCTGGCGTGAGCGTGGCTACGTTCATTGCGGAACCTGGTGTGGTAATCACATGGTCAGTGCTTCTGAGGCTGAGGGAACTTTCTCTACCCGTCAGAAGGCCGAGGAATGGATCAAGGATATAATGGACTTGCAGAAGTCTCGTGTTGACGACAAGCAGTGGCTTGAAGCCAAGGCTGCCGAGGACACTGACGGCTATATGATTCATCAGGACAACGAGGTTATCTTCGCTGCCCGCAAGCGTCTTGCCCAGATGAACGGTGAGGTCTACTCGCCCTCTCTGCCTGACGGCATCCGTCAGCAGCTCTATACCCTTGCCAATAAGGAGGATTACCATTCCGACCGCTATAGTAAGGAGAAAACTCAGGCTACTGAGGCCCGTAAGACTTTGAATGACTATGGTATCGACTGGCATACCAACCTTTCTCTGGATGCCGTCAGTCATCTGATTGAAAAGTGGACCGCTGTGCCTTATGAGGATTTGAGTGAGCAGGTTAATGCGACCATTAACCGCCTTGATGACATGGATCAGACGCAGGTTCTTGCTGAGGAGCGCGACTTCTTGAATGCGCTCGATAGTATCGCCGGTAAGCGTTTCTATAATCAGGAAGACCGTCAGGAGGCATTGGTACGTCTGGGTATCTATGCCGACTTCCTTTGTGCCGTGGTAGATGCACGTGTGACGAACCAGATGAACTATGACTCTGGAGAGGAGCAGGATGTAGCTGCTTCTGAGGATATTCAGAAGGTTTCTGCTACTGGTAAGGCCGATGCGTTCACCGACCTTCAATACCGTGCTGCCTTGGCAGCCGCTACGCCGGAGCGTGCCGATGGGCTGATGAAGCCTGAGATGCTTCAGGTTCTTGAAGCTGTCATGTTCAATGCCTGGTATGATGATGAGAACGGCCAGTCTGCCCGTGACAAGCTCAGCAAGGAGTATAACATTGACTGGCGCTATGGCAGTAGTCTGAATAACGTCAAGAGTTGTGAGGAGGATTTCGAGGGTCTTTCCGATGAAGCTATTCTCCTTTCTGCCGGTAATGTCGCTGCCCAGCGCATTCGCGGCATGTTCAACTATCAGGAGAGAAATGCCATTAAGGATGACCAGTTCGACCTGCTGCAGTATTACTTCGACCATGCTGAGGATGAAATCAAGGCTGGTAACGTGCAGTACTGCCGTGATTTCCTGTTCTACGTCCATCTGGTACGAGAGCAGTATGCCTTCGGCCAGAGCAAGGCACTTTATGATCTATTGCACCAGCAGCCTCTTGGCTATGACTACGACACCCATACTTTCAGCGGTGTTCCTGCCGACGTAAAGGTTATCTGTGGCGGTGAGCCTGACCGCATCCGTGAGATTTACGGCTACACACCGATTGACGATATAGACCTGGTGCATTTCTCTGCCCAGAGCGGTCGTGAGTACGACCGTACCTTTGCCCGTGTATGGGTGGAGGATAAGCAGGCCGAGAGTCCTGCGAAGATTGTCATGCAGTTGGAGCAGGAAGGCTATGATGTAGGTCTGCATGGTGAGCGTGGCCGTTATGTCGACTTTGACACCTGGCAGGAGGCTGTAGCCTTTGAGCAGCATGTGAGAGACATCGAGCAGCAACTTCACCCCAAGGAGTCTAAGTACCCTGAACAGTTACAGGTCGAGCTTACCGCGAAGCATTATTTCCAGCTCCTGAAGGATAATTATCCTGTTATGGGCGTGAATATCGAGCGCGACATGAAGGAGCTTTCCAATAAGCTGGCTGGTATTGTACTGTTCAATGCCTTGAACCAGGATTGGGAGAACCGTCCTGCTTTCAAGGATAATATGGCTATGCAGCTTTCGCGCTTGCTTGCCGACAAGAATTATCCGGAGGATAAGATCAGTAAGGTTGCTGACAGCATGGTTGCCTTTGTTTCTGATGCTCAGTTATCTGAGAAGCCCGTCCAGCAGGCTTCTGTCAGCAAGACAGATGACAAGCCTATCGACTACGAGGCTTTGCATCAAATCAAGGGAAAGTGGGCTGCCGTCGATGATGAGACGGTGACTACCCTTGCCCGTGCCCTTTCCGAGAAGGGTTTTGAGGGTCTTTATGATGCTCAGGAGATAGCTGCTATCAAAGATACGGCTGACCATGATAATTTCCTGAATATCTTCAGTAATTATCCTGAGAACGTGAAGGATCTTGACGATGCCGGTAAGATTGCCCGTCACAGCCGTATGTTCCTGCGTGAATATGAATCCATGTGTCAGTTGACCGGTATCCCTTCAAGGATTACCGATGATTTCACTATTCAGAAGCGCAATGATAGCGAAGGTCTGTCAGAGCAGAATTTCTATGGCGCTCTGTTGAGGGCCAAGGCACCTGTTGTTGATGCCAATGTAAAATTTGACAATATCGCTCAGGCTATTGCCATGAGTGTTGACAATCATACCAAGGCACCAGACTGGCAGACGCGTGAAAGCATCCAGGCACAGTTGCGTGTGCAGCTGAAGCGTGTGCTCCGTGCCGGTAACTATCCTGCTGACTCCGTAGAGGCAGTTGTGGATGGTGTGATGTCTCATATCCTCACCAGTAAAGGAGAGGAAAAATCTTCAGTGGAACAGGACACCTTGCTTACAGAAGATTCTATCCGTAAGCAGGTAGAGGATTTTGGCGCTGAGTTTATTGGTTTGAAGTCTGATGGTACCAAGGCTGCCTTTGCCGTCAAGTTCAAGGACGGTGACGGCTACTATGGCTCTAAGGACTTCTCTGAGAAGTACGGCTATAAGGCTACCACGAATAATGGTGACTATTATGAGTTTGCCGTAGATGTTAACAGACTCCAGCAGACGAAAGCCATCGAAGTTTCCATGACGCCAGAGGAATCCCCGATGATGAAGCAGTTCCACGAATTGAAAGAAAAGCATCCTGATGCTTTGCTTCTGTTCCGTTGTGGCGACTTCTACGAGACTTACGAGAAGGATGCCAAGACGGCTGCTGATACTTTGGGTATCACGCTGACTTGGAAGAATGTCGGTGCAGACTTCAACACCTATAAGGGTGCTCTGGCTGCTTTCCCTCACCATGCACTTGATACTTATCTCCCCAAGCTCATCCGTGCCGGTCTGCGTGTTGCCATCTGTGACCAGTTGGAAGATCCGAAAGAGACAAAGAAACTTGTCAAGCGCGGTATCACTGAGACGGTTGAGCCTTCTATCGGCGTGAAGATGCAGGTTGTAGATCGCCGTTCTTCTCTGCTTCCTGTAGAGAAATCATTGATGAGTCAGATTGTCAGTGACCTTGAAACAGGCAATCACTTGTTGGGGCGCAAGCGTCCAGAGGGATATTGGGAGTTTGCCGCCGAGCATGGCGGTGCTATCCGTGCCTTGAAGGAAGGTATGAAGCTTACCGACCGTCAGCGTGATATTCTCCTGGAGCGTGCTGACAATTACTATGGTGGTATCGCTGAGCTTGCAGATATGCTGAATATGGATGAGCAGCAGCTTCGCGGTGCTCTTATCATTGACCGTATCAAGGAGCAGCGTCAGGAACAGAACTTCCACCTCTTTGAGGATGGTATGTTCTGGTATGTCGACAGTAAGGCAGGCTTCGGTTTGAATACCGATTTTGCCGAGAAGGTTGCCGAGGCTTACTATGGTGAGAAGACTGAGCGTGACGGACGCATAATGATGCGCTTCGCCACGAGGGATGATGCTGTAGGCTTCATCAGTCAGGTTTCTATGCTCAATGAGCGTCACACGAACGCCCTGCGTGACGGTCTCATCGAGAAGATGCGCCGTGCCGGTATTGATGTTAATACCGACTGGCAGGAAGGTGAGCGTGTGCTTCAGCAGCAGAATGCCGCTCTTCGCGAACAGCGTGTTGTTGAAAGTTCTGTTGAGCTTTCCACCGTCCTTGCCGGTGAGATTACTCGTCAGGATGTCGAGCGTGCTATGGACAGTCATCTCGTAAAGTCTTGGCTAAAGGCTAAGAATAGCAATGATTTTGCTACCATGCAGGGCTTCAACCTCTTCGGCAGTGGCACGATGCTTGTTCATGAGTTTGCCAAGGCCCGTCTGGGTATTGACAATAAGTTCGAGGCTGGTACGAATGTCTTCAATAACTCCTGGGAGATCCTTGGTGACATCTTGGAGTTTGCAAAGCAGAAGGGGCTTGACGCTGCCATTGCCGACAAGTATGATTTAAGTAATGGCTCTGAGGATGTGAAATCGATTATGGAGCATCCAGAGGCCATCTATACTGAGGAAGAGCTTACTGCCATTGAGAAGGTTCTTTCTCCCCAGGCCTTCGATGACTTCAAGGCCGTTGTCCGTTCCTTCTCTGAGGCCAAGGCTATTATGGCCGAAGAGGAGCGTATCAAGAACTATAACGGTGGCGAGGCCCTGACTAAGGCTTTCGTCCTGTATGATATTGCCCAGCGCAGATTGTTCGCTGAGCATCAGGGTGACGAGCGCTGGTTCCGTCGTTCTGAGTTTATCATCAAGGCCGACGGTACAACTGCCTATGGTGGTGTTAACCAGAAGCCGAAGGAAGGCGAGACGCTTGGGTCGAAGTGGGTTTTGAAAAACTCTGCTGCCAAGGAACTGATGACCCTTATTGCCACCAGTCCCATCACCGAGAAGATTCCGCTGTTGGAGATGATGCCTTCCGGCTTACAGCGTTACTTTGACATTCCTTCCCAGGAGGAGCGTCAGGCTGAGCTTAGCCAGCTCTCTGACGAGCTATTGGATGCCCTGTATTTAGCTGCTATGCCAGACAATAAGGCCGTCATGCGTGATGTCTTGGATGTCATGGCTGAGCGTCGTGGTTACACCCTTGACAGCAGCTATCAGGGTAGCCTTGCCTTCAACGGTGCAGCCCCCAGCGGTGGCTATTATGCTTCAGATGAGGAGCGTCTGGAAGCTTGGGAGAATGAAGAGTTTGAGGGTAACCAGACCCTTGCTGACTATATCAACCATGGTGTTGATATCTCTAATTTGGAGTTCCGTTTGAACGACCCCAGAGGCAAATATAATGCTACCGATGAGCGTATTGAGGCAATAGACAATATCAATAAGGCTATTGCAGAAGGTAAGGGCACCATTACGATGTACCGTGCCGTTCCGGCAAACATCGAGGAAACTATATTCCGTAATGGTGACTGGATTACGCCGAGTCGTAAGTATGCAGACTTGCATGCTGAGATTAACGGTTGGGATGACTACCGTGTCATTGAACAGGAAGTCTCTATTGACAGTGTATGGTGGGATGGTAATGACATTGCCGAGTGGGGCTTTGATGATGGTCTGGAGTATCGTTATAAGAATACTCCGAACAATGCCAAGCTCAATGACCTTATTACCTATGATACTCATAACAATGTCATCCTGCCCAGCAAGCGTTTCGATGACCGCACAGCGGACATCCGCTATATGCTTGTTCCAGATAGCCAGTCGCCCATCTTCATCAGCAATGCCTGGCTTGCCTTACAGAAGATCAAGCAGGATAAAGCCACTCCTGAGCAGTGGCTGAAGATGCTGGAGAAGCTTGGTGGCATCAAGGCTGGTGAAGACCGCTGGACCGGTCTGAGTCAGTGGTTGAAGGAATCTCAGGAAAAGTCCCTGTCGAAGATGGATATTGCCAAGTATCTCCATGACAATATGATAAATGTCGAGGAGGTTCATTATATAGAGGCTCGCAGTCTGGATGACAGTGAGCAGTTCCGTGCCTATCAGCGCGAGTTTGACGATATAAAGGCCCATGTTAATGATCTTTACGAAGCTGCTGATAATAAGTATGGTGAGTTTATAGCTGAGATGACCGAGAAATACGGTGAGGACTGGACGGATCATCTCACCGATGACGAAGACCGTCAGGAGCGTTATCTCCTGAAGGTTCGTGAGGATTGCGACACCAGTTATCATACGCCTACTGAGATTGCCTATGACGAGATGATTTCCCGTTATGGAGATGACTGGGGTATGGCTTTCTCCTATTATCAGGAGGATGGTCAGCTTACTATCGAAGATGAAGACAGAGCTGTCTATTTCCTTGGTGAAGTAGTATCTGTTGACCGTGCCATTAACGGTACCCGTTTACGTTTCACCACTGATGAGCTGAATAACAAGCGAGAAATCGCGTTGACCGTTCCGACAATAGAAAGTTGGAACAGTAATGATGAGATTCATTTTGGCGATGCCGATGATGGCCGTGCCATTGCCTGGGTACGTTTCGGTGATACTATCACCAAGCGTCCGTTGACGGATGCCGAGGTAGCTGCTGAGTTACAGAAGCTGCCTACTGCTGACCAGTGGGAAAAGGTCGATGGCAGTAATTTTGTGACGAAGCGTGACGTTTATTTTGCTCCTGGCACCCGTAACGATGTCGGTCACAATTATATTGTTGACCGTGACGGTCGCTTTGTTGTGGAGCTGAGTACGCAATATTTGCGTCATCATATTTCCAGTCCTTTCAACAAGGAAGGCTATGCCAACCTTGCAGAGGCTGTCGATGCCTATAACCGTTGGCAGGTTTCCCGTATGACGATGGACGAAAAAGTTCTTGTTATCGATGAGATCCAATCTAAGCGTCATCAGGACGGCAGGGAAAAAGGGTATCGCAGAAGTATTCGTGCAGAGCGTGATGCAGTTGCAAAAATATGGTCTGATAGTGGTCGCACTGACGATAATGCCTATAAGCGTCTACAAGCATTAAATCAGGAATTGAGAAATTGGGAAGAACATGGGCAATGGAAAGATAACAAAGTTTCTGCTGCTCCGTTTGAGAAGAACTGGCAGGATCTGTGTATGAAGCGCATGCTCCGTTATGCTGCCGAGAATGGTTATGACCGTGTGGCATGGCTTAATGGTGAGCAGCAGGCCGACCGCTACGATTTGGGTAAGCTTGTTGACAGGGTTACTGTCAATGCTCCTGATGACAATGGTAAGCGTAAGGTTGCCATTCAGCCTGTCGAGGACACCAGCGGACATGTTGACATGATGTACCTCTCTGTTGATAAGGACGGTATCGTTTATTCCAACAGCAATCCCGATTGGATTGAACGTCATATCTCCGAGGTAGTCGGCAAGCCTCTGGCAGACAAGATCATGTCTGCTGAGGAGTTTACGGTCTTCGAGGATAACGACCTCCGTGTCGGTATCTATGGCATGAAGGCCTTCTATGATGAGATGCTGCCCAGCTTCATGAATAAGTATGGTAAGCAGTGGGGCGTTCATGTTGAGGATATGGATATTCCTGCCCTTCAGCGAGAGGATTCTAGAGACGGAATTGCCCTGCATGGTGTCAAGGTCACCGAGCAGATGAAGCAGGATGTCATGCAGGGTCAGCCGATGTTCTTCCGTAGTGGAGAGCATCAGGCTTACGGTTTCGTCCACAATGGTACTATCTATGTTGACCTGCGTATCGCCACTGCCGAGACACCTCTTCATGAATATACCCACTTGTGGGCAGAAGTTTTGCGTCAGCGTAATCCCCAGGAGTGGCAGAATATCGTTCGGATGATGAAAGACACCCCGGAGGTCTGGAACTATGTCATTCAGAACTACCCCCATCTGAAGACCGATGACCAGATAGCCGATGAAGCTTTGGCACAGTTCAGTGGAAAGCGCGGCTATAAGAGGTTGCAGGAGCTTGTCGATGGCAAGCAGGATGCCGATACCATCATGGGTAAGATGATGGAGGCCTTGGCTAAGTTCTGGAACCATGTTGCAGAGTTCTTCGGTATTCATTATACCAATAAGGAAGAGATTGCTGACCGCATCCTCTATGACCTCTTGAATGAGGTCAATCCCCTGGAGTTCAAAATTGAGAATTTCGACGGTCTGCGTGAGAATAAGGAACAGCAGACCAAGAGTGACAATTTCAAAGAGTGGTTCGGTGATTGGAAGGTCGATTCACTTATTAAAGAAAAGAATATCAGTATTGAACCTATTGCCGATTACGACACTGCTGATTTAGGCGGAGCCGGATTACAATATCGTGTTATTTCTGATGGAAAAATTATTGGCTTTATTCCTGTTGAAGGTTATTATAATTTAAAAACAAATAGTCCGGATTTCCTTGGAAAGAAGGAAGTGTCTATAGTCAATTTTGGTTTTGGTTCAGAGATAAAGTCAGAATATCGTCACAAAGGCTACGGCAAGGCTGCTTATCTTTCTGTTGCCAAGGAACTGGCATCTTTGGGTCACGTACTCTGCAGTGCTGACACAAAGAATATGTCAGATGATGCAAAGGGACTTTGGTCTTCTTTGGAGAAAGAAGGTCTTGTTTCTTTCTCAGGAAATCGTTATTCTTTTAACAATGACCGTCTGTTTGTTTCTAAGGTTGTTGATGAATCAGGCCGTCCGTTGGTTGTTGAGCATGGTACTCGTGCCAACTTTACCAATTTCGATATGAGTCATATCGGAGAGAACTCGAAGGATAACGGCTTGTTCGGTGCCGGTTTCTATTTCGGTACTACTGCTCCTGGATGGCTGAACACCGATAAGGGTTCCATTGCCAAGGCCTTCAAGCTCCATGAGGTTGAGGAGTTGCGTAGTATCTTCGCCAAGGCTGAGCCTGACGCCAACGATGTTGCTGTGCTGCAGCGTTGGCTGAGAGAGCATAAGAATGACAGCATCGTCCTGTATCATGGTACCGATGCGTCGTTGCCTATCAGTCAGGAAGGCTTGAAGAAGACATCCGCTCGTACTGCGCGTTCTTTGCAGTCTGGTACCGGCAATGTCTATCTGACCCCCTATCCTTCTTATGCCAAGGCATTCGGTCAGTTCGCCTATCCTGAAAAGGAGGATTCCATTGCCGTCTATGATGTTGCCGTCAAGGTCTCTGACCTTCGTCCAGACAAAGACCAGCTGAAGAACAAGCGTATGGCTGGTGTTGACCTTGGCGATAGCCTTGCAGCCAGTCTGTTAGTCGGACATAGTGCGACCGTCAAGCATCATATCATGAATTATGACCTCCAGCAGCATAGCAATTATCATGTGATGAAGGTTTATCTTGATATCAAGCATCCTTTTGAGGTTGCCGATAACATCCAGCATGATATTTATGGAGAAATCCGCGATAAGATGGATTCTCCGGCTATGCGTGGCTTGACCATCAAGGGCTTCAATGACCATGAGATCCAGGTTGGCGCTTTGATAGATCATATCAAGGCTGTTGATGACCTTATGAAGAACAGTCCCGATAAGGTAAGTAAACTGATTGCCGAGGATGAGGAGTTGCAGTATTACCACTCCGATGACCGTGAGCGTCTTTGGCGCTCTCGTGAGATCGCGAAGCGTTCCGGCATTGGCAGTATAGCTATGTCTTGGCAGGTTCTTATCTCTGATCAGATAGGCAGCTATATGTTTACGGCTGCTGCTATTCAGGACGGTTACGATGGTGTCATCGTTGACCGAGGCGAGGGTTATAAGGAGTATGTTGTCTTTGAGCCGAGCCAGATTAAGTCCGCTACGGACAATATCGGTCTCTTCTCGAAAGAGAATAATGACATCCGCTACCATTTCATTGGTGAGCAAGGTGCTCAGAATCTCGATAACAACACCGGCAGTAATGCTATGGACATGCTACATCAGGCCAAGCTTCTTGCCGATGCAGGTGCTTCCGCTAAGGACATTAAGATTGTCACTGGCTGGGAGCGCGGTGCTGATAACCAGTGGCGTTATGAGATACAAGGAATGAAGGACTTCAATATCCGTGGAAACATTGACTGGCTTGCCAGTCATCCAGAGGTAATCCGTTATTTCGAGTTACAGCAGAAGGAGATGAAGTATCTCTTTGAGCTACCTGGTGCAGAGCCTCTTTCCGATGCTGAGCGTCTGGAGTTAGAGACGTCGAAGAATCACCGTGACGTCCGTCGTTTTGATGGTCGTGTCACCATGAAGAATCCTGATAGCCTTACGCTGAAGGATTATATGGATGCTCCGCAGCTCTTTTCCGCTTATCCTGAGCTGAAGGATGTCGAGGTTTCCCTTGCTCCGATGCCAGAGGGTAAGGGCGGTAGTCTTGTGACTACTGAGGACTGGTTAGGCTTGTCTGCCAACCAGAGCATCCAACTGAATGCTGAAACGATGACTTTGGCCCGTGACAGCTATAGTATTTCTGCCCGTCAGAAGATTATAGACGCCTTCGACCATGAGGTGCAGCATGCCATCCAGCAGGTTGAAGGTTTCGCACAGGGTGGCAGTCCCGGTCAGCGTGTGATGTTGGAGGGTCTTGCCTTGCAGCATGCTAAGGATGAGCTTGATACCATCCTTAGCAATCCCGACTTTAAGGCTTGGCAGGAAGCCGATAAGAATTATCGCATTGCTTCCGACAAGCTTCAGGCTGTCTTGCAGCATGAGAACCGTAACTATGACGCCTTGGTACGTCTCACGGATGCTGAAAATGCTGCCAAGCGTGAGGCCTATATGCTTTATAGTGTAGAGGTGAAACATATGGATAAGCGTGCCACTGTCCTTCGTGACCAGATAAAGAACGGCCTTGTATTGACTTATGATGACTATCATAGGCTCGCTGGTGAGACGGAGGCCCGTGATGTCGTGCTTCGTAGGGGTCTGACCGATGAGCAGCGTCGCCAGACGCTTGCTTCTGAGACCGAGGATGTTCCGAGGAATCAGCAGATTGTCACTTATGAGAAGAGTCTGTTGGCTGCCAGCATGAGCAGGGAGGCCGCTGTTTCACCAAAGACTTTCAAGCCTGGTGATATCATTATCACCCTGCCCGACTCAACCGGTGCCCGTAAGGTTGGTCGTGTAGATAAGGTTGATGATAAGTTACTTCATTATACTGTTAGTAATGGATATATCATGGTCGGTCAGTCCCAGTATTTGGATATGGCTACTGACTGGCGGTTGGCTAACGCTGAAGAGCAGCAGGCTTTCCTTGATGAGGAAAAGCGTGTCCTTGCTACTGAGTCCGGTCAGGAGCAACAGCGTCGCCAGAGCCAGTCCTCTGTTGCTCCCCGTCGTCTCACTGCTGAAGACCGTGAGGCTGGCAGTGCTATGGTTGACCACCTGCAGGCCATGGGTATCACGGTTTCTACGGATAGCCATAAGAACCGTCGTGTCCTGAAGGAAGCCCAGAAGGATCAGAGTGAGGCCGGTAAGGTGCGTCATTTCAAGACTGAGCAGGGCGAAAGCTATGGCTTCGCCTATAAGGGTAAGATTCATCTTGACCTTCGTAAGATTGATGCCGAGCTGCCGCTTCATGAGTATACCCATCTGTGGTGTGAGGCCCTGCGGCGTATCAATCCCGATAACTGGAACAGTGTCGTTACGATGATGAAGCAGGATGCCGACACCTGGCAGTTTGTCAAGTCTGCTTATCCTGAGCTGACTGATGATAACGATCTCGCAGAGGAGGTTATCGCCCATTATAGCGGTAAGCGCGGTGCTCAGAAGCTCCAGGCTGAGTTGGAGCGTATGACGCCGAGAGATGCTGATTACAGCAGCCGTTGGGGTAATATCTTCCAGAATGTCGCCAAGGCTGTTCAGGACTTCTGGAAGCATGTCGGTGACTCCTTGAACTTCCATTACGAGAGCAAGGAGGATATTGCCGACCAGATTTTGAATGACTTCGCCAAGCAGGTGAACCCTGTTCAGAAGGTTGAGAAGTGGCTTGCAGCCCGTGATAAGGAGTATGCCGCTGCCGTTGAAGCAGGCGACATTGATAAGGCTCGCGACATGTTCTGGGAAGCTCTCCATGAGAATGTAGGTAATGGTATCACGCCGTTTATGGCCGTTGACGGCTACCGTGGTAAGCTCGATCAGCTTGCACATGCCGTTAAGGAGTTGGATAATACCGATGCCATCATTAAGGCTGCCGATTTGATGGCGCCTTTCGTCCGTGCCGGTATGGTTCTCGTTCCTGCTCCAAGTCATACAGGCAAGGCTACTGATATGAAGGATCTTGCCTGGGCTATCTCTCGTCGTTCAGGTGCTCCCGTTGCCGACGTTCTGGTCAGTGATCCCAGAGAGAGTCAGTATGAGTATAAGTATGCCCATGATGGTAAGGCCATGCCTGCCGAAGCTCTTGGCATCCGTATGGAAGGCGAGCTTCCTGCTGACCGTCTGCCTGTCGTCATTGACAATGTTGTGCATAGCGGTAATACCGCCGAGGCTTGTATCAAGGCTCTTGGTGGCGGTGTGGTGCTGGCTCTTGCCAGTGCCGTATCTCAGGAAAAGCATGTTGCTTCCCTGAAGAGTCTTGCCCCTGTCGTTTACGACAAGGAAGGCAAGCTTATTCCGCTCTCTGAGCGTTTCGAGTTCAAGAACAAGTATCTTGGTCGTGTCATGAATTATAAGGATATCCAGGAGATGCTTTCTGCTGCCGATGACCAGCCCGTCAGGGTTATTGGTGTCGGCAAGCGTATGGAGATTCTTACCCGTGAGGCTGTCACCTCTGTTGATAATCCCCGTGTCGGTTATTCCAAGATGATTACCGACGGTAAGGATTCTACAGGCAGTGAGCACCTGGAGCGTAACATCTTCTATGATGGCCGTCCCCTTGGTGTTGTCATGGCTGAGGTAGACCCACAGGGTAAAGCTACTGTGTCTTATCTCCTTGATGTCCGCGTCCATCCGTACGATATGGCCGAGAATGCATGGGAGGGTATCAATGGCATGGAGCTGGATGAGGATTACGACTACGGCTGCATCCGTTTCGATGATGAAGCGACGATGGTAGCCTTCTACGAGTCCCATCGGGAGGAGATAGACTACCGTAACAGCCGTTACGACAATATTCAGGTCACAGCATCCAATAAGGGACAGGCTGCTGCTGAGACACTGTCTCTGAATATTCCTGTTCAGTATATCTTCAAGCCTGTTCCTCCCATGCAGGAATGGGTGGATGTAGCTGTTGACAAGTCTTTCCTGAGCCGTCCCCAGGAGGAGCAGGAGCGTTTGCGTTACCGCCAGGGCGAGACTCTGGAGGAGTATAAGAACCGTAACCAGCTCTATTGGGGTCATTCAGACTTTGCCTATTATTTCTGGCAGAAGTATGCCGACCGTCAGGATGAGGTCAAGGCTATCCTTGGTGATGGTCTCACTGATGACAACTATCAGGATGTCGTCCAGAAGATTGCCCGTCTTGTCGACTCCAAGATTGAGGGTTACGAGATCCGCTCTTTGCTCAACTATAATAAGATGACGGAGCCTGTCCGTTTCCATGAGGTCTATGAGCAGGCTTTCGAACAGCGTCTGAAAGAGTACCGCGACCATCCCGTTCTGAAAGAGGTTCAGGGTCTGAAGGGCTACACCGTTGATGAGATTAAGGAACTTGTCCGTAATCATATCGAGGACAATTACGGTGAGCTGTTCATGGATGACGGCTTTGTCATCAAGGAGATTACGATTATCGGAAGCCGCTCCCGTGGAGAGGCCCGTGAGGATAGTGACCTCGACATCCTCCTGGAGTATGGCGGTATCGATATGAAAGAGGATGCAATGTTCAACATCCTCAATTACGAGCCGTTTGAGATTGAAGGCATTAGGGTTGACATCAATCCCATCTGTGAGCATTATTCCCTGAATACTGCTGACTGGCTGGCTCGTGATGCTATGTGGCGTGAGGAAGATTTAAAGAAACAACATAATAAGATCAAGAATATGGATATCAATGAGAATTTACAACAGTTACTCGCTGAGGTGATGCCTCGTGAGGGCATGCGCTATGATTTCGGCGCAGGATTTGTTGCTGACGACCTTGACCATCGTGTCACGAAGGATGAGCTGCTTGTAAAGACGGTGAAGAATACTGGCAACGGTTATCTTGCCGGTGAGGATATCGAGGGTTATCTGAACCTCGGTCGCCTGTCTGTCAACGAGCAGAACTTCATCTACAAGCTCATCCGTGAGAAGCAGCTTGCAGAGCTGATCGGTGAGGGTCGTCAGATGGATTGGAATGGCCTTGGTGTCGGTTTCGACCAGAACTCCGACACAGGAAACTTCAAGGAGGCCCATCTTCGTTCGCTGTCCGTTGAGAACGGTCAGCTTGTCTTCGACGGCACCATTACTGATGGTGACCATGTCGGTGAGGAACAGCTTAACTTCATTAATCTGTCTGCTGACGGCATGGAGCGTATCTACAATGCCGTCAAGGAGGCTGTCAGTGAGAACAAGCAGGTTGTTTCAGATCTCGCAGACATGTATCAAGACATCTTCCGTAAGGCCGCTTCCTTGAAGCAGAATGTTGATACGCCGTCCTCTCTCTATGACACGCTGGATGCCCTTGGTCAGTCTATGGAAGTCGGTCTTGTTCCTTTGAAGGGATTTGCCGGTGCTTCCATGCAGGCCTTCCATGAGGGCGAAGCTGAGCACCTGGCTCTCAACGAGTACACCCAAGGTGTTTATCTTCGTTTCCTCGGAGAGGTTCAGGACCTCCGTGACGATCAGCAGGATGTTCTTTCTTCAATGATTGTTGACCGCCGTGCTGCCTATAGTGTTACTGCCCTTGACAGTCTGTTAACTGGCACTATCCAGTACTATAACGACAACCTTCCCAATGATACTGTCGGCAATGACCTTATCGGCTTGCTGGGTGTCAACAACGGCAAGGATCTGATGGATTGGGTGAACAATGGTGTTTCTAATCCCGGTGAGCGTCTGCAGCAGTTGAAGGATGCCTTGGCTACCGTTTCTCTATATGATGCAGACCGCCTTGTTCAGGCCAAGCTCCAGCGTGACAATCTTCCTGAGCGCATGGCTGAGGAGATCCGTCTGGCTCCCAAGACCCTTTTGGAAGGTCATTACGCCATGCTCATGAGTTATTATATGAATAACTTTGCCCTGCTCAGTACTTCTGAGAAGGCCGTCTTCCAGCGTCTTGACCGTGTCGAGACTCCCGATCAGCTCTCTCAGTGGGCCAGTGGTGTGCTGACAGGCACAACCCTTGCCGAACTTGCCGATATTCCCGACTCTATCCGTGATGAAGTCTCCGCACTGGCTTATGACATTGCCGAGACCAACGATGAGGATATGGCGAAGGTCATCGAGGGTCTTCATGGAATCGGTGTTGTCAATGACATGCACCTTGACGTGCTTGTCAAGGAAGTCAACCGTATGCGTCAGCAGGCTCCCGATGAAGTCACCCTGTTCAAGTCTGACGGTGTGCTTACCGCTATCGGTGAGGATGCCTCTAAGGTCGTTCAGATGACCGGCTGGCCTGCCAGCCTCGTAAAGTATGGGCCTGATGAGTTCGCTCAGGTTCTGCATGTCAACAGTGACGGCTTCGATGTCCTTTCCGAGAAGGATCTCAATATCCGCGTGGTTTCTTCGCCTGTCAGCATGCGTCCTGTCATGGCCCAGTCCATGAATGACACTCTTTTTGCGTTAGAGACCATTGACTATAGTATTAGCATTGCTCAGAAGGAACCTGTCCTCGTCGAGACCGATGGAAGTCTTCAGATTGGAAATTTCAAGGCTAAGACCCTTGACTTCCATCCTACGGGTCTTGATGCCATCGCCGAGGACGGCGAGAAACTGGTTATTCGCGATATCCCCAAGAAGTACTTCCATCCGGAAGGTACGCTGGTTGTCGCTGACTATATCAATGGTCACAGAGAGACTATTGAGAATGCACTGGCCATTGCCCAGCCTCTTGATTTCGAGCCTTATGACTTACCCGACGAGGTTCCGACGGTATTGGAGGAATACAATCTCCTGAAGCAACTTCATCCTGATGAGGTGCTGCTGTTCCGTCAGAAGGGATTTGTGGAAGCCTTCGGTGATGATGCGGAGCGTCTGAGCAAGGCTTTTGATTTGCCGCTTTATGAGCGTCATCTTGACAATGCAAATATCCGCTTTGCCATGATGAATGCCAATGATTATATGTCAGTGGCCGATGATGCCGCCCTGGATGTCTATATTGCCATGCCGGAGGCTGCCGATACCCGTCAGGCTATCAGTCAGAGCCTTGTGCGTATGCAGGAGCATATCGCCGCTGATGCTGCCAAGAAGGATATTGCTGCCGAGATCTACCCCACTGGTGAGGGTAAGTACAGTGTCCGTCTGGTTAATGCCCAGACGTTGCACCAGGTCAGCAATGCCGTTGAGCTGACTGCTGATGAAGCAGCCCGCTACCAGATGATGGTCGGTCCTTCCGCTATGTCCCAGCGCGGTGATTTTGTCATGGAGATGGCCGACAAATATTTCGGTGAGGTTATCCGAATATCCCGGGAGGACTATGTTCAGGTACAACCTGACGATGAATATGTCCATGTGCATTCTGCCGACGACAAGGTTGATATCTATCGCCGAGTCCATGGCTGGACGCATGATGACCCTGCTTTGCTCTACAACAATACCGAGGTCAGCGTCTATTTCTATGACAGTAAGCAGAATACCGTTGAGGATATAGATAACGAGGCTGGTATTGACGCTTACGAAGGTCGTGTAGGTTTCTTCCTTGTCAGGGCTGACGAGTATGACGAAGCTTACCGTCAGCTCGAAGAGCATGACCGCGAGATGGGCTTCGCTTCGGATGCCGACTTAGAGCAAGAGACTTTTGAAGCCCGTATGGACGGACGTACAATCTTATCCCCAGTCGTGGAGTCCGACATTACCTTTGATGAAGAGAAGACTCCTGGCATGGTAGAAGGTACTGTTGTCCGTGAGGTCAACGGTGTGCCTCAGACCTTCTCTGCATCCTTCAATGCCGGTGACGATGCCCGTGAGGATATTATTGATGACATCAACAAGCAGATCCGCACTTGGAACGCCAATGCGCTGGAGCGTTATCTTGGTACACAGCGTGACCTTATTAAGGAGCGTTTTGACGCTTTTGTCGCCGAGCATGGCGAGGAACCCCTGTATGCCGAGGTCACCATCCGTTTCAAGGACGATGGTGAATCGCATTTGGATATTATCAAGCTTAGCAGTGATGTGGACGAGCGCGATGATGATAAGGTGTTCTATAATGTTGACAGTCTCCGCGACCTTCAGAACCTTGTTCAGCCGGACAATGGTGAGGACTTCGATATTATAGATATCGGTAATATTGTATTCCACTCCAGAAGCCTGTATCTTGGTGAGGAAGAATCTCAGAGCTCCCAGCTATCTCCTGAAGAGTTGAAGGAGTTCTACGACCATTTTGCCCGTGTCAAGGACGCTCTGCGTTCCAACAAAGAAGATGGCGGTCTGCTTACCCATGAAGTCTATGGTTTGCTGACTGATGTTGCCCGTTTGGAAGATGCTGGTCATGTCCGCGACTATTTCAAGACCCTGTTTGAGAATGTCAACAGTGGCGATAAGCCTGCCCTTAGAGACGAGTTTAACAAGCTCACCGACCTTTCTAACGGAAGTTTCCGTCAGATGGCTTGGGCTATTGCCTACAAGATGAGCGATGAGCAGATCCGCATGATAGCCTTAGACCAGATTGTTGATAAGTTTAAGGCCAATCTCAAAAAGGATACCTTGGAGTATTTGAAGAATGAATCTGCCAACCATGAGACGGCAGAGAAGCCCTATCATATCTCCATTGGTACCGATAACCGTCCCGGTGGTGTTGAAGGTGAGTTCCACGTTCAATTTGTCAAGGAGATAAATGCTGTATCCTTCAAGGAGATACAATCCCTTGCCGAGGAGTTAGGCGGTTCTGCCCGTATTATGAATAACCAGGAATGGGCAGATTTCTACGATGAGTCTTCTGCTGTCAAGTTCGCCGAGAAGGTCATAGCCCTGAATGCCGACCGTATTGTTGCCTCACGCGACAATGCCGCTGAGGAGCGTCGTGAACAGCTCCGTACCCTCTTGGGTGAGGTTATAGGCACTCATGGCCAGTCTATCGCCATCAATCCTACTGATATTGGTGATGGTGTCAAGGCTGTCTATCTTTCCAACAATAACGGAACCATCCTTTATGATGGCGAGAAGAATGGTGAGGGTTTGGTTAATCGCATACTCGACATTGACCATCTTTCCATTGCTTCTGCCCAGTTCCTGATGAACTCTATTAACAGTGTTCAGCAGAAGAAGCAGGAAAGTTATCTCCAGCCGCTCACTGATGAGCAGTGGAAGGTCATGTCAGAGATAGGCTATCCTTATGCTCCAGGCAATGCCAAGGAGCATGATAATGCGCCTGTTTCTGAGATGATTTACTGGCGCTATGCTGCCGGTATGTTCTCAATGGATGATGTGGTACGTTCTCTTAGCTCCACCGGTTATACCGTTGGTGAGAATAATGAGCGTTCCCGTGAGATCCTTGCTGAGCTTAACGAGAAGTATCACAAGCTCGATGGTGACCTGAAGCCTATGGCTGCCAGGGAGCCTGCCCGTGAGAACGGCTTGTTCTCTGTTGAGGAGATTTTGAATCATGATGATAAGTTCCGCTATCAGCTCCTCAGTCGCATGCAGTCAGATGTCAAGTATTTCCTTGGCAACGGCAACCGTCACGTGCCCGACTTGTGGGCCGGTGATATAGATAAGCATATCGACCTGATGTTCAAACTGTGGGATTCCTTCAAGGAAAAGCCCGAATGGCTGAGCCGTGAGGAGATTGTCGCCTATGCAGAGCAGATGCGTCAGCCTGCCGATGTTGTGCAGCTTCGTCAGCTCAATAAGGAGTTGAAGGACATTCTCAAAGGTGCCGGTCTGGAGTATTCTCCGCTTGCCCAGCAACTTGACATCACCATCAAGTCACTGTTTGACAGTGACGAGGATCGTCATCTGCATTTTGCGACCTTTGATGATGACCGTATCCATCTCTATGAGAAGATAGAGGATGCCTATGATGGTCGTAACTATGAGGTCATAGACGAGCTGAACCCTGAGAACCAGCTAAAGCTGGTGAAGGGTCTTGTGGATTATTATCGCAACGAGGATAATAATGTTACGCTGCTTGTTGACACCCAACAGATTCCGAGCTATGCCCTCTCTGCCATTGTCAATGGTGACTTCAGCGGTATCGACTCTGAGGAGGATGCCCAGAATATACGCGACTTCATGGAGCGTAAGGCTTATGAGGGTGCTGTTTTCAGTCCCCGTGAAGAGCATCCGTCCTTCACCAGCAGTCCTGCCTTTGGTCTGCCGACCGACTGTGTGACTGTCGATATTCTGCGTACCGGTTCTATCAAGCAGTTCCGTGAGGAGCATTTGGAGGCCTCTCGCAACCTGCCGTTCCCGGAGGTTGTCGAGGATGCCCGTGTCCGTCTTGACCATGCCTTGCAGGTCGCCCCGTTAGAGGTTGGTATGGAGATGCACATCCCCGGCAATACCCATTTTGCCGTCAAGGACTACGACTGGTTCAACCTTCAGGAGCATATCAAGAATGGTGGAGGCATACCCCATGCCTATGCTTTGGTCAATGACCAGGAGAAGGGTCTTGGCTTCCTGATGGGTCGCGACGCTATCTTCACGCCTGTTGACAAGCTTCGTCAGGAAGACCTTGCCAAGCTCGTTTATGGCTACCAGTCCGCCGTTCTCTATGAGCTTGTGAAGGCTAATGGCGCTATCCAGCTTGATGAGCCTGTGAGTTTCGTTCATACCACTGCCCTTGGAGAAAATATCCAGGGAGCCATCAAGGAGGTCAGCATCCATGATGACGTCCTTCGTTTCGATGGCACCCGCCAGTGGCCTGATGGTCATACCGAAAGCCTGAAGGGCTATGGTATTTCTGCCGCTGGCATGGAATCACTTTTTAATAAGGTGTTGGCTATGAATCTCCAGAAGGAGCATGTTGCCGCTGTTGGTGTCGATGAGACCCATCCTTTGCTGAACCGCCGTTACACCCCTGAGCAGGTTCAGTATGTCGTAGCCGGTCTTGGCGAATACCTCCAGAACATCGTCAATGATCGCTATAATACCAATGGTGACATCTACAATACCGAGGTTCAGGAGGGTATGAAGGAGTATCTTGTTTCAAGTACCAATACCGCTCAGGATGCAGCCTATGACATGATGGTTCGCGTCCTGAAGAAGGCAGACGTCAACAAGCCGGGCATTCTTGCCAGCTGGGGTGTTGATAACATCGAGGCTACAGCAGAGATGATTTCTCTCGATGCAGTCAAGGCTGCCGAGAAGAATATGCCACAGGAGAGCCGTGAGCAGCTTTCCGAGCGTCTTTGGAGCAAGCTCAACGAGCTGCTTCCTGAGAATGGTGACATGCTGTTGTTAAAGCAGCCGTTTACCATTACTGAGGCCCAAGACCTTGCTAAAGGTCAGACTATTGATGTTTTCAACATCCATCGTTCCCTTTCTCCTGAATACGATGCTGTCTGTGTCTTCGTTTGTGGCGACAACAAAGTTGGTGTCAACACCTATCGTCTGACTGCTGACGATCTCCATAAGGTAGAAGCTATTCTGGAGAATAAGGATTATACCCTTTCCTTAAAGAAAGATGAAGGCGTAGAGCCAGAGCTTCGTGAGGCGAGAGGCTATTTGATGGATGTTATCAGTCAGGCCCTTGCAGAGATGAACGGTCATATAGAGATTTCGCATATCGAACTTCCGTCCGTTCCTATCAAGGGCGACTGGCAGGATGAAGGTAACGGTCATCCGTTCATGGAGGTTATCAAGGCTGAGCATAATGTCAGGGATGCCGTCTTCTATGATGTTCATGCAGAGGCATACCCCATTGATGATGTTGTCGGTAAACTTAATTTTACCGAGACCTATGCTTTGACCGTTGCCGTCCGCGAGGCTCAAATTGCCAATCTCGTTGGCGAGGGTGATGAGATCAGCTTCGTCGATGGTCTTGCTGTCTCTCAGGATGACCAGAGTATTGATAAGGATTATATCGATCTGATTAAGTTCGACCAGGATGGTAAGTTGAACATCATCGGTCACCGTCAGGATGCCGATGGTAACATTGTCAATTTTGACCATGGTGACATGATGTATCTCGATGGTTATGATGACCTGCTGGCAGCTGTCAAGGATTTGCGTGAGCAGGAGGCCTTGGAAGAGGAAGACATAGAGAATTTCTCTGAGGATGCCGGTATCACTTTCTCCGATGATGACCAGAAAGTCATCAAGGAGGCCGTTGCTACCTATCTCACTCAGTATAACAGCGATTATTACCAGTCCGACGTTGATGTTGCCGGACGTGTCGCTGCTGCCGACCTTGCCTCATGGTCTGACGTGAAGCGTCTTGGCAGTGAGATTGCAGAAAACATCCTCCATGATGCTGACAGCCGTGATCCTGAGATTCTGGACCGTTATCTACCGGAGGGCATGAATACGATTGCCCACGAGTCACAGCGTATCGGTACTGATACGATGGAGAAGGCGAAGGTTGCCCTGTTCAACCACGAGCATTACATAGCCGATAACGTGAAATCCAGGATTGCTGAGGTCAACGCAATGTTGCCTGAGTATAACACGCTCCGTCGTACTGCCGACAACAACTTCATGTTCAGCCATCCTACCTCTGCCTACTCTTTGCAGCAGAACCCGCGTGATCCCCAGCAGTTTGCCTTGATTGCTGTCAAGGATGGCAATGGCGAGTATGCCACCGCCTTCCTGGAGTTGCCGGAGGTCATGGCTAAGGTTGAGAAGATTGAGAATGATTTAGTAACAGAATATCCACAACTTAAAGATTTTACAGCTATGGAAGAGAACAAGCAAGAAGAGGTTGCTCAGCAGCAGGAAGCTCAGGAGCAGCAGGTGAACAACGAGCAGCAGGCCAAGCCTGCAGCCAAGAAGGGCTGGAATATCGACTACTCCAAGTACCAGATTCCAGAGGGTATGACCGTCGAGAAGGCCCAGGTCTTCAAGCTCACGCAGGGAGCCAATGCCGGTAAGTATGCCGTCAGTGCCGTTATCAATGGTGAGCGTAAGACTCAGTCTATGTATAAGAATGATGTCGATGCCTACTTCAACAAGGATGACAACGGTGTCCGCAAGGCTACCGCCGAGCAGCTTGCCGTCAAGTATTTCGATCCCAACACTTTGAAGAAGTCCGTTCCCGTCAAGGAAGAGACGCCTTCCGAGCAGCAGGAGCAGGTTGAAGGCCAAGCCCAGGAGCCTAAGAAGGCTGCTGGTGAGAAGAAGAATCCTTTCGCCAATATCGACTACTCTAAGTACCTGATCCCGGAGGGTATGACTGTTGAGAAGGCTCAGGTATTCAAGCTCACGCAGGGAAATAATGCTGGCAAGTATGCTCTCTCTGCTGTTGTCAACAATCAGCGTCAGACTCGCGTTCTGTACAAGAACGACCTCGATGCTTACTTCCAGCGTGGAGATAATGGTGAGCGCCGTGCTACCCTCGACCAGCTCATTGCCAAGTATTTCGGCAAGACTGCCGAGAGTATGGCTGTCGGTTCTGTCCAGGAAGCCGAGCATCTTGTTGAGGAGCAGCAGGATGATAAGGAGAAGAAGGCCAAGGCTGCTGCCGACAAGGCTCAGGAGGAGCAGAAGAAGCAGGAGGAGCAGAAGAAGCAGGAAGAGCAGAAGAAGGCTGAGGAATCCAAGAAGAAGGAGGATAAGAAATCTGTTCCTGTCTCTATCGTCCAGGCCCAGTTGATTTCCGGTGCTCTTGTGGCTGCTGCCGCTGCTGATGGTGTCTTCATGAATAAGGATGGTAAGAAGTCACCTGACTTCGCATCCCGTGAGCACATGACCATCAGCCCGTTCAATGCCATGATGATGGCTCTGCATTCCGATGCTAACGGCTTCAAGACCAACCAGTATGTCACCTTCGGTGATGCCTCCAGCAACGGCTATTCTGTCAAGAAGGGCGAGTCTGGTCTTAGCTACAACTGGTATGCCCATGACAAGTATGTCAATCGCTTCGATGCCGAGAAGGTTATCTCCAAAGAAGAGTTCGAGGCTCTTCCTGCCAGTGACAAGGAGCTTTACAAGCAGCTTCGTGTCCGTGAGGAGAAGAGCATCTTCAATATCGACCAGACCACGATGGTTCATCATAAGAAGGATGAGTATAATGCCATCCTCGCTGCCGAGGATAAGGCCGTTGTCGGTCGTGGTCAGAAGGAGTCCTTTGAGGGTTATTCCAATATCGAGAACTTGAAGAAGGACAATAACATCAATGCCATGTTGCTGCTCCGCACCGGAAATGACACCTACGAGCTTCACGGTGAAGATGCTGTCAAGGCAGGCAGTATTCTTGGTTTGAAGGTCGCTGACCATCCCGATATGAAGGATGCTGAAGGTGCTGCCGTCAAGGTTGTCAGCTTCCCTGTTGCCGATCTTGACTCTGTCCTCCCGAAGATTATCCGCAGTGGTGAGCGTGTTGCTATCGCCGACAAGCCTGAGAGTGAGGCTGTCATCAAGCGCTATGGCACTGCTGACCGTATCTATAAGGATATCGCCGACCTCACCGAGAAGATGAAGGTTGCCGGTGGTGACAAGGTTATCATCAGCTCTATCCATGAGACGGGTTACGACCGTGAGACGGGTATTCTCCATATCAACGACTCCCGTGTCTCTGCCCCTGGTGAGGAAGTCAAGACTGCCATCACCCGTGCTAACGACCTCTACCGTGCAGTTGCTCTCTATACCGGTGCTGCCGACCGTCTGAACCGTGGCGGTAAGCTGCTGCCGGAGGATGCCGTCAAGTATGACCGTCTCGTTTCCGAGCTTTCTGCCGGTGTTCTGATGAGCCGTAAGGGTCTGCCTGCTGCCCTCTCTGCTGAGAGCATGCAGATGGTTCCATATTTCGAGCGTGAGCTGAAGGAGGATTCCAAGCTTGTCTCTCGCCTGGAGAGTGATGTCAACAATGCCGTCAAGGTTGTCGGTATGCTTCGCAAGGGTGAAGCAGTTGACTATGCTGCCATCCGTGGTGAGAAGTCCATTGAGGCTATGCGTCCGAAGTTCTACACCATCTCTTCCGACCTGGCCACCTATCCTGATATGGAGACCAAGACTGTTGTCCTTGTGAAGGATATGCAGAACAAGAGTGCCGCTGTCATTCTGCCAGCCGGTGCTTCTCTGGAGGTGAAGAACGAGGTTCCGGGCATGAGCAAGGAGCGTATTGCCATCTCCCTGAAGAAGGAAGGCTTCGACGGCGACAAGATCACTTTCTACAATGCCGGTGGCTCTCTGGGCCTGAATCAACCCAATGAGTTCTTCGCCGACAAGGAGGTGCTGGTCGGTCATCTGAAGCAGTATGAGTTTGTTGTTGACCAGACCCTCGATCTGAAGGAGGAGATTGCCCGTACAGGCATGGTTGACATCGAGCAGGTGTCTATGATTAAGGATGACGAGAACCGTAATGTCCTGTATATCAAGCCTGCCGAGGGCAAGCCTATCACCGTCTATCCTGAGCCTGGCGACATCAAGATTTTCTTCAACAGTCTTCGTACTGAGAACTTCGATGCCGTCCGTGAGAACCTTGGTCAGAAGTACTATGCTTTCGTCAAGCAGTTCCCGGAGATGGAGGCTGGCGTGCTGATGCCTGAGATTCCTGAAGGTGTTGATATGAGTCGTATCTCCAAGGTCAACATTGCCAAGGATAAGTACAATGACAAGCAGTATGTGCTCTTCGCCCAGATCGATGATGAGAAGGTTCACTCTGCCCTCACTCCCGATCAGGCCCAGCGTCTCTTCCTTGTCGATGACAAGTCTCTGTATAAGCAGCTCCTCGCTGCCGTTCTCTTCGGAGAGAAGTTAGGTATCGCGGAGGGCCAGGAGGCTGCCCAGTTTCGTGACAATCACGAAGGACAGGGTGACCATTATGTGGAAGAAGCCGGTCAAGCACCAGAAGTCGACTCTCAGGAAGAAGATAACGAAGAGCGCCGTGCAGGAGGTATGCATCGTTAATCTTCCCTTGCCTACTACAGCCCAGGGCGTGTCTGCCAGCCAGGCACGCTTGGGTTCCAAGAAGAAAGATAATCAGTAACAGTATTCACGATTTTATCAGATTGACATATGACCCCAGAGAAGCAGCAATTCTACGAGCGCCTTGCACCTGCCGCTATGGAACAGCAGATCAAGTACGGCATCCCCGCCTCCGTCACCCTGGCGCAGGCATGGATAGAACATGGCAACTATTCCAAGGACACCAATAACTATTTTGGCATTCATGACGATGACGGTTGGTGGCGTAGGAATGGCGGTCAGACCGTTGTCCTCAATGACCACGGCAGGATGGCCCATTTCCGTGTCTATAGTTCTATGGAACAGGGTATAGAAGACCATTCCAAGTTTTTCTTCCGTCAGAACTCCCGTTATAGTGCCGCCCATGGCGTCTCTTCCACTGATGAGAAGTTCGCCGAGAAGTGGGCCTACACCATCTGTCGTGCCGGTTATGCCGAGCGTCCAAAGGATAACCCTGACCGTTACGCCAAGTCCATCATAGGCGAGATCAATTCCTATGACCTCACCCGTTTTGACCGTCAGGCCAATGCCCTTGCTGCCCAGCGCGGAACTACTGTCGGCTATATGCGCGGTCAGGGTGCTGCTATGCAGCCCTCTGCCGGTTTTTCTTATGCCCAGACTGGTGCTTCGCAGGGTTCCTCTGTTGCTGTTTCTAACGGCTACTGCTTCCCTGTTGCCGGCTTGAACCTTGTTATGTCTGATGGTTACGGTATTGCTCCTACGGGCTACCGTGACCATCCCCATAACGGTATTGACCTAAGAGCCAAATACCAGGATGTATTCGCCACCGAGAACCAGGGTAAGGTCGTCGATACGGGCTATCAGAAGACCGGCGGTAACTATGTTGTTGTCGAGTACGACCGTGCCGATGGTGCCAAATGGCGTGTAAGCTATTGTCACCTGAAGGACATCAATGTCAGGAAAGGTGACATGGTGGATGCCGGTAAGGTGCTTGGTGTCTCTGGTAACAGTGGTAACAGTACCGGTCCCCATCTGCACCTGACTGTCAAGCGTCAGGAGGCAGGCAGCAGTGTGTTCAAGACTGTTGATCCTCTGCGTTATCTCGCCGAGGTCTCTGTCAGGGGGAACCTTCATGGAACTGTCCTGAAGAAAGACACCAACAACGATTTGCTTGCCAGTCTGAAGGCTGGTGTTGACACCATGCCTACCCCTGCCGACCATATACTGTTGGCACAGCGGTCAGGTAGTCCGCAACTGCAAGGTAGCCAATATCAGCAGGGCGCTGTCGCCATGCAGCAGCCGTTGAGTGCTGATGCCCTTGTGCAGCAGTTTGGTCAGGCTAACGATCCCTTACAGATGTTTTCCTATATGATGCAGCAGCAAAATATCCAAGGCAGTGCTGATGGCTTGCTGAACAATATGATATCAACTCTTTTCAAGGGTGCTATTCTCCTTGCTTTACAGCTCCAGAACGGTAACGGTCAGGAGCCTGCCGATCAGGTAGAGGAGCAGGATGCCACCCGTAGTCCCGAACAGCAGAAGTTAGATGCCGTCTTACGGCGTCGTGAGACTCCTGATGTTGAGAAAGCCCGTCAGATGGCTTCCATGTCCTTTGACGCCGAGAGTCCCGAACAGCAGCAGAATGCCGGTGTTCGTCTCGCTTAGAGAATTTTTATTCAATATATCATCTATTTTTTAATTTAATATTCTACGTTATGATTAAGTGTGAAGTAAGCATCTGCGCTGCCATCTCGCGCAATGCAAGTGTGAAGGAAGACAAAGAGAAGAATCCCTTTGTCAGTTTCGGTGTCAAGGTTCCCATCATGGGTCGCGACAAGGAGAAGCTTGATTTGGATATTAGTGTGACCACTGATGGCGGTAAGGAGATTGCCGCTATCTATACCACTGGTCGTCGTGTTGAGATCGAGGGTGTCCTTACGATCCGTAAGAAGGACGGCAAGCTCTTCCTCAACCTCCGTGCTGCCAATGACAAGATTCATCTTGGCAAGAGCACCTATGGTGATAAGCTGGAGGGTACGATGGAGTTCCGTGGTAAGATCGGCAAGAATGGTGTCGAGGAGAAGGAGGACAAGAATAAGAAGCTTTTCAAGACCTTCTCTGCCTTCTCCCTGGATAAGAATGGTGACAAGAACGACTTTACGTGGGTTCGTTTCCTCTATTTTGATCCCAAGGAAGGTGAGGATTTCCTGCAGGCCAACACGTTTATTGAGGCCAAGGGTGATCTCCAGATGGGTGTCTTCAAGGGTGCTTTATCCCTTGACTGCCGCCTCGCGTCTGTCTCTCAGTGGGACGTTAAGAAATAATTTGGCTGGTAGGGAGGGGATTCCTCCCTCTCCCTACCGTCCTTTGTGTTTTACTTAAATGTTAAGATGATGGCTACTATCAATCAAGGCTCACAGCCTATCCTTCCTAAGAGCAATGCCCGTCGCAGATGGCTGATGCCTTTCGGTATCGGCGGTACTCTGCTTCTCGCCGGTGCGCTCACCCTTGTCAGTCCCCTGTTAGGTGCGCTTGTTGCCGCTACGCCTCTGGCCTATCTCACGGCCAATAAGGTGTTGCTTCCGGCATGGCGTTCCTTCAAACAGCAGACTGTCAGTCTGCTTCGTCCCGGACATTCCAAGGTTCCTTCGGGTGACTACGGGAACCTCAAAGTCAATGACGGCGGCAAGACGGGTAACGGTATGGTCGATGCCTTGGTTGACAAGCTCCGTCATAACGGCTTGCAGGTCTCTACCGACTGGAATGCTGCCAAGGACATCTTGCAGCAGCTCCCAGAGAAGTACGAGGCTCTGAAGCGTGACGATGCCAAGGTCTATGGCTTCGTCTATCGTGGTACTGTCTTCCTGAATCCCAAGGAGACAGGCCCTGATGTTCCTATCCACGAGTACACCCATGTATGGGCAGAGGCCTTGCGCCAGCGCAATCCACAGGAGTGGCAGCGTATCGTGGAGCTGATGAAACGTGAGACTGCTATCTGGAATGAGGTTTTCAAGACCTATCCCCATCTGGAGAATGATGACCAGATAGCCGATGAGGTGCTGGCCACTTACAGTGGCCGTCATGGTGCCCAGCGTCTTGCTGAGTACTGCCAGAAAGGTGAGAAGCCCCAGCAGGTTTTCAAGAATCTCTTGGCTGCCTTGGAGCGTTTCTGGAAGGATGTCTCGCTGTTTTTCAAGCGTGACGTGCATTACAATACCGCCAGTGACCTTGCCGATCGCGTCCTGAGCGATTTCCTCACTGGTGTCAATCCTAACAAGTATATTGATGAGAATACAGTCACCCTGAATGACAGCGTGCCGTTGGCCAGTCAGGGTTTCCATATCACTAACAATAGCAATACCACTATGAACCAGCGTTTAGAAACACTTCTCTCAACCGTTCTTCCGGATAACGGTCGTATCGAGCTGCCAAGGCCTTTTGCCCTTGACCAGCGTCTCTCTGTCGGCGTTTATGATATGAATGCCAGGTATATCCTCCGTACTGATGACGGCTACCGTTTCAGTGATGGTGACTACACCCTTCCGTTGTCCCGTCTGATGGATCACCAGGTCGGTGACCTGTGTGATATCCTGGAGGAATACCAGCGAAATGACACCTTGAAGGCCTCCGATAAGGAAAATGCCCGTGTCGATGCCGCTGTCCTTGGCATCCGTCAGCTTGTCGCCGAGCATGGGCGTATGCTGGACACTGATGTGTTCCTGCAGACCCCTGTCAATATCGGTCATGGCATGCAGGTTGTCGGTGTCAGTGTTGCACTGAGCAATACCCGTGACGATGCCGTCATCCTGAAGCATAAGGAGCGTAATGCGCTCCATTATAGCGACTACCGCTATTATGACGGCGATCTACTGCAAGGCACCAAGGTTGTCAACACCCTCTCCAGCCGTCAGCTTGCCGCTGTCAGTCAGGAGCTGATGGCTATGGCAAAGCGTCATACCCTTGTGCCGGTCAACAAAGGCTATTACCATAATGGCAGCCAGATGTTCGCTGCCGTCGATGGTGCCTATCCTGACAGGGTGATGACCGGTAAGCTTCGTGCCAATCCTATTGTCAGCGGTTTCTCTTCTGACAGCAAGTGTATGTTGTTGACGATGAAGGATGAAGCCGTCTATCGCGGTGTCACAGACCAAGAACAGGCTGCTTTCAACCGTGCCTCCTATCAGGTGGCCCAGCGGCTCATGAACCGTAACTGTGCCGTCAAGGAGGGTGACGATGTGGTTGTCATCCTCGATGACTACAGCCGTGCCAACCTCGACCGTGAGGAAGAATTTCTGAAGAATGCCGGTGGTGACGCCCTGAAGTCCTTGGAGGTTATTGCCAAGGCCATTGACGGTGATGCCGCTGTCTTACGTGAGAGCGACCATATTGTCAAGGTCCGCTTCTCTGACGGCAATGCTGCCAACCGCTTTGCGAACGATTATTTCCAGCGTTCACAGATTGCCCGTTCCGCTGTTTCCCATCTCGCCCTGTTAGGAGGATGGAGTGATACGGAGAAGGAGTATGTCAAGGCCTGGCTCGTAGAGAATGGAGGTATTGACAAGCCCATCCGTGAGGCTGCCGCTGAGCGCCTGTTCAAAGCCTCTGGCGCTGACGCGATGGATGTCGCAGACACCCGTAAGGAGAGTGTCAGGAATGAGCTTCAGGGTTTGGCTCAGTCTATCCCTGTCGTCACCTACTATTTTGCTGAAGCCAAGGATAAGTTCAACGAGATCATGGCCGGTCAGCAGTCCACTGAGGTTGCAGACTATTTCCCATTGCATATCGGTGCCTGTGGTATCTTTGAAGAGACCACTGGTGACGGTCAGCGTGCCTTTGTCGCCTTTGACAATAGCAACGGTGACAACTGGACGGAAGACTTCAAGACGATGAAGGGTGCTGAACTGTATGTCGGCGGTTTTCTCTCTGCTGATGATATCCGTCAGCTTGAACGCCAGCAGTTCCGCACGATTGACAAACCCTTGCTTATTGATACTATCATCCTCAGTAAGGATGATGTCTCAGGCAGTCTTGCCAAGAAACTGTCCTTTGATGAGCAAGGTGAACTGGAGGTTAAGATGGCCTTCTTTGATGGCTATGCCGAGGAGTTGCGCCAGCGTGACGGTGTGGAGCTTTCTGATGGTGACCGTCTGAAACTCACTTACCCCACTATCGCTGCCGTCGCTGCCAGTCAGAAGATGCAGGATGCTATCGAGGACTTCACCGACCGTCAGTGGCGTGGCAGCACTATTGGCGAGAAAGTCTATGATATCGCCTTGAAGTATGGCAATGCCGGTAAGCTCTATGAGCGTGTCGCTGAGGTTCCAAGGGAAATCGGCGACGTGGAGCTTATCGCCCAGGATGCCCTTTATGAGCGTATCACCGATACAGGCGCTCATGTCTTCACTGGTCAGCAGAAACAGGCGTTGGCCGCTTATCAGCAGTCCTTTGGTACTGATGCCGACAAGAGTTTATACCTCTCTGAGCGTCTGATGAAAGGTATTCAGGACCGCTTGGCTTCTGCCGAGGTTCCTGAGAGCCGTATCAACGATGCCCAGCATGAGCTGGCAGAGTTCTTCCGTGGTATGGAGCGTGATGTTCCTCAGAAGACCGAGGCTGACTTTGTCAAGCTTGCCATGCCTTACCTCAATGACAGATACGAATCAGTCTTGATTCCTGCCGCTGTTCCCGTCCACGAGAACCCATCCGGCAAGTTTGCCCATCAGATCAACCAGACGCAGGGTTATACCCCGCAGAGTCTGGGTGTTCTCTTCAATGTCAAGTATTTGACCATGCAGGTGCTCTATGACCACCATCACACGATGGAGTCTGGTCATGAGTATCATACTGTCCTGGGGCTGTCTTTCGACCAGCTTACCCCCAAGGAGGTCAACAGTCTCTTTGACTCCCTTCAGGGTGACCTTGAAGAGAAGGGTAAGCTGCTTGCTGCCGGTATCACCGAGAGTGAGGATGACAATGAAGAAGTCCTCTTCGATGTCGCTTTTGACTGTCCCCATGATGAGGAGCAGCAGGAGTTGGCCGACAAGCACCAGGTTGAGACTGTCGATGAAGAGAACAATATATCTTCCTTCAACGACTACGACGATGCCGTCTATTTCGCTGCCGAGAACCTTGCAGCCCTGCAGCAGCGTCCTGACTACGGACAGGACTTGCGCGATAAGGACGGTATTGTTGATATTGTCATTGAGCGTATGACGGATTCTTCAGCCCGTGCCTTCACCCCTGAGCAGGCTCAGGCTGTCAGGGATTATGTCGCCCAGAGCAATGATGTCAAGCAGCGTATGGCCGATATTAACGACTTGTATTACTCTGCTGCATCCTCTTCTGAGACGCAGAATATTCCTGCCTCATGGAAGGAGGATGTCAAGAAGGAGCTGGACGATCTGGCCCTTGGCATTTTCCGTGACGAGTCACGCGGTATGCACCGTTAAATGTATATTTTCATGAATTTATTCACAATTTAAATAGTTTAATTATGGGACGTTGGCCTAAGAGAAATGATTCGGGTGCCGGTTCACAGAACCAGGCTTCCGCGCAGGGTCAGACAGGCCGCTGGCATGGCCAGACAGGCGGTGGCACTGCTGAGGAAAAGGCTTTTGACCTTTTCGCAGAGATGATGATTAACAAGATTGAGAATGCCAAGGGTGACTGGAAGAAGCCCTGGTTCAGTACGGAGATGCCTTGGCCCAAGGCCTTGTACGGCAAGCAGTATAACGGCATGAATGCCCTGATGCTGACTTTCCTCAGTGAGGCTCGTGGCTATCAGCTTCCTATCTTCGCCACTCACGAGCGTATTTTCTCCTTGAATTTCGACAAGGATGAGAAAGGTGAGCGTGTTCCCTTGGTTGACAAGGAAAGCGGCGAGAAGCTGCCTTTCGTCCATGTGCTGAAGGGTGAGCAGTCCTTCCCTGTGTTCCTTTCCCAGACGAATATCGTCCATAAGGACACCAAGGAGAAGATCTCCTATGCTGACTATGTGAAGCTCTCTGCCGATGAGCAGGAGAATTACAAGGTCTACCATAACAACAAGGTCTATCTGGTCTTCAATGTCGATCAGACCAATTTGAAGGAGGCTCGACCTGAGATGTACCAGAAGCTCGTTGATGAGAACCTTCCCAAGAAGCCGGAGGTTGCCGAGGGTGAGAAGTTCTCTTTCGAGCCGTTAGACCAGATGGTCGAGGGCAAGCAGCCCTGGTTGTGTCCCATCGAGACCAATAGCGGTCAGAAAGCCTGCTATAACAGTGGCACCAACAAGATTTCCGTTCCTGAGAAAGCCCTTTTCGAGCAGGGTGAGGAGTTCTACGGAACCCTTCTGCATGAGATGGCGCACTCTACGGGTCACGAGAGTGTCCTGAACCGTTTGAAGCCAGCCGCTTTCGGTAGTCCTGAGTACGCCCGTGAGGAGCTGGTCGCCGAGATGTCCGCTGCCCTCTCCTGTCATCGTTATGGTATTTCCAAGACACCGGACAGCCGTATTGAAGAAAATTCCGCTCTTTATCTGAAGGACTGGCTTTCTGCCCTGAAGGAGGATCCTAAGTATATCAAGACGGTGCTTAGTGATGTCCGAGCCGCTACAGGCCGTATCAATGTCATGGTTGACAATGCCTTGGAGGTCATCAATAAGGAGTCTGCCAAGCTCGACTTGCGTGATGATGATGACAATACCATCCAATATGATGAGGATGGCAATGCCATCAATGTCGATGACGGTCATTATGCCGCCGATAAGAAGCAAGGCGAGGATGAGGGTAACGGTAAGAAGGAGGACTCCCATGAGGAGCACCGTCCCCATCGGGGCCGTTAGTCCTTTTCATGGCATCATAAAAAAAGCCATCCTATCTCTCACAGACGGGATGGTTTTTCCATTTACTAACTACTAACCATTAATGTAATCTAACCATTAAATAATAATAACTGTTTAAGTCTTATGAAAAAGTATATATTAACGTATTATTTTTCCTTAGTCCAGGAGGTCGGTATGCATCTCAACCTCCTTGTTAAGCTGGTATTCCACGAACTGCTGAGCTGCTTTCTCGTCCTTATTCAGACCTCGTTCGCTACAGAACGATATGAAAGCATCACGGCGCTCTTCCGAATGGTGGAACACATATGTCAGATGGTCTATCTCCCCTTTGTGGAGCATTTCCTGCAGTGTTTCTTCGCTATGGTAGCCTTCCAAAACTCTCTTTTCCATACTCTTCACTTATTTAGGGGTTATACGTGCATCTGTCTCATAGCCTGTCCTGCGGCGTTCTGCTGTCCCTGGCGGCGCATCTCCGCTTGCATCTCAGGCGTGAAGTCCTTTTCTGCGACATATGTCATGCTGCCGTTGTCGTCGGTCTTCCAGCAGCCGTATATGCCGAAATTGTATTCAGGTAGCTGATCTGCCTTGGCCTCGCGCTGCCATGCTATCGCGTCGCCGTCGGCTGCCCTCAGTCCTGTGATGGCCTGCAGGTCAACACCCAGCGAGGTGATGTTGCCGCGTTCGTCAGCCAGTTGGATGATCTTACCTTTAGTGATGTCATCCGTCTGCTTGGTGCTGATGGAGAAGTCACGCTCTATCAGTCCGATGTTATGTCTGATGACCCCTACGGGTACTGACATGACTTGTGAGATGGTATCATCGTACTGAACGTAGCAGTCGCCCTTGCCTTCTATCTCTGTCACGATAACCTTGCCGCCGAGCAATGCCCGTTGCTGGTTCTCGCTGAAGGCTGACAAGTCGTGGGTTTCCCATTTCGGTGACAGTGCCACGTCTACGGTGCCGTCATCCAGGCGTACCAGTGCAATACGAGCTTCTGACATCACTTTTTCATCGTCCTGGTTGACGGTGACGATAGGCAGTATCGGTGACTCTCTCGAAGACAGCATGCGCGTCAAGACCACCGATGGAAGGTCATCGATCATTTCCTGAGTCAGTCCGAACTGAGCCAGTTTTTCGTAGGGCATCTCACCCTCTTTGAATCTTTCAAAGCTTATCATAATACCTTGTTTTATATTTATATATTTTAAATTCACAGGCAAAGGTCGGCAAAGTTACCGAGAAAGGCAAAATTTGATAAAACTTTGTCTTGATTTAACACATTTACGATTTTTATCGTCTTAAAAGCGTTAAATCAAGAGGAAAAAACACAGAATTTTTGTGCTCTGAAATAATGGGATTATTTTTGCGGAAATCATTAGAAAAAAGAGCATGAATTATAGTAGAATTTTATCAGTTTTATGGATGACGGTCTTTTCAATGACCGTTTTCGGGGCACCCGATGGTGATGAGTCGAAGGACAAAGAGTATTGGATAAACCGCTATTCCAGCGTGAGCTATCCTGTGAAGAATCTGAATGTCAGTTCCACCTTCGGCATGCGCAAGGATCCATTCACCAAGAAGCAGGCCAACCATAACGGGTTGGACCTGAAGGCAAACTATGAGGATGTCTATTCGATGTTTGACGGTATTGTAGAAAAGGTAGGAAGTGATCCTCGTTCCGGCAATTACCTCACGATGCGCTATGGCGCATTTACCGTGAGCTATTGTCACCTCTCGAAGAAATACGTGAACCGTGGTGATACGGTGTGGGCAGGCGATCCTATTGCCGTCAGCGGCAATACCGGACGTTCTACCGGTCCCCATCTGCACTTGACCGTGAAGAAAGACGGGAAGGTGACCAATCCCCACACTTTATTATTATATATCAAGAAGGTGAAGCAGGAATGCCTGGCCGCCCTTGGTGGTGAGAAAGAGGTGTCGGAGCCATGGAGCTGTAACGACTTCATATCCCGTTATGCTGCCATGGCCATGGATCACCAGAAGCGGTATGGCATCCCGGCATCAGTCACACTTGCCCAGATGGCCTTGGAGTCGGATTGGGGCCATTCTGAACTGGCCACCAACGGAAATAACTATTTCGGTATCAAGGCCACCAGGAAATGGGTTGCAGACGGCAAGCCCTATAGCTTGCATGATGATGAGGAGCGTAATGAGAAGTTCTGTAATTACGCTACTGTCGAGGAAAGTGTCGAGCATCATTCCAGGCTGCTTACCAGCAAGCGCTACCAGCGTTTCTGCTCTTATCCGTCCACGGACTACCATAACTGGCTCAGGGGCATCATCAAGGCCGGCTATGCCAGTGCCAACAACTATGTGGCAAGTTGTGAGAAGATTATCAAGAAATATAATCTCCACAAGTATGATATTATAGCCAACAGGCTATAACGTAGGATTATTATTTATCAGCATGATATGAATACTATTATGAACAGAGATCAGATTATAAGGGAGAATTTCTGGAACCGTTTCCTTTATGGTGACGCCATTGAGCGTCAGCGTGGCGAGGTCGCCCGGCTGGAGAAGCTTGTCGCTGTGTCGGAGAAGATATTGAAGAGCCTCGCAGACTGTAAGAGTCTGCTGGGTCTGCTTGCTATCCATAAGGATCTATGGGGTAGCGGTTTTCAGAATGAGAACCTTGGCCCCAATGAGTTCGGAATGTTTCGAACGAAGGATATTGCCACCATGACGCCGGATGAGGTTTACCTTGGTAACGTTTTCGGTCTATGGACTTTCACCATTCCAGAATGGGAAGAGAAAGGTCATCAGTGGTTTGGATATAATTACTTCGGCATCCCTTCTACCACCACCAACTATGAGGTTGTCCTTAACCAGTACAAGCGTCTCTTGAAAAAGAATGTCGAAAGCATCACGAGTGATGCCAGAGATTTCCTGTATAACTATTATCTGTTAAACCCTAAAGCCAAACAGCTATGAAGACAGTTGTGATGATTTTCATCCTACTGCTGCTGGGGTTTTTCTCCGTCTGCAGTGCCTTTATGGAAAAAGGCGAGTATATCTCAGGGGATATGTAGTTTTTGGTTTATCGCTCTTGCATATATGAATAGAAACGGTATCTTAACCACCAGGGAGGAGATCGAAGCCACCCATGCCTCAGAGTATCTGTTCCCTACTGAGGACATGACCTTCAAGGGAACCCTTGACTCCAGGATCTGGAGCAAGAAAAACTGCCTGGTCTGTAATTTCACTGCTGATAACGGCATGAAGGTTAAGCTGATAGCCTATTTACGCAAAGAGGCTACAGGTAACACCTATAGCCCCAAGAGATGTGCGTTCAATTTTGCTGACGAGTGGGTAGAAGGCCTGTCCTTTGTCTGCGCTGTCAGGATAAACGGCAATGGCCGTCATGTGTGGGTATCAGCGGAATGACCTTATTTCAGTCCGTTCGCATTCTTATAGTCCTCCATGTCTGCCTCACTCCGGAAGTTCAGCCCGTTATAGTAATACTGGTTACTTGACGTGCTCGGCGAGAGCATATTGTTTAGGATCCGTGCCACAAGTGCGGCATACAGTAGTTGTTCAGCCTGGAGCTGTGCTTTCTTCTGCTGGGCCTGCTTCTGTTTGATGGCAGCTTTCTTGCTGTCTTCCTTCGCTTTCCAGACATTATATTTCCTGATAAGGTCATCAAGGAATCCCCGGCCTATCCTCAGTACGGTTGATGAAGTTTCACCTACTGTCTTCTCTTTCACGAAGAGGTCTATGATGCCAGGCATCTTCGCCTCGTAATTCTCATAGATAAGTGTCGTGATATCCTTTTTAGCATCTCCTGAAAAGGAAAGGTCAATGTTCGTATGGTTGTTCCAGACTTCCAGCGTGATACTGTTCTCTCTAATCTCCAGTCCACAATACTCTACCGACGGTGTCAGCTTAGAGATATCATACTTTCCGTATTTTGTCGGTGCCTGGGCATGACAGTTGGCAAATGCCAGAACTAATGCTATCGCCATCAGATAGCGTTTATAAGGTTTTCTGTTCATATTCTGCTTTAATTTTATTGTTATTATCACAAAAATTTAGATTACAACCAATTATTTTGTGCAAATGTACGTATTTATTTTGATAACATCAAATTATTAAGGGAATATTGTTGTTCTTTTAATCTTTTTTCTTTTATCTATCGGCTGGTTCATCATCAGCAACATGGTCTGAGAGTCCAACGTCTGCAACGAAGTTGGATTTTCAATATTCACATATTCTAACGAATTTTCTATACGTGCTCTCATGTCTCTATGAAAGTCTTCATCCTCCTCAACGTTTTGAGATATGTTTTCTATTATTTCAGGATCATCGACATCAACATTGTCAATTTCACCTGTTTCTTTCTGAATTTCATCAATTCCGCTACCTTTGACAACGACCTGTTTAAATCCAAACGCCTTTTCTTCTGAATATTCATCCACAAAGAGAGTTCCGTTTTCATACGAACCTAATATTAAACCAGTATAATAAATGGCAAATATTACTACCAATACAATTAAATAAATAGTATATGTTGTCATAAGCTGTTATTTTGAATTGATACTATCTATAGGTTCTGAATAAACCTTTATTGCTCCTTTTGTAAAGATATCCCCGAAAAAATTTCCGGCGTTGCCAAGACAGAATTTAATATCCTCGAAAACGTCCTCGTTACTATCAATACACTCTTTCCCTTGAATATCCTTTTTAAAGTTTTCACTTTCATTTTCACAAATGTTTATAAGGAAATACCCCATCACTGACAGATAAAGAAAAAGCAGTGCTGGTATAATAAATTTTGGCTGTTTGAAATTTATTTTTTTCATCTTTTTTCTTTTACAAATTGATATTCTATTTCCATAACCATTCCCTCAACATCCCTATCTACCCCGTTAAAGATGTTATATAAGGTCTCCTTTTTCACGTCTTCTGACTCAAATACATAAGGCGTTATATTTAATGCTTCTCTGATTGTTTTGTAATATTCCCAACGAAATTCTTTATTATTTTCGTAGTTCCATATTTTACCATCTGGTATTTTATCTGTTATCAATAGTGATATCAAGTCAAATAAATACCGATGTTCTTTTTTACATGCTAATAGAATATAGTCACTATTGTATTTCGACGATATATCGAAGTCGTCTCCGTCTTTATGTAGCAGCCAAAATATTTCCTTGGTATATAATCTACTTACTGTTGTTCTGAGAGGCATCATAAATAGTTCTACCAAATCAAAGCTTTTCCATCGCCAGGAGGAAATAATCATCGATATAAGAGGATAGCATTCGGGATCTGTTTCCAGCACCTGGAATATCGTGGAATAGTTTTTATTGAGAAATGACAATACATGAGGCATATCCGAGTATTTGCCCAGCCAGTAGGCAGGTTCTTCCGGAATGGTATGCTCCTTGTCGGCGTATGCCCGTCCTGACAGCTTAGCGTGTCCTGTTTCCTTGTCTATGTAATAGTCGGGAAACAGTTCCGTGCCGTCAGCCCTATACGGCAGGCATTTATAGTTAATTATAAACCATATTGCCGTTCCAAGCAGGTTTTTGGAAGCTTCATTATAAGACATATAGTAAGCAGATTGTTCATCCACCATATTAATATATGCAAATCTCTTAAGTAATCTATCGGCAAATGCTAATGCGTCCTGTAGAGTGGGAATATATTTTAGTTGAATAGGATTAAACCGCATAGAGTGGCTGATATCTGCCAAATTCAACACTCTCATATATTGCCAATCTCTACTTGATAAACGAGATAGCGTAGGAATTTCTGAAGGATGTTTTAGTTCCTCCAGTTTTCCTTCCCCTTTAGATTGATAAAGGGAAATGACATAATCTTTTGTAGTTACAATCATTATTACGTGTTATTATTTTCTTCTTAACCGTCTGCAAAGGTGATGCAGCCCTACCCATGCGCCCAGTTCCAACAGAGCCAGCAACAGGAAGCATCCAATAAATGCTACAGGATATATGAGCCATGCCAGATGTTCCGTTATAATGACCGGATATGTTATCAGTTTATCCATTGCTATTTATTGTTTTTGTTGTTGTTCTTCTTATTATTGTTATTGTTATTCGGGTTCTGTCTGTTCTCCGTCTTACCATCCTCGTTGACAAACTGTTTCTCGATCTCCGCTATCATCTCCTCCACGTCCTTGTTGACGCGGTTGTATATCTCATATAGCTTGCGGTCGCGGTTCTCTTTCGACCCGAAGTTATAGAATGTCGGTAGTGGATAGTTCTTGTAGTCCTGTTCCTCTGCTTTTATTTCTGCCATGTCGAAGTTCGTCTTGCAGAAGAATTTCGATGTCTGGAACTCCTCGGACTCCTGGATGTTCATCGACTCATCATATTTGATGCGTTTCTTCATGAAGAGCATCTTGAAGATGAAGTTCAGGAAGTCGACAGTCTTCTTATGGAAGAAGCTGGTGTTGGTCTTTGTCGGTGTAAAGTCTCTGGCCACCTGTCCGCATATCCATCCTGAAGGCATGTCCGATATCTTGGATGCCTGTACCATTGAATCCATGTTTTCATTCAGGTTGATGCTGGTGCGGTCGCGGTCGATGGTGACGCCTTTCTTCAGTTGTACCGTCTTACCGAAGATGTCATTTGACAGCCATTCCAGCGTTTCTTTTGAGCGTGCTGAGCCAGACACCACGTTACCGATGGTCGTGATGATTTTCTGCATACCCACCTTGCCGTAGTCTGCCTCCAGCTGTGGAAGCTCCTGGAAGCCGAGGATGACTGCCACCTTATTTGAACGTGCCGTACCTATCAGGCGGTCAATCTTGTGGAAGTACAGTGTCGGCACCTCATCCACGCAGATGTCTACGGGGATGTTCTTACCTTGTCCGCTGTTGACGCGAGTCACCAGACGGTTCAGGATCATGGCGTTCAGGGCACCGTTGATAGATTCTTTTTCCGGGTCGTTGGCAATAAGCAGGTAGGACGGATGCTGTGGGTCTGATACTTTCAGGTCGAAGTCATCCCCGTCCTTATGGAATACCCAGTAGGCTTCTTTCGTTGCCAGACGGGAGATCTGTACGCGCAGGGTACCTATCATACCTTCCAGCTGTTCCATGGCCTTGTTATGGAATGCGGTCATGAACGGCCCCAGCAGTGGCAGACATTCCGGGTCGGTTTCCAGCACCTGGAATATCGTGTTATAGTCCTTGTTAAGGAATGACAGTACGTGTGGCATGTCCGAGTATTTGCCCAGCCAGTAGGCAGGCTCTTCCGGAATGGTATGTTCCTTGTCGGCGTATGCCCGTCCTGACAGCTTGGCGTGTCCTGTTTCCTTGTCTATGTAATAGTCAGGGAACAGCTCTGTGCCGTCGGCTCTGTATGGCATGCGTTTATAGTTCACGAAGAAGAATATACATGCTGCCAGGAAGTTCACGGCTGATGTCTGGAAGAACTGGTCAGAGCCGCCACCTCCCTCTTTCTTACCTTTCTGCAGTGACTCTACCAGCGTCTCTGCCGTTTCCTGTGCGGCGGCCAGTGAGTCGATGTACTTATGCTGGATAGGGTTGACGCGACGGGAGTATTCCACATCCACGAAGTTGATGATGTTGAACTTACACCCCGGAGGTGTCTTTCCCAGTTTCTTGTTCTTGCGGTAGTGGTAGTATAGCTTAGTTGCCAATGTTGGGAACTTGTAGTCATATACTACCATGGAGAATCCTTTCGCCGAGTGCTGACGGATGAACGGCTCTATCACCGAGAATGTCTTACCTGAACCAGGTGTACCCACTACGAAGGTGCCACGGAACGGGTTGGTGATATTGATCCAGCCATGACGGAACTTCTTCTTATAGTAGTACCGCATAGGGATGTTCACCGAGTATTTGTCTGCCTTGTATTCCTCACATTGCTCAAACGACTCGTTCTCCAGGTTGAAGCGGTCTTTCAGCATGCCGTCCTTCAGGTATTTCGAGACGTTATCCAGTGCGATATGTATCGCCACCGTGCCGATGATGGATGTGACGGCATACAGCCAGATGTGCAGCGGGAACCCAGCCATCGGCATTCTCATCAGGTCTGTCAGGAACAGCCATACAGACAGGATGATCAGTGTGACGCCTATCCCGATGGGGATAAGCACCATTTTCCGTGCGTCATACTCTATCTGTTTCTTGTTCTTGGTACCGATGCAGCAGATGATGACCAGCAGCAGTGTTGTGAGCTTGCTGTATGGCATGTGTCCTGGCTGGTATATCATCCAGCGTCCCATGCGCTCGTGTATCTCCACCAGCCAGTTTCCCACCGGCTCCAGCATCTGTGGTGATACCGCATACTCGAAGAACTCCACCACCACTGATATATAGATGAAGATGCGGAGGGTGGTATATAGACCCTGTAGTTGTTTTGACTCTTCCATGATTTCTGATTATTTATTATGCGTGAAGGATCCTTACTTCCATCAGCTGTGTGCGCTCGTCAACATAGCGGCGACGTGTCAATGGAGCCTTTTCTATCGTGGTACGGTGTGTCTGGTAGCTGATGGGCTTGCAGCGCCAAGTAGCTGCTGCAAGTTCCTTACCACCGTTACCCTCCTTCACGTTCTGGTTGATGACGGCAACGATGTTGCTGACATCCTCCTGGTTTATCCGGTTTGAGGTGATGATAGCTATCCCCTCTGCTTTCTCCCCTACTTCGATGTAGCGTCCACCGATGACGGTGTCCAGTCTTTTGCGTAAGGCCGTCAGCCTTTTCTGTTCCTCTGATTGTCTCATAGCTTATATCTGATTTAATGCCTATCGCCATGCCCCTTTCCAGCGCAGGCGGCAGCGTTCGATGATTTCTCTCCTTGACTTGGGCTTGTAATGCTTGTCCACGATCTCATTCCAAACGTCCAGGAATGTCGTGTATTTGATCATCAGCGACATTCTTCTGAGCTGGTGGTTCGTCTTCTTCAGCTTCGGACGCATGCCGAGAATGATCTTGATGCGTTCTTTCTCTGTCATCTTCGCTCCGGAAAAGCACACCTTGTGGATGTCCTTAGCGATATCCAGGCTGGTCATCACCAGGTCTGTATATATCTTGTTACGCTTCGATGAGAAGGCTACTGCCAGCGCGTTTGCCGGTGCGTCGCTCACGACGCTGTTCAGCTCCTTGATGTTCTTGGCCACTTCCGTTATCTCGTAGTAGATGCCGTACACCTCTGCTGCTATCTGTATCACCTCATTGAACTGGTCCAAGTATTCGTTGAACTCACGCTGGAAATCCGTTGTCGCCGACACCTCTTCCTCCATGAAGATGTGCATGCCCGACATCACCAGCTGTGCCCGCTGCTGGGCGTTCAGTGCCTTCTTCGACTGTTCGGTGAACATCAGGACGGTCGCTGCGCGTGTCGGGTCGGTGTATGGTATCTGACCATACATCCTGCCTGCCATGAGGCATCCTACGAGTATAAGGATATATATTCTTTTCATCTTCTGACGTTGTTAGTTGAGATTCTTATATCCTGTCTGGGCACGTACCCAGCGTTTGTAGGCCTCGCGTGCTATCTCGCCGTGGTCGCGCTCTATCATTCCTGCCGTCGCCTTGTTCCAGACATCCGTCAGCGTATAGTAGGAAATGCTCAGGGCCAGCTTGCGAAGCTTGTAGTTGAAGTCCTTCATAGTGTCGTTTACCTGCCAGAGTATTTCCGTGCGCTCAGCGCCTGTCAGCATGTTTGCCTTGCCGCCGACGGCCAGCGTGTTCCGAAGGATGTTATACACCTTAATCAGTTCCGAGGCCGTCTCTGCGTAGAGGTTGTTCATCGACATGGTTGCTACTACGCCCTGTGGGTTGTTGCCAACAGCATGGATGATTTCGTACAGATGACGGAGAGTGATGACACCCTCAGCATAGAGCGTTGTCGCTGCCTTCAGGCCTTCGGCATAGCCGGAAGCCGTCTTCAGGTACGAGTTGTACTTGGACTCCCAGCTCTTGATAGAAGCATATTCCGCGCCGATGGCGCTCTCCAGGAGTGCCGTCTTCGTCATGGCCGTTGTCTGTTTCGACACTGAGTTGTTGATCAGCTCGCCACCGCCACCGATGGCTACCACCTGTGTGCCGTTCACCTCTACGGCCTGTCCGTTGGCTTGCAGCGTTGCTGTCGTCATGAGGCCCATGACGATGCCCTTACATACGGTTCGTAATCTCATGGATGTGCTTCATTTGTTTGTTATACTCTACTCTCAGGCGTATCTCCTGTACAACCTCTTCCTCTTCCTCCACACCTATGATGTCGAGGTTCGGCAGGTTCCGGTCGCCGGACATGATGGTAATGGTCTTCAATCCCGTGAGCTGTTGCAACAGCGATCGATGCTGCTGGTAGTCCACGACACGATAAAGTTCCATATAGTCTGTCTGGTGTACCATGACACCATGCAGATAGATAATCTGCTCACCTGTCACGATATATTCTATCCTTGACAGTGAGATGATCTGATAGAAGAGGTATGCAGCCACCACCATAGCCAGGAACAGCAGTATTCCGTGGAATATGAAGCTCGTCATGAAATATGCTATCGTCAGGGCGATACACAGTACCACCCATAGCAGCTGATTGATGATGAGCTGCCTGAAGCATGGCTTGATGGATATTTTGTCGAAAGGTGTCTGCATAGACTTCTCTCTTGTTTGATATAGTTATCGGGACATGCCGACATTACGGCTCTGCTCCGTTGTATTCTCCTGTGACATACTCTCGAAGGCGGCTGCTGCCAGTACTGCGGCATTCTCCCTGCCTTGGGTCTGCTGTTTCCCCTGGTTCTCCGTTGCCGAGGCATATACTTCCGGCTTCGGGATGTCATACAGTGATTCGTTGGCAGTCGTGAGCATTCTCTGCTGAGTGGCGGTATCCTGCCCCTTGATGTCGGCGCTGGGCATCAGCTTTTGCAGGAAGTTGATTTTCTGCCGGTCATCCAGTGCCAGCATCCTGTCATGTTCCTGCTGGGTCATCTTCCCGTTGTAGGCCTTGCCGTCCAGGACTACCGTCACGCGGTATGACTGGTCTTCCTGCGGCTTGATAGTTACCTTGCCTTCTGCGGCTGCCAGCCGTGCCTTCTCGCCGTAGTACTGTGCCTCGATGGCATGGTACTCTTTTTTCAGGTCTCCCATCAGGGTCACGTTTTGGTCTGCCTGCGTGTAGTCCTCTTTTCCTGTCAGTCCGATACGGGCATACAGGATTTCATTCTCCAGGCTCAGTCTGTTGATCCTGTTTTGCAAGCGGTCCATCTGTTGCATCTCCGGGTCTGATTCCCTGTCAATGGGAATGATACCCTGTCGGAAGTATTCACCCTCCATGGCTTGCAGCAGGACACTTTCCCTTTCAAAGTCCTTGGCTTTCGCCGTATAGACATCCTGCGGAACACTCCCTTTGCTGATTTCTTCCTGCATGTCCATGATACCCAATTCCTTCTGTAGTCTTTCTACAGTCAGTTGCTGCTTCGCCATCTCCTGTGCCGTCGGTGCCTTTATCTCAAAGGGCACCAATCCTGCCAGAAGAGCCTCTTTCGTTTGTGTTGTCTTCTTTGCCATAATATATATGTTATAGGTGAATACGTTACAATCAGATGCCTCGGCCTATGCCGCCCTCCTGCTGGACTTCGCGTTGCATGTCAGCCTCGAAGGTCGCTGCCGCCACCTCTGCCGGGTGTACTACACCTGGCTTGAAGTAGTGACCGCCTCCCATGTGTGACTCATATATTTCCGGTCTTGGACGATGGGCTATGTCATCAATCATCAAGGCAGCGTTTCCGACTGTCACCACTGCTGCGAGGATGGCTGCTCCGATGTTCATGCCCTGTCCCGGACGTGTCTTGATGTCCACCTCGTCGAATATCTTCGCGAACAGTTTCATGCGCTGCATGTCATCCACTGCCATGAAGCGGTCGAAGTCTTTCTGGCTGATCTCGTGGGAGATGGCTTTGCCGTCGATGACTGCCGTCATCTTGTATTTTCCCTCCTGGTGAGGGTCTTTCTCTACGGTGATGTCGCCCACTTCCACCTCACGGCCATGCTTGCCTTCACGATAGAAGCCCTTCTTCTCGTTGAGAGCCTGTAAATCCTGGCCGCTCACGCTGTTGGAACGGGCATTCTCTATCGCCAGTTGTTCGCCGGTGATATATACCTTCTCATCCGCTACGCGCTGGGCGACACCCTCATCAAGGTTGAAGAGCTTGCTGAAGAATGCCAGTTGGTCTGCTTTCCCCATGGTGTTGAAGTCCGCATATTCCAGACGGTTTATCTCCTTGGTGACCAGTTCACCGTTTACCCTTGCCGTGAGGACGTATTTGTCCTGCAAGTCCGCGAGGCGACCTTTTCCAGCCTCCTGTTGCTGTTCAGGTGTCAGGCGTTCCAGCAGCTCATTGGTGGTATATGCTGCAAGGTTGCTCACCTCCCATTTGCCTTCAGGCTCCGTGCCGTTGCCCCAAGGTAGGGTCAGCTTGTTGAATTGGTCGCTGTTCTGTGCGAAGTGAAGAATCTCGCTGTCTGTCAGCTCTTTGTTGCGGAACTCTCCTGTCAGGACGCTGGGGCCTCTCATGTAGCCGTTCTGGGCGTACATGTCATCTCCTCCCCTGCCGTCGCCTCGGTGGATTTCCACTTCGTCGAATTTCTTGTCGAACAGTTTCAGGCGGTGTTCGTCATCCATGGCCAGGAACTTGTTATATTCCTTCTCTGTGATGCCGTGCGTTATTTTCTCGCCGTTGATACGGGCAGACATGATGTAGTTGCCACCCCGTGTCTGTTCCACGCGGATTTCCCCTACGACAGCCTCACGTCCACCGTCCACGCTGTTGAAGAAAGCCTTGCCGGGCAGCAGGGTTTCAATCTGTCTGCCGCTGATGGCGTTAGGATCCTGTTTGATTCTCGCCTCTTCTGCGTTGATACGTGCCATTTCCTGGCGTCGTGCCTCTTCGTAGCGCTTGCTCTGCTCTGCAATCTCATTCTGCTCAGCCAGCAAGCGTTCCTGTTCGAGATAGGGTGTCTCGTATTTCTGGTAGGCTTCGCCGTCCTTGCGTAGGCCGATGCCTATCATATCCTTGCTTTCCAGCATGTCGCGTGTGATGCCCTGCTCGAAGTCCTGGAACTCCTTGGTGATCTTGTCGTTGATGATGCCAAGGCGTGTCTCTATTGATACACAGTCCTTGCCTGTTGCCTGCGCTGCTGTCAGTTGGCGAACCTCTTCATCCGTCAGGCTATACTTATAGTCACGGTGGTTTGCTGATGACTGGATAGTCAGTGTCTTGTTGGCAGCATCTACGATGATGCCGTGTGATGATAACACCTCCTGGAATTTCGCATTGGTGAAGTAGATGTCTGCCGTGATGGTGTCAGACAAAGGCTTCGCCTGTCCTGTGGGTCGCGGCTCCGACTGTAGCAGTTTTATTTTCGGGTCGGCATTCACGATGTCGATGACATCCTGTGATGCCTCCTTACGGTCTCCTTTATAGTAGAAGCCGTATGCGCCTGAGCGCATCTCTCCTGGCTTGATTCTGCCGTCGGGTCGTTCTGCCACCATCGGACCACCGGCGCGGAATACGCGGTCGTTGATTCTTCTGAGGTGCCAGCCGTCCTGATGACGTGGTCCCCATCCGAGGAAGTCCCCGAACCAGCCAAGACCATGGCGGTGTGGCGGTCTGAACATCGGAATGCCTACGCCGCCTCTGTAGCCATACTCGCCGACACCGATACGGTAGCCGTGCAGTCCCATGGCTACACGTCCGCTGGCGTTGCGTGCTGTCACGAATCCCTGCGGGATGTCAAAGTCCTTGCGGACGATGGACACAAAGGTGTTGTATGCCTTTTTGTTGTGATAGTTGGAACCCCAGTTCATCAGGTCATCTACCTGACGGTTGCTGAGCTTGTAGTTCAGGACAGGAGAGTCATGTCCCATGACTATCAGTTCCGGCTCACCGAACTTGTTCAGTGAGATATGGGCCTGCATGCCGTTCCTTCTGAGGATGTCCTGCAAGCCAGGTGAAACATCCAAAGCCCGTGGGTTGGTGAATTTACGTATAGCCATAGTCTTTTATTTTCTTATTTCCTTATTTTCGTATTATCAATAATATTTATTTCCTGCTGCCGAGTATTCTCAGCAGGTAGATGAAGAGGTTGATGAAGTCCAGATACAGTGATAGGGCACCCAGCAGTGCCAGTTTCTGGTAGTCCTCGTTTTCCTCTTCCGCTTCCATGAGCATCATCTTTATTTTCTGTGTATCGTATGCCGTAAGGCCTACGAAGACGATGACGCCGATGTAGCTCAGTACCAGCATTAGTGTTCCGCTGTGCAGGAAGAGGTTGACGATGGTCGCCAGTATCAGGCCTATCAAGGCCATCCAGAGCAGCTTGCCCATGGTGGACAGGTCTGCTGCCGTGGTATATCCCCATAGCGACATGATACCGAATGTTCCTGCAGTTATCAGGAACACCGTCGCTACAGACGTTTCAGTATATGCCAACAACAGGATTGACATCGTGATGCCGTTGATGGCGGCATAGATGATGAACAGCAATGTCGCCTGCGTCAGTGTCAGCCTGTCGAGGACTGCGGATATGCAGACAACCAGTAGCACTTCCGTTATCATGAGTCCGAAGAACAGGACTTTATTCGTGACGATAGTGCCGGCTATGACCGGTGTTGATGCCACAAGATAGGCCACTGCACCTGTGATGAGCAGCGCGAATGTCATCCACATGTACACTTTCCGCATGAGTGCAGGAAAGGCCTCCGAGAGCTGGATGCTCTCAGAAGCCCTGTTATTGTTGTTGTTGTCTGCTGTCATATACCTATATTATTTAAAGTATAGCAATATGCACGTGTTTCTGTTGCCGTGCATCGGTATGTAGGAGTTGATACCGCCACGGTATTGCAGTTCCATGCGGTCTTCCGGCACTCCTTGTTTCTTCAGCAGGTCGGCGATATACCGTGCACGTTTCTGTGACAGTTTCTCGTTGGTATATGCTGAGCCGGTCTGCGAGTCGGCGGCACCTACCACCCTTGCTGAGAGACCATAGCGTTTGATGACGCTGGCTATTTCGCGGACGTTGATGATCTGAGCCTTCTCGTTCAGGTCTGTCGTACCGAGACGGAAGAAGAAGAATACCGGTGTTCCTACGAATATCTTGCCGTCCTTCATCAGACGGAAGTATTCCTTTGGATCCAGTTTCGTGGTGTCTGCAGCGTTCCATGCTGCTGGTTCATACACCTTGTCTGTCTGTGCCAGGCGTGGATGTATGCCGTCATCCTCATTCCAGTTCTTGCCGCGAAGTCTTGCACGAAGGGAGTTAAGGCCCGAATAATTATTCTTCGGGTATTTCTTCACCTCACCCTCCGGGATGCTCAGGTCGTACTTATCCAGAAGGCCTTCAATCTCCAGAATCTTGCGCATCTCTGCCAATGAGGCAGCATCCTTCGCTTTCTGGACGTTCAGCTTATGGATTTTGCTGTTGGCATTCTCCAACTGGCTCATGAGCTGGTCGTTCTGGAACATGTACGGCTTCGGGTCAACGACACGCTTCCAGCCGTTCTTGCCGATGGTGTATGTCAGACCAATGCTTGCCTGTGCCAGGTTATCGCCGAAGATCTTGTTCTCACCCCAGCCGTCGAAAGCCTTCGACGTGAAGGTGTTGCTGATTTCTCCTGTGAGGTGCAGGCGGTCTGTCAGGCGGTAGCGTCCTGCTATGCCCAGTGTCATACCGAAAGGCTTGGCACCGTTATAGCTGTTATGTACCAGGCCGATGCCGAAATAGGGTATCAGGTCCCATTTGTTCAGCATCTCATAGTCCTCGCGCATGGCGTTCGTAATGTTATACATCAGGTCTGCATGGAGGTTCTGGTATTTCCGTGCCTCCATAAAGGCGTCAGTCAGTTGGAAGCCCTGAAAAGATGCCCGGACGGCCACCGTCGGGGTGATCCATTTTCCTGCTGAGATATTCAGCAAGGGCTTCGTGCGGTCAAAGAAGTCACCGTGTCCTACTGGCTTTCCGAGGAATGCCGACATACCGCCTTGTACGGTGATGAACCAGTTGGCATCCCATCCTCCGTTAGAATATACGTTGTCGAGGTATGTCACTGTCACAGGCACGATTTCTTCCTGCATGAACTGTTCTGGCTGCTCATCATCATTGATGGGAGCTGCCATGGTCTGCCCTGTGAGGGCTACGGCCATCATGAATAACATAATTTTCTTCATAGATTCTCTTATTGTACAATAAATCTGCTGCGAATTTACCTATTATATAATACACGCGGAAAAATAATCAAAAGTTTGTCTTGATTTAACACATTTACGATTTTTCCGAGTACTTTTCATTTATTTTTGCCAAAGAAAAAGTATTTTCAACATCGTTCTCATAGCGAATGAATACGCATTGTATTCAGAACCGTTGTTATCAAATTTAACCTTGATATTGTTGACAATGAGTTGTCATCGTCATCCTTTTCATCATCCTGGTTATTCTCTTCATCTAACAGTTTCTTGCCAGTGATGAACTGGATGACATGTTTAAGGATCCTGACGACAATCGCCAGCAGAACCAAACCTGTCAGTACTGCTGCCGTTATCAATAGCCCTGTCATCAGAATATCCATTATTCAGGCTCTTGAACTTCTTCATCACATTCCACACTGTTCCCGTTACTCAGGAACTCGTTCATGTCCTGCGTGACAGTCTCTTCGATATTCTCACGTATCTTCTCCTCGTTGAAGGTGAACACCTTTCCGAGAATACCGATGGAGATGGCTTCCTCTTCGCCGTTCTCGTCGGTAATGCTGCCGACGTTGAATATCCAGAAGTCTGTCAGGTCAATTTTGCCGTTCTGGACTTTCTCCAGAGCCTTCGGTACCACCGTCGTAGAGATATAGTCCGCAAGGTCACGGCTCTCTGCCGGTATCTCTATACGGTTCTCGAAGATGTCATCTACGACGTGTTCCACTACGTCCGTCACTGCGTTGGCATGCTGGAGCTGTGACGGGCGTGTATTCTTCATTGCGCTGTACATGACCAGTGCAACGGCCAGGTACACTACAGACAATGCCACTGACTTGGCTGTTCCTTTGACTATTTTCATAATGTTTTCTTATTTGTTGTACGACATTCCTATCATTCTCTATTCCTCCAGCATCGGTCTGATGGTGTAGGCTGCAGACCTGGGGCTTGCCCCCATGACGAAGGAGCCGTCCGTGAAGGTGATGAACGGACTCTGTCGTTGGGAAGTGAAGTTCGATGACCAGTAATCTCCTTTCGTCCCGAAATACCATACGCTGCCTACCACATGCTCACGCAGGCCGGATGCAGGGAAGAATATCTCTGTCTTTCCCATCTTCCAGAGCTGTCCTTTCTGTTCCTTTTTCCATTCGTGCTCTCCGTTCTCTGCTATGAAGCGGAAGAAAGCATCTGTTGGTACACAGTAGCCTGGAGGGCATGGGTCGTAGACGGTCTTGACCGTCTTCACTCCGTGCTGTTCACCGACTGCCGTCAGCTTGGCATTCCAGAGGTTATATTGTCCGGCTCCGTATGGGCCGGGATAGCCGTCTTCCGTGTCGGTGAAATGTACGGTCGGATAGAGTATCGTCGCCTCCATGCTCTTGGCTGAAGAATAGAAGTTCGAGACGGTATCGCCCTTCTCGTCGTAGGCCATTCGAGGTTTCTTACCGTCCGCTGCCGACGGAATCTCAGGATCCTTTCTGCCCCATTGGTAATAGGTGCAGAAGGCATAGCCTACCGGTTTGCCGTCGTTGCGTCCTTTCTGGGTGACGGTTATCGTCTGTTCCCTGCCAGCACCCTCATTCTGTCTGATACGGATGGAGAGGGTGCGGCTGTTACCGCCCTGTCCCAACTGTTGGCCGTCTATCGTCCATCCGAGGTTGACGGGCGCAATCGAGAAGGTTTCTTCCAGCGACCCGACTACCAGAGGCTCATCCAAGGTCTCGTTGGTGAGCCATAGGTGCCATGACCAGCAAACGGTGTCGTTTGCCATTGCCGCTATGACGGCATTCCCTGTCATGGCCGTGTCGGGTACGGAGAATGTCATGTAGTCATCCTTGATGGTTGCCCCAGCTATCATGCTTGGCGAGTCTTGCCAGAGTACCTTGGCATGGTTGGGGTTCACTCCGTTTTCTTTAAGCCAAGGTCTTTTGATTCCCTCGCCGAGATGGTTCTGGAACGGTGTCAGGAAGATGGCGCTATTGGCGCCTTCCGGTCGGTATGCCACCTTGTTGTCTACGCCATTCCTGATGGCATTGCCATAGACCAGAGGCAGGCGGTACGTCCCTGGCGAATTGACAATATAGCAGTTCGCCGTGTTCATCGGTGCCGTGCCGCCCTTTGTCGATAGGTCATAGTCAATGACGCTGTCAGCCTTCAGGGGCTGTTTCCGTAGGATGATGTCTACCGGCATCGGCTTAGTGCTGCCCTGTCCTGAGTAACGCTCTATTACCGCCCATAGCGGAGCGTCTTTCTGCCAGGTCATCCCGTTGTCGGTAGAGAACTCCATCGTCCAGGGAACGGCTGTCAGGGTACTGTCCTTTCCGATACGGTAGGACGCTATATTGATGTGGCTTGTGCCACCTTGTATAGGAAACTCCCCGACCTGTCCGACTCTCAGGACGTATGTCTGCCCTGCCTTGCTGTTGTCTGTCGCCATCAGGTCATGGGCTGATGATATGTTGTTTCCTCCCGTGCATTGTTGCACGATGATGAATACCAGAAAGATGCACAGCAGTATGCCGGCTGCCAGCAGGCATTTTCTTTTGTCGAAATGAAATTTTATCTTCATAATATTTTACATTTGTTTTACTTAGGGAACATTTCATCCATCTGTCCCTTGATGCTCTGCTGCAGGTCTTTTATCGAGCTGATGCGACCGTCCAGGCTCTTGATATAGTCTTCAAAATCCTGTCGGCTCTCTGCGATAAAATAACCCCTGCCTGTTGCCATCAGTCCACGTATCAGATGCTTGGTACGGATGTAATGCAGTACCTTTCTCAGTCTTGCTGGATTGATGGCATAGTCGTTCAGATACAAGTGGATGATTTTCTTGTTGGTGATGGCTTTCTGTTTGCCGATACACCCCTGTAGCACTTCCACGACTGCGGGAAGGATCTTGCCCTTCTCGTAGTCGCTCAGCGTACACGTGTCTTGCTCAAAGTTCTTAATCATAGTCCGACGGATTTAGTGATTGTCTCTCAGGGAATTAATGTTCCTTCCTGATGCTGACCCATCGGGCGAGGCTGTAAAGGTTTTTTCACCAGTTGCATGAAGGCTTCACTTGGAGCCTCTAAGCTGATAGAGATAGATACCTTATCCTTGGCAGCGACATTCACTTTGAAGCTGTCCCCCAGTTGTGTCTTGATACTCTGAAGCTCATCCAGCGACGTATCTTTCTTTGGAATGACGATTTTCCATACACCCTCTACGCCGGTTTCCAGGATATTCACATCCTTGCCGGGTTTGAACTGTGTCTTCTCAACGATTTCAAGTACTTGGGCCACTATTCTATGATAGTCGCTGCCCAACATTGTGTTTAAAGTAACCTTTTCCATGTTGCGATAATATTTAAAATGAAACAATATATTCTTTTATCTCTTCAGCTTGCGTCCTGGTGGTCTCATCATCATTCTGGCCATCAGGAAGCAGCGGCCTCGGAAGGCTTCGTCATCCTCGTCGGGCTTTCTGCCCCAGCCGGTGCCCGGACTGCTGCCGCCACCGCCGCGTGATTGTGCAAAGCTCATAGCCTGTTCAATGGAACCCATGTAGAGCGCCGCTGTCACGGCTATGATTTCTGCGCCTCTCTCTGCCGCATCTTCGAGGATAGTTCCGCCGATGAGGTCATCATATATTTTGTCAAAATGTTTTCTTTCCTCATAGGATAGTGACTGGCGGTATTCGTCCATATTCCCGAAGCGTTGCTGAGCTTCTGTTGCGAACTCTCGCCACCCTTGTGCCTGAGATTCTTCGATGATTCTCGTACTGCTCATTTCATTGAGCGTCTGTTGTTCCCTGTTAATGGCACGTTGCAAGTCATCATATTTATGTTGAGCATCCGCTTTCTGGTCGAGGATCATTTCCAGCTGTTGACTGGCCTGGTCAAGCTTCTCTTTCTTGTCCTTCATTTTCTTATCGACCTCCTCCAGTTCCTTATTGAGCTGCTGTATCTGCTGACGGATTTCGTCGCTGTTGGAACGCCCTTCCTTGACATCCTCTTCCAGCTGTCTGATTTCCTCTTGGATGTCGTTCCTGCTCACCTTCATATTCTCCAGCATTTTCGACAGACCTTTCACCTTGATATCCGTCCGTCGGTATTCCTTGTTGAGGAAGTCCAGTTCTTCCTTTTTTCCCTGTAGGTTATTCTCCATCTCACCGCACCTGTCTTTGAGCCATTGCCAGTACTCCTCTGATGTTCTGTGCCTGGCTCCCGTGGTGTTGATGTCCGTCCCTCTTTCGAGGCCGTATTGCTTATTAATCTCTGCAACCTCGTTATGCAGGGACAGGAATGTTTTACGAGCTTGTTCTTTATTGTTTCCGAAAACGCTATTATATGATATCTTATTCTTCTCGTTGACTGGTATGAGTGTGCAGTGTACGTGAGGATTTTTCTCGTCCAGATGTACGACGAAAGCTATGATGTTTTCTTCGCCGAAACGTCTAGCGACATAATTGTACATATCCTGCGCCCATTTCTCTATTTCCGGGTGTCTGATGACATGCCTGTTATCGGCACCTTTGGCAAGGTCAATCTGCTGGTCACCGAACGCGAGTTTGTGCATCTGATCGCGTGAGCCGCCGAGGATAATATTCGCCACCGTGTTACGGTTCGGTTCAAGACCCTTTTTCCGTTTGATTTCGTTAGGGTCTTCTATTCCCCTTCTGCGAAGATTATCCTTGAAACGTTGAACAATGGAATAGTGCTTGTTGACGGGCTTGATGACCCCGCCGCGTCCGACCTCGAAATTCAGGTTCACCCTTGTCGGATCGTAGTAGCCGAATTTCTTGGCGTCGGGGTCCATCACCGAGTAGTTACGGAGGTGTTCCGTACTCTGCCCGGCTGACATGCCTTTTCCTTCACGAAGATCAAATACCTGCTTGGCCATGTGTTTGAGCTTTTTATTGTTCGACGTCGGGGTCTTGGGGCATAGCCCTGAGCCTAATTAGACACCGAGCTTGCTCCCCGTAGGCAGGGTGTCGTGGTGATTGTTCGGAACGAAAATCACTAATTAGGCTTAGTGGTTGTGAAACAACCTTGTGCGCAAGCGCAATTTTGGGCGTTTTGAAGAAACGTCCGTGGGACGCTCGGAAAGGACGCTGTAGCGTCTCTGAGAGGCTTCGCCTTGTAGGAGACCACCTGGAAGGTGTAGTCGCTTTGAGACGACCCTGGAAGAGTGTTACGTTACGCATCTGAACCATCTTGGGGAAGATAAGTGACGTTGGTGATAAAGATAGCGGTTTTGTTTCCGACCTTCTTGATGGTCGCGGCTCCTATGGAACATAGGGAGTCGATGAACTTCTTCACGGTGTTGCGATCCCAGAGCCATGCCTTTGCCAGGGCGAGGATGCCACCGTCCAGATAGCTGTCGTTCTTTGTCAGCGTTGCCAGACGATGACGTCTTATCAGGTCGAAGTAAGCTTCGGCCTTTGACAGTTTATGAGACCCTTGTGAGCTGCTGTCCTTGAACAGCATGCTCCACAGGTCATAGTCCGTCGATACAGTCATCTTAGGTGGCTGTTGAGAGGACTGTGAATAGCTGTCTTCAGCGTGGTTTTTATTCTGCGTATTCATATGTAGAATTTTATGTATAAATTTCTGTTGAAACAACTGTTGAAACAGCGTATAATAAAATAATGTATATTGTCAATAAATCGGAGATATTATGCCGCTTCGCGGTAGAGTATTCGCGTCTTCTGACGCTGATGTACCGGAATGCCTTTCCGTCCCTTGGGTTGTTCTATCGGACGTTTGTTCGGATAGACGTATGATGCCATCAGGATGATGGCTAAAGTCTCTGCCATAATGTTCCATCTGGGAGCCAGTATGGTGAGCGTGATGGTGACGAGTCCGACGAGGCAGTACAGCCGTCTGCTATTATGCAGAAGGGTAAGTATCATGTTGCTGAAACGATAGGAGAAAAACAGGAGGGTGAAGCACCCCACCAGCATGGTTGCGTGTGGTTTCGTGAAGTACGGTAGCCACACCTTTATTTCAGCAATCTTTTCGACATTCTTTTCAGCAGAGTTTTCCAGTGTCTCGCGCACCATGTGTGCGATGCTTGAAGCAACGTGGAAATCCACGTACTGATAGCCTATCAGAACCAGCAGGGTGATGATGGTAAAGAAGCGTCGGAACGAGTCGCTTCGTTTCATGCCGTCATAGATTCGTCTGGCGAATTTCCTGACGGCTTGCCAAGCCTTGGTAATTTTTGGCAAGTGCTTGGCAAGGAAGGTATATAGGTTGCTCTGTTGAGCACCTTTTTTCTGTTGTCCTCGCTGGTAGTTCGCATAGGCGAACGGAATGATGGCCAGTACCAGCGAGAGGATGACTTTCAGTAGTATCATAGCTCTTTTATTTAAGTAGAATACAATCTGTATGATATTGAAAATATTGTAAATATTTTATCTTTACACAAAGTGTGACACGAAGGTCTTGTAATCTTCTGCTTCAAACTTGAAGGCACCAGGTTCCTGTAGCAGGTAGGTACCTGCTATGTAGTGGTGCCTCACTTCCTGGAACATATCTTCCAGGGAGTCGTAGAAGGCGACGATGATTTCATCGATCACGCCATACTGCTGTGACTCGATGGAGATGATATACATCTCGTCGCTGTAGGGCATCGAGTAGCCGATGACCTTGACGACGCGCCCGTTCTCCGTGCTGACGGCATAGAGGATGTTGACATTGATTCTCGTGGCAAGTGTCGTGACTATTTCCTCGGCCATTTCCTGGCCGATGAGTGGTATGCGCACCTCTGCGCATTTGTCGCGCGGGATGAGCTGGAGATCGCTGGTCTTGAACATACTGTTCTTGAAGTTGCCCTCCAGCGTCTTCAGGAAATCCTTGAAATTTTCCTGTGCGCTCTCGCTGACGGCGAGAGGCGTCGGGGTGGTATTGTTGTTCTGTTCCATAATCTATTATAATGCTTGACGAAGGTACGACTTCAGGAAGTATCTCGTCAGGATGTCCGGCAGGTTCTCTGTCTCGGACTTGTCCGACTTGTCAAAATCTTTCCCGTCTATGTATGCCAGAGTCCTTGGCAGCTCCTCTGCCATCTTCTGCAAGCTCTCGGCTTGCTCTTCCGTGATCGATGCCATGGAATAGGCATCGATGGAGAGGTAGGGCTGTAGCAGCATCCATCGGTAGTTGGAGGTCTGCTGCTCCGTCAGTTCCTTACCGCTTTGGCAGTCGCGAACGACCGCTTCCGCGTTCTGGATGATGCGTCTGTTAAAACGCATGGAGATATACATGATCAGTCGGGAGCTGACGGGGTTTTCAGGGTCTACCTGAGTACTCTCGTAGAGTTTCTGGAATATCAGTGCTGTGCGGTTGGCGAGTGTTTCCAGATCCCCTTGTTTCACGTCGTGCAGATGTTCCATCAGAGAGCGGAAGCAACGGTCTTCCTCGCTGATGAATTTCAATAGCTCGCCTTCCTTCTTGAAGGCGTTGTTCTTCTGGAGCAAGGCTTCGTAATTCTTTACAGATTCCTCGGCGGTCTTGTAGGTGGCTGCCTTGTCAAGATCGTTGTAGAATGCGACGGCATTCTTGTAGTCTTTCGACTCTTGGATGTTGTCGCGGTTCCGTGCAGTATGTACCTTGAAATAGATGACGTCCTTCATCGTTCTTGGCTCGTCGAGGGCCAGACGTATGATCTCACCACGGATACTGTCGGAAACAGCAAAGAAATCCGCTGCGATTTCACTGCTGGAATCTATGGTGCTATCGCGCACCATGACTGAGAAGGTGGTGTCCTGTAGGGCTATCCACCTGTCGGCTATCACAGAAAGCTCCTCTATGGTCGCTTTCTTCAGTGGTCGAATTGCTGCAAGCTCTTTGTGGCAGGCGTCTACCGCCTGCTGTGTTGTCTCGAAAGAGAATTTTTTGAGTTCTTTGTTACAAGCCGTAAAACTTGCGGCTGTGACGATGATCATGGCGACTGCCATGATGACGGAAGTGAGATTTTTGTGTTCCATATCTTGTCTATTTCTATGTTTATATCTGCATGCAAAGGAACACTAAAATCCGCACACTACGAAAAATAATCAAAACTTTGTCTTGATTTAACACATTTACGATTTTTCGTAAATTGTTGGTGACATATAATAACTATATGTCAGGAAAAAATAAATAATAAAATAGAATAAAATCGATGGCCTCCTTCCGGCCATTTATTGTCGAGAAAAAAATAAAAATATGACATATAGTGTATATATGTCAGAAATGAAATTTTAAAGAGGAAAGGAGGCCTAAGCCTCCTGAGTCTCTTCTTTCTTCTCCACCTTCTCGATGGCGGTAGCCTTCCAGGTGATAGCGAAATGTTCCTTCTCGTCCTTGCCAGTGTAGCTGCGAGGCTCGAAGAAACCGGTAACCTTGACAAGGGTGCCTTTCTTCAGCAGTTCCAGCTTGGGGCTGTCGGCCTTGGTGCCAACCTCGATGTCCTGCAGGGCTGAGATTTTCTTCTCGTTGCCGTCCTTATCCTTCTTTGTGGTACGGATGGCGAGTGGGAATCGTGCGAAAGCACTGCCGTTGTTGTTCTTTACTACGTTAGCGTCTACTGCTACGAAACCGATCACTGTGAAATTGTTGTTAGTTGCCATAATTCTTTAATTTTAAAGGGTGAAACTTTCAATTTTTACGTGCATAGAACAGCAGGCAAGAGGCAAGGTGTTCATAAGGTCAAGGAATTACAAGGAAATTTGATGGAATACCCCATTTTCTTTAGCCACTTTGTTGGCGTTAAGAAGAAAATGCGGAAGGCTGCCGACAAATTTCTGAAGGAATCGGGAACCATGGTGACCAGTACTTGCCGGACACCGCTTGCGCTAACTTTGCAAAGGAAAAATAAAGCGACACCCGCCATGAAAAGGAAAGAGGCAACCCATAACGGCAATAAGTGACTGGCCGAAAGCAGAAGCATGGGCAATGTCAGAACAAAAGGCAACGCCTTTGGTGGTTTTCCACCAACATGTACCAAGTTAGATAAGGAGGTTAAAGTAATGAGACGAGTCAGCTCGTCAGCTTTCTCAGAAGGCTGAGTGACATCGGCTGAAAGCCGTTGGAATATAGGGAAAGGTGTTGTCGGAAGATCCGGCTGGGCCTCACTGCCAAGGCAGAGAGAGAGGGCACCTTTATCCTGAAAGGTGCCAGTTGGAGAGTGGAAAACAAAAGAAAGAAGAAAGGATCAAGCTTCTGTCTTATGATAGCATGAGACCGATGCCATCTGAGATTGTCACTTTTTCCGAGACCCGCTGCTTTTGCAGCGGAAATGGGCTTTTGACCACCAATATATATATTATTATATAGGTGGTCAAAAAAAGTGGTCAAAAACGGATTTTATGAGGTGTACCCTGGTATGGGAATATGTCCCATTCCTGGAGTGCTTCATCGGGTGTGCATCCGTGTTCCATGGCCATGAGGATTTCTTTTTCGAGGCCATGCTTCCTGGCGATATCTATCGCCTGCTCACGGGTGTACTCTGATGAACTTGGGTGTACTTTGGTGTACCACCATCTCCAGAACAGCGTTCTTATCTTGAAAAGGAATCTCATCGTGGGCCGAGGAATTTATCACCATTCAGGTGGATCATGTGCTCCGGCTCTTCTGCCAGCCAGATTTCCGTTTCCCAAGCCAGGAAGTCGAAGAACTTCTTAAAGGTCTTGAAGTCGAGGAACGCCGTGACGTAGATTTTTCCTGCCGTGACATGCTGTGTCATGGCTGTTATCTCCTGGATGCGCTTGGGATCCATCGGTCCTACGGATGTGACGGCTTCGACGAAATAGAGCCAGTTCTTGTCAGGCCTATAGAGTACGACGTCCGGCATTTTGTCGTGCAGCGTAATACGGAAGCCAAGCTCGCGCAGGCGCTCTTCACGCTTCACGAGGTCTTTTTGGATGGTATCGCCGACATAGAGACATTCGGAATTTGGTGCAAAGCGAGGAGCAAATTCCTCAATGATGGCCTTCTGAAGCTGGTTATGTTTACCAGGTGAGAAGGTGAAGTCCTGACCGTTGATGTTCACGGGCATCTTCTCCATCTGTTTCTTGGAGGCATAGATGTCAATAAGTCTTTCGTGGTTAGCCATGAAAGCCCTCAGAGGTGCGTCACTGATTCCCTTGTTCCGCAGGATGTCTACAAACTCCGCTGTCAGTCGCCAGCGGTAGTTGGGACTGTTGGTAGCCATCCCGTTATCTTCGGTGATGGCTGCCGTCCGGAAGTGATGTAGGGCTTGCTTACGGAATGTCTCGCGGCTGTTCTCAGCGTAAGAGACGTTGTAGTTTGCATTTGCAAACTGGATGATGTCATGAATGCGTAGCCATTCATTCGTTGCCTCGCTCCATGGCGTTTCTGGTTTTATGTCTGCCATGCCCAGGATGGTCAGCACGCAGATGTCAGACTGCTGCTGCCTGGGTAGGCCGAGAGCTGCCAGCAACTCCCTTGTCTCTGTCATGTGATCCATTGTCTGATGATGTTATTGCAGGTGGCTTCGCTCAGGTCATTTTGTACCATCAACTGCTGACCCATCTCTATGATGGTGTCGTGTGACGGTACCGGCATGGCGTTTATCTCTGTCGAGTTGACCTGTGTGGAGCCGTTTAAGATACGGTAATAGCTGTCGTATAGGGTGCTGTTCAGCAGTATGTAGATGCCGTAGGCTTCTTCTGCTGTTGCACACTTGATAAAGTTGATTTTGTTCTGGGTGCCGATATGTTCATACTGGGGATAGTCGGTAGCCAGCAGGATGCCGCATTGCAGGCGGCGGTGTTCCTCCTTGGAGGTGAACCGCTTGACGAAGACATAGTTTCCGTTGGCTTGCAGGAATCCTGTCCGGTCTGTGACCATATATTCGCCGTCCTCTCCTGCTGGCCACACCACCCTACCGTTCCGGATGTGGTGGGAGTAGAACAGTGGTACAGCCCCATTGACGGCTTTGTTGCGTAGTACCTCACGGGTACGGAAGTCCACGATGATGCCTGTGTGCATCTTCATTTGAACCGTCTGAAGGGTGTCGGGGAGCCTGTTCAACATTGTCAGCACCTGGCTTTCCTCTGCGCTTGTCACGAGAAAGACATATTCATTGGGTGCGACGACGGCATTGTACGCCACCTCATAGTGGCGCAGGTCGGCAAAGTCCGACGATGACGATGCCGTCATGCTGACGTGCTCAGGATGTGTAACGGTCTTTCTGACCTTGATGATCATTGTTTCCTGGAGCACGCTCTCGCCGTCGAAGACCTTCTCTCGTGAGTCGAAGATATGTATGTCCGTGATCACGCAGTTCCGGAACAGGAAGTTTCGGAATCGGGCGAAGTACGCCCCTGACGTCCAGGAACGCGGAATGATATATACCAGCTCACCTCCAGGGCGTAGCTGCTGTATGCTCTTCGCCCAGAAGAGAAAATACAGGTTCGGTGCGCCATAGCACACCTCTGGCAGGGCTTGTGCTTCAGGGGCATCTTTGGGAATTTTCAGATAGGGGGGATTTCCTATCACGATGTCATATCTTTCTTCTTGGACTTCCTCCAAGAGGAAGTTGTCGGTGATGATCTGATAGGTGATATTGTACCGCTTTGCCAGCTCGTCGAGGTTTGCAGTTAATACCGGCAATACCTTGTTGTCTGTTTCATAACAGCAAACAAAGAGTTGACCGTTATAGCCTTCATTGCGGAGATGTTCCACCAGAGCGATGCTCAGCAGGCCTGTGCCAGCCCCTGCATCGAGGATGGATTGTCTTGTTTTCTCCTTCTGAAGAGAAAACAGCCCTGCCATGTATTCAGCGGATTTCCGGGAGGTGAAGAATTGTCCGTACCTCTTCCGCTGGGCCTTGGGTATTGATTCGACGAATGCCGCTGTTGCGGCGTATGCTTTTTCAAGAGATGTCATTTCGCTGGCAAAGGTATGAAAAAAGACTGGAAAAATAGTCATTTTTGAAGAAAAACTTCTTGTAGGAAGTGTTTTTTAAGTTGAAAGTTACATTTGGAAAAGAAGTTTTTGTAAATTGTCTTGCTATAAATAAAATACTTTTGTGAAGCATTTCTTCCGTCGTCTGAGTGTGACATAACAGTCATTAGTGGTGGGCCTGGCAAGGGAGAACATGCAGCATTGTCAAGGGCAGGAACAGGAGCGTGGTGACTTAGAGTAAGCCGTGTATTACCGAACAGGGAGAACGAATATTGCGTGACGGTGCTGCAAACAGCTGAGCACTCGCCCTCTGTGGCGGTCAGCCGTTTGCGGCATGAGCAGGTGTGTATGATAATACTCTCCTGATCAAGTCAGGCATCATTCATTCTCACCGGTGATACTCAGTGTCTCTAAGGGTTATCACCACTCTCCAGAGAAAGCCCAATGCCGTATATTCTCCTGCAGCCGTAGAAGGTCGCCACTGGCGTTATGTCAGAAGAGGATGACGGGGTTCTTCGAGTGTAGCGAAGATAGTTAGGGGAAGTAGCAGCGTTTCGACGATGCGCAGATAGATAGCCTTGGCTGTCTATCTGGAGGTGTCCGACACCTTTTCCCGAAGAAAAAAGTCCCAGGCATCATCACGACGCAGGGACTTGCAACAAATAATTAACTAAAAACTATAAATATGAAGAAAAAACTATTCTATTTCTTTTTCTGTATTTATCTTTCCGTGTAGCCAGTCATGGATAATCGCCTGTAGCTCGTCTCTGGCTTCTTTGTTCTCAAAATGGCTTCCAAGCAGCTTCACTCTTTTCTTCAGTTCCTGTGACATTTGTGTTATTGGGTTTAATAGGTTCTCAAAATAAGGTTATCTATGGGCCATTCTTCTATGGTCGCCGTTGTCATCCCATGCTATCCGGTAGCGAGGATCGTCGTGTCTGGCACCGTCCAGCAGGCGGCTCATCAGGAGGTAGTTCCTGACTATCTTCATGAAAGGTATAATCTCTGCCTCCTGCTGAGGGTTGCCGGTGATGGAATGTGCCTGGGCAGTTCCTGTCAGGATGTCGTATTCCGTGACATGATAGAGCGCCGCCAGCAGCTCGATGATCTGATAGGGCAATTCATCTGTTTTTTGCCGTTCGTAGCTAAGATAGACCATCAGGTCGACACCAAGATATTTGGCGACCTGTTCTGCCGTATAGCGCATTTTCTTGCGCATGCTTTCGATGATATTCATATCATTGTATTATTAGTAATACGTATTACAATATATATTTAAACCTTGACACCTCTATTCTTTATTTTCTGGTACTCGCGAAGCGTGTCTTTCTGTCTCTCCAGCTGGTTGGAGTAGTACATGTCCTCACTGACGTAGGTAAAGAAGCGCATACTCGTCATGTTGAGGATCTGTCCGCGAAGCATCCCACCGCCCTGCATGAAGATGTCATAGGAAGACAGTACATCCTTGGTGTATTTCCGTGAGGACTTATCCCCTTCGGTGTCACACCACCGCCAGCGGTTCATGATGTTTTCCACCTTCTGGTCGAACTCCAGCTGCAGGCCTTTCGGTTTCAGGTACCGTTCCGTATAACGGTTGATGGCATGAGGTGTGATATCCACGACACATCCCAGGCCGTGGTTGCCTGGTGTCTGACGGAGGTAGTGATAGAGTCCGTTTGGATCGAACCAGAGGACTCCTTTACCGCAGTTAATGTTCTTGCCGTGTTTCAGGTCTTTCGGTGACATATCCTTGGGAGCTTTCTCGATGGAGTATGTCGTATAGCAGAAGGCAAAGAACGACTTTCTTTTCTTCTGTTCCTTAGACCGGCACATAAACACCAGTCTCCAGGGATTGCCGTTATCCTCAAAGGCATAGCGGATGAAGTACGGAAAGCGTGTTCCCCTGCTGAACCGGTCCGACACGTCTTCCATCACGCTGTCGAAGAGTCTCTTTGTCTTTTCCACGACCCTGAAGGCCTCGTGGAATTTCTCTTCATCATTCATGTTTTGTAGTATCATAGCCTTATATTTTTTAGTTTGTCAATCATTTCAGAATCCGTATATCTCCTTGAATTTTCTGGCCATGGTGTAGAAGTTTATCATCTGCTGTCCCTCATGAAACGTCTGTAGCCATTTCCGTCTGGCATAGAGGATCGTCATATTTTCCCTTTCCTCCAGTGCCAGGTTTCTGATGGCTATCCCTGCCGGAAATTTCTCCTCGGTCAGATAGGTGCAGTATGCCTTGATATCCGTCATCGTCACCTGTCCTGTCGTCCAGCGGATGGGAATGAACAGGTCACGGAAGAGACTATAGTCACGGCTCAGGTTCTCGAAGTGTCTCTTCAGCTTACTCCATGTACTGTTGTTCCAAAATGTAAGAGTCTCATCCAGCCAATAGTCTTTCTCCCATCGGCAGGCTATTCGCTGTTCATAGATGCGTGGTGCCCATTTCATATAGTTTTCCACGTCGTAGGAACATCCACCGGCTGTTGCGACGGTGTCTGCCGGATGCATCATTGACGTGATACCGGCCACGTTTCCCTGGTTATTCAGTGTGCGGAACTTCGTACCGTACCACAGGTGGTCGTTCGTCGGTGTGCGGAAGGCATAGACGCCAAAGCTTCTCATCTTATTCATACTCCTGCCTTTTGACGATCCCAGTATGCAGAGCGCCAGCCCTGTGCCATATCGATAAGCCATACACGGTTTTCTTCCATCAGGAAGTCCACCGACCAGATGTTAGGTGCCTCTTCTGGCATCTGTAGTGTCGTGACTGTTGCCAGTGCCTTCTCTATCTGAGGACGATGTTTTTCAAACAGTCGCTTCGTCTCAGCGTCAAGTGAGGGATAAGCTGTCTCATAGATATATGCGTCCTCTTGTTTATCCTCACCTCCGATATAGTAGCAGATGGCATCATGGCAGTAATCCCAGTCCCAGTAGTTAACGGCATATAGAAACTTATGAGTATCGAAATTATAGAATATACGTATCTCCGGACGTAGTGGCATCCCATTATAGATGGTGGGTGTGTCCGTTTTCTCCGGCTCGATATATTCACGAAGGATAAGCTCCAGATAGCCGCATTTGTCGTAACAGATAGCCTCGTATTGGATATTACAGATATTCTTGATAAGCTGCTCTTCATCCGACTGATCCGTTATGAGGCATCCGTTCGTGAAGTTGAACTTATGCGAATAGCATCCATTCTTGATGAATATTTTGTGACCGTTAAGCCATGGAGTCTGTTCTATAACCGGCAGTACATTATTGAGTACCCATCTGTCTATTTTCTCACTATCACCCTCCTGTTCCTGGAAGAATGCCTTGTATAATTCTTCGGGGACGGGTATGATTATCGACTTTGGAACTGATATTTCTTCATTATCAGCTATTTTTTCGATATGCGGGAACCAGTAAGAGAAGTTATTGGGGTTAGTACGAAGAAAACTCATATATTCCTCGTGCATCCTCTGTTGCTCTTCCGTTGTGGGTCGTTTGAAATCAATATCTTGCATATAACCGTTGTTTTTGATTAGTATTCTATTGTTGATATGGATAAAGACGCCAATGTCTTCTGTAGTGTTGTAACACTCTCAAAGGCATTATTCAGATCCTGTCTGCTGGTGTCCTCGCATACTTCATAGCCCGTTTCCAAGCGACGTTCCATGTTATAGATGGCATCGTCGATGTTACGTCTGATATATTCCAGGGAGCGACGTGATTTCTTCAGTTGCTCGATATACTTTTCTGGAGTAATTTTTCCGTTACTGTCATCCTCTACCACCGTAACGTCACCGTTGATGATTATCTCGCGCTTTTCGTCACTTTCGCTACCAGCTTGCCGGTGTTCGATGTAAGTGGCATTTCTGCCCGTCATTGTGATTTTTCGTGTCATAACCTAACCTTTATTTGTTACCACATATATTTACGTCCCATTCTATGATAGATAGCCAGAATACGCATAGCCCTTGGTGACTCCCAATTCGGGTCTGCTGCCGTTGCCAAACGGAAGGCCTGTTCACGGAGCTGGGCAAAGGACTTCTTAAATGTTACATCCGTGCGGAGTGTATGGAACATCTTTCTCATAATCAACCCTCCCATTTTGTTTTATAGATAACATTATCTTCTTTGTCTGTATGGCTCAGATGGTTGTTCAGAGTATCTTCCGTCCATCCACCTTCAGGAGAGAGAAGCGCTTCCCTGACACATTCTTCGCTGCAATAGGCATCAGAGTCATTGACCAGATAGCCTTCACATATCGGTCTGCCACAGTTTTTGCAGATACGGATGGTGTTTAGTCCGTTGCTCTCGATGATAGACTCACGGAGCTGGGGATATTCGATAAAGGACTTACAGATCTGAGCAGCCTTTTCTTCGCCATACCCTTTATTTTTCAGTTCGTCCTTAACGGTGGTATTGATATACTCCTGCATCCGGGTTGTGGCTATCTCAGTGAAGCGGAAGGGGTTTTTGGTAGCCTTGCCGTTAAGCTGTTCAGTGATAAAAGCCTTGATATCCTCAATGGTCTTACCGTCCACTATTAACTGGATGATGTCACCCAAGGCAGTCTGATAGCCCATATAGGCCGACCCTACCTCATGGTCAAGTTCCTTTCGTTCCTCCTCAGTCATGGGAGAATAGTTGTCATAAACCTGCTGTGCCAGCTCTTTACGCTTGTTGATGTTTCTCAGTGTTGTCATAATCACTTGTTTTTATTTGTCAGTATAATGGATAATCTTATGCTTCGGTACGGTAAACCTCACGGGCAGTCTGGTCAAACCAGTTGTCGATATCACTGTCTGTCATACCCACCTCTTTAAAGTTCTTACGGTAGTTCTCTGCCAGGCTTTTCATTTCAGTGGCAAAGATCTGTTTGAATATCATCTGTTTGATATGGTTCAGTTTATTGCCGTAGATGATGCCTTTTTCCAGGATTTCATTATTATAGTAGAAGAATCTATTTCCTTCCTGTATAACCTCCTGTGGTGCCGTTGGGATGCAGTTCTTAATATTGTTACCAGAAAAGCCCAGCTTACGCCAGTTGCCTACAGTAACATAACTGAAGCGATCCGTCTCACCGTTGATGATGAGATAGTCGAAGTACACCGTTGTATCATCCGTTATGGTGGTGTCCTCACAGATTTTGTCACGTAGTTTATTCCATGCAGCAGCCGGTATAACGACTCCTATCAGGGTAGCGGTCATTACTTTCTGTCCTTTGTTGTATCTGACGCAGAAGTAACCAGTTGAGAATTTTGTTATTTTCGTATTCATATTATAATTTGTTAATTATTTGTTGCGCTGTTGTTACTGAACTTATCGGGTATCGAGAGCTGAAAGTCCTTATTTTCTTTTTTTGGATTTTTTCATCTGTCACCACCCTTATCAAAGAACTCATCGGTACATCGTTTCACTGTTTTAGCCTTTTTTCTTGCCGGTATATCAGGGAGAGGAACGTAAGGCTATAAGCCAAGGAATATCAAGTAAAAAATCAGGAATACCCAGATTATGCAGTAATCTGCGGAAGGCTGCCTGAGCTTTTTATGCCGATACTTCAGCCTGTTCATTGGCGACAGCCTGCCTCTCCATACCTTTGCAAGGGAAAATGGCGTAAAAAAACAGTCAACGTCGAAGAGTTCCCGTTTGTGTGGTGGCACGATGGAAATCCGCAAGGAGAAAATGGCGTCAGTCATTTTGTCTTTTCTTGATTGTCATTTATCTGATGTGTTGCTTGATACCAGGCCGTCTGAGGATGGTCTGTAGTGAACCTGCTCAGGCTCGGCTCCGATGTTGTCAGTCCTGAGTAGGCCGTTATAGTGCGATAGCTGTTGTCAACGGCAGAGTAGTACATGGGGGTATGTGCCTTGTAAGGCACTACTTTTTCCATCTGCTTTCTGAACTGCTCCATCAGAGAATTGTCTTCGCACAGGCGGCTTATATAATCGCCGAAGTCGAAGAACATGGTCGGTGTATAGCCGTCCATGGTCTGCAAGGCCGCTATCAGGTTCTTGTCGAAGGAATAGCTGCTGTTGATATCACGGACAATGGCTGCCAGGCCGTCCAGCTCCCTACAGTCCGTGACTGCTATCGTGCCGCAAGGCACTGAATAGCTGCTGTAGAATGACTGGAACGTGTTGCAAAGCTCTGCGTAGTTGACCGTTCCTGTCAGATAGGGTGCACATTGGTAATACGGAAATCCGTATTTCATGATTTCCGTCGGGCAGGCTATGAGGTAGTCCGTAACGTCCTTCAGGTCGTAGGCAACCTCCACCGATGACATATAGCAGTCATCGAACAGGATGTATTCCATGTGCATGGAGGCATCGGCTATGGCCTTTGCCAATGTGGTGACGTCTATCTGATATTCTGGTGTTATCCCGCCGAACCATCTCGTCTGAGGCCCTTCCGTTTTTTCATAGTGCATCACAGAGTGACGGGCGCTCCTGGTATTGGCTGTTGCCGATACCGGCAGCCAGCCAAGCCCGTGTGATCCGATGATGAGTGAGTAGCGCGGGGCAGGCACTATGTTCCTGATATCGTTCAGGAGTGTTGTTATAGCTGCTTCGCTGGTGAAATCCGCATGCGGATAGGTTATCAGTTTGTCGCGGATTGCCTGCCCACGGTAATACGACATCTCGAAGAGTTCCGTTTCCGTCGGCGAGGTTGACATGGCCACGACAATCCTGCAGCTTTTAAGCTGGTAGTTTTCGACGGCTCTTTCAAGGTCTTTGATGTTCTCGACGAAAGTAGACTGGAGATTTGAAGACCATGGCATGAAAACGATCATGGTATGGTCGTTTGGCGGCAGTTCCTCCAGCCAGTCTTCCTTATTGCATGATGTCAGAAAGAGAGATGTGATTGCGGCTAAAAACAGTACGATTTTTCTCATTGTTTCCTATCTATAAAATTGTAACTTCACAAAGTTACGACAGATAGGAAACGCAAAAGAAAATAATCAAAACTTTGTCTTGATTTAACTCATTTAAGACCGTTTTATGCTAAAAAACGGCTAATTAATCAATAAAAATGGGTTTCCCAGTATTTATAGTCCTTCATGTATTGCGGCTTCAGCATTCCTTTGGTCATCCATTCGTCGAAGACGAAATATTCCTGGAATGCTGGCACGTCGAAGTATTTCTTCCGGAGGTTGAAGGCCTTATAGTGTGACAGGATGCCACAATAAGAGTTGACACGTGCACGTATCAGCTCCAGGTCGTCAAGAGTAGGCTGGCATAGTGCCAACTGGTATTCCATCTCCTGTGCCACCCGTACGAACTTGTCAACAGTGCGTTGCCTTGGAACCTTATAGTACGGTCTGACATAGGCACCAAGGTATTGGTTGGCTCCTGTCGCCGGTGCGTATTTGATTTTGTGCGGATGTATCTCCACGTGTATCTTATTATAAAACAGATCCTGGAGCACCGGCTCCAGCTCTTGCAGGAACGCCAGTTCCCGATGTATGGCATAGTGGTCATCGACATAGTGACCGTAATGTCTTATTTTCAGGATGCGTTTTGCATCCTGGTCTACCTCGTTCAGAAGGACATTGGAGAGCATTTGCGAATCGATGTCACCGATGACCAGTCCATGTCCCGGAGGGCTGCAAGAGAGCCGTTTCTTGTTAGGCAGTCCGTCCCAGTTTTCGGGACTGCCAAGGCGTATGCAGTCATCTGCAGGGTTACGGTCAAAGAAGCAGTGTAAGAGCCATTCACAGAAGAATGGGTCTATTCGTTCAGACCACAGTCTGCCGTCAGGTGATCGTCTGTCAAGATGTGTATATATCTTATCCATGACGATATTCATGAGCAGTGCCTTGTCAATACTCATAAAATAGCCTGAGAGGTCTATCATCAGGACATGAGCGTCGTATCGGAAGTTTTCGGTACAGGAGCGGATATGGTGGCAGAAGCGCTCCATTCCGAAATGCGTACCCTTTCCTATTCTACATGAATAGGTGTCATAGATCAGTAAGGTATCGAAAAGCGGTGCCAGATAGTTATATAGCATGTGCTGTATAACGCGGTCGCGGAACTGCGAAGCAAAGACCTCGCGCTGTACGGGATCAAATGTGATGAAGCAGAACGCAGGTAACGGTTTATATGTTCTGTTGATAAGTTCAGGGTAAAGCTCTTCAAGGTTTACCTCTCCTTCCTCTTCGAACTCCAGCTGTGCAAGCGTGTTACGCTTGTAGCGCCTGGCATCGAAGTATGCCTGGTAGAGGTCGTCACGTATCTGTTCCTCTGTGATTGTCATGAGAGCTTCGAGAAAAGGTGTGGAGAGGACGACCCGGACGCTGTAATTGCCACGACAGGCCGGACGGAGAAGCCGTTAGCCCGATTGTTGTTGTTCCAGTTGAAGTTGCTGCTGTTCAAGTTCAGATTACGGGCGTTGGTGTCGCTGTTGGCTGAAGAAGACCAGCAGTTGCCGTTGCTCGTCACATTGTTGAGGGACGTACCACTACTGTTGTTGCGATAACCGGCAGCCGGAAACGGGAGTGACTTCTTATCTGTATGACAATCGGGACACACTTAAGCGAACCGACTGCCAGACCCTCCCCAGGAAACATCAACTGGTTTGGATATAACCTAACGACCAGCCCGTGGTCGTCGGGTGAGTCACCGAAATTACACAGTCTGTGTCCGGACCTCTCTGTCAGCCCCTGCCGACTGTCCGGAACAATCTCCTGCAAATGTCCTTAGTCCACCTCCCACCTTTATTTTATTCTTGTGGGTTTTTATTGCCATCACTGGTGTTATGGAACTCACTCCATATTCTCATGTTCACAGACAATTTTGAAGTGTATTGTGATATGATGCCATAGTCCTTAGTAGAGAGATCTCCGAAATCTTTCATGGCTCTAATTACAATGATAGTTTCAAGAACGAGGGCAAAGGTGTCAGGTAGTATTGACTTGGGTTTCACCTGCCAGTACACCAGCTCGATATCGACCATGATTCTTTTCAGGTTTGCCGTCACCTCTCTGGCTATTGCCTTTCCGTCGCCACTAACCTTACGGAAGCGGAAACGGCATTCCTTATAGCTATCGAAGGCAGCTTTGTAAACAGGCAGGACGAAGACACCATCCGTTTTCTTCTTACGTGGTTTTTTCTTCTTTTTCCTTTTCTCTTCCCCTTCCTTACTCCCGGCTTCCTTTATGGGTGCAGCAGGTATCAAGGCAGGAGTTTCTTCCTGTTTGTCTTCCGGTGCAGGCTCTTTGCCGTCAAAGAGGTCAAACATATCCTTAATCTGATAATCCTTCATTTTTGATCCGTTCTTGAAGTGAATTTAGATAGTTGAGCGCTCGCATCGGCGTATAGTTAGAAAGTTGCTGGGACATAATATCGTCTATGACAGCCTTTATTTTATAGTCAGTACCGTTATTTGGCGTGTTATCTGGTGTCTCTTGAATAGAATCCTGTGTAGTTACACTGGATTGGACCTCATTTTTTTCCTGTTTATTTTCCTGTTTATGGAGGTTAGCCTCTATGGCTTTATTCTTCCATTCGTTATATTTTTCCTCTGGAAAGTCAGTTGGATTTTTTCGTATGAGGGTATGGATGAGAAGGTTACCTTCCTCTTTCTTGGAATAAGTGAAGTCGGTGTGATTTATATAGGATGATATACTGTTTTTAGGGAAGCCCATCATTACATAAGGGCCACCGTATTCCTTATTGTTATAAACCAATGCTTCCATTGGCTTAAAGGTCAGGACAAACATGAATGCCGACCTTTCATAGACCTTAATGAACTTACTGGCATCCTCATACATGACGATGTTACCCGTCAGGTTCTTCTTTTCGTTCTGTAATCGCTCTATAAATTTCATATGCTGTCAATGCTACAGTTAATAAATGTACCTATAAGGGTGCAAATATAGTGATTTTAGACATAAAAATAAGAATTCACCCCCCATTAACATCTATTAACTTAAAATATTTCTATTGGGAAGAGCACCTAATGGGAGAAATTTCAAAAATTCCCCGCTTGCGCGGGGTTTAGAAGTCTCTGGTCTTTAAATGACCAGAGACTGTAAAAGATTTAAATTTTAAATTATTTTTCCACGACAGGCCGGACGGAGAAGCCGCTAGCCCGACCGCGGCTGCCCCAGCTGAAGCCGCTGCTGCCCAAGTACAGACTACGGGCGCTGGTGCCGCTGCTGGCCGAAGAAGACCAGCAGTAGCCGTAGCTCGTCACATTGTAGAGGGACGTACCACTACTGTAGTCGCGACAACCGGCAGCCGGAAAACGTATAGCAGGAAAATGCTTTGTCCAAGTACGCATATAGTAGGAACCACTCCATGTGGCATTACCTGTGTTCGTACCACCGTTAGTTATGTAATAGTACAAGTTACCACGAGGCACACAGTAGCCTGGAGGGCACGGATCGTAAATGGTCTTGACCGTATATCCGGCATAGTTACCCGATGAAGTGACAGTGGTCTCGTAGGCGTCCCACAGGTTGTATTGGTTCGAAGCATACGGGCCGTAGTTGGAACTATTGTAATAGTGTATGGTCGGGTTTCTAATGGTGGTAGCGATAGATACCGATGAGCTGCTATGTGTCAATGCCGTACCAGCGTTGCCACTGACGTCGTAGACGGCGTGTGCAGAGTTGGCGTTACCCGTTGATGGCTGTTCAGGATCCTTACGTCCCCACTGGTAGTAAGGACAGTACCCATAGGATGTCGGAGTATATTCCTCAGTCTGAGGTAAGTTCACGGTGAATATCAACGGTGTACCACTTGTTGGTATCATCTTCACGACACATGAGTTCTCGCTATAGGTATTCTTCGTAAACGAACCCACCCATCCGAGGTTGACAGGTGCAACCTCATAGTCATAACCTGCATTGCTGATGGTGGTATTAGCAGCACTGGTGTACCAATCCGGACATGCCCAGATATGCCATGACCAGAGCACCTGATTAGAGGAATTTCTGATGGCAACAACAGCATTACCGCATGGTGCACTCTCCGGCACGGTGAATGTCAGATAGTCACCGCTGACACCCACTGCCGTGATAATTCTGTTAGCATCCTGCCACAGCAGTACGGCATTATTAGGTGTCTCGCTATTATTCTTAATCCATGGATCAGTAATCTCCTGACCTGAAGAGTTCAGGAAGGGAGAAAGGAAGTCAGCGCCGCTTCCCGACGGTGAGAATGCCGGTGTGTTAGTTGTTCCGTTCTTGATAGCATTGCCATAGACCAATGGCAGCTTATAAGTACCACCTTTGTGAATCATATAGCTGTTGGCCGTCGTGCGTGAGCAACTGTTACCATTCACGTCATGCAATGACAGGTCATAGTCAGATACCGTTCCAGAAGGCAGTGTAGTAGATACTGCCGTTCCTGATGTTGTAGGATTAAAGCTGACGAGCAAGGTTGTATAATCCTCTCCGTCTTTCTCCGAGACATTCAGCCAGGACGGTTTCGTTGTGGAATAGGTTGAACCTCCGTTCGTAGAATATTGAAGCTCATAGCTGCCTGTGATAGTTTCCAGGCGCTTATAGTAGAACTTACCGCTTGAAGCCTGCATTGTCTGACCACCAACGGTGGTGTTGGTACCGGGACGCATGATATAATAGAAGTTACCGTCCATCTCATAGGGAATATTTCCCGTGAAGATGATACCCATTGTCAGAGCGGTACTCTGGTCATAGCTATAATACCATTTATTATAAGATGGCACCAGCTGAGCCATAGCCATCTTGTGTGCCATGGTGAACCTTACCACAGGAACGGACTGGTTGACGCCACGGGCAGCCAGAAGGTCCGATGCCTCGAAGTTCTCAACATCAGACTGGTCTACGGCTATAGGCCAGTGTGTGATGAATGAAGCAAACTTATCATTTGTATCGTCATAAGGGTTACCCTCCAGATCCTCCGTCACCGGTGCGCTGCTGCTGTCAAAAGAACAGGAGTTGCTTGTCAGCGTTGCGCTGGAGTTATAGGGATAGTAGGCATAGTAGGTATATTCATGAGAATAGGTAACGTCTGATTCCGGCATCCAGTGTCCTTCAGCGTTCAAGGTGAATTTCACGTTATTGGCTATCAGCGTACCGCCGTTCATTCCGTATACACCGATCTCATCACCTGCCACGAAGGTTTCCTTGGCAGTACCTCCACCGGTAGAATATGAGGCACGGGAACCAGAGACGTCACTCGTAGTGACTTCGATAGTCAGCGACCGGCTGTTGTTATTATCCGGCTGGGGCTGGCCATAATAGTCATCTGCATTACAGCCTGTCATCAACAAGGCTGCCATTGCAGCGTAGAACAACTTAGAAAATTTGTTTGTTTTCATAATCCTATATATTTTATTGTTTGAGTCTTAATTTTCCCTTTGCCAGTCGGAAATTCCACCGCTGATAATTCGCTCGATAGGCTGCTCTTCAGGAGTCCAGCTTTCCGTATTTATTCCTGTAGCATAGTTTATATAGCCTACCTGGAGTTCCCAATCCGATATATCAGTTCCGTCATCCACTTCGAGGTTTGATTTCAAAAGGAGTCTGAACTGGTATGTTTTTCCGGCCTCTGCTGTATAGTCTTCAGCGAGGTCACAATAGAAATGTTTGTTTTCCCCACCACTGGTGACATAGAGGTCAAGCAATCTCTTCCCTTGTGCAATAGTCTGGGGTATGAGCAGGAAATGGTTTGTCGTTCCGGTCAAGTCCAAGGTTGTGCCAGATGCGACATTCTCTCCGACAGTCAGCACAAAGTCCTGTGTGTCGCCTGTTGTTGTCCATGTATTTTCCTGTAAAGTTCCGTTTCGGTAGAAGTTCTTCACCGTCACACTGTTAACTGTCACGGTTTCTGTAGTAGAGTTATCAAGAATAAATCTCAGATCGGAGCATTTATGCCCGAAGGTAAGACTTACCGTAGCAGTTGGATCAGCACAAGAGACATCCGTCAGCTGTGCCGTCATAATATCTATCTGCGAGGCTACACTGACAGGTGTAGAATACGCATATATAGGCGCTCCCGTCGTCGATGGCGACTGGATGGTCAGATTGGCATTGCCGTAGGGATAGTAGGCAAAAAACGATATCTCGTTAGTTGTCAGTGGCCAATAATATTCCGTATTGGTGTTTGGCAATGCCGATATATTATAAAAATAGTTTCCGCACCCATAAGAGGTATAGGTGCCAGACGCTGGATATGTAGAAGAAGAAACGCCAAAACCTTCGTCAAGCGATGCCACCACCGCCTGTGTGCCTCGTGTCCAGTTGTTGTCTTGGATATTGAATTTCAGATAGCCTTCGCTACTTTTATGATACTGTTCCAAATCCTCTGTACATGCTGTCAATACAGGTATTATGCCTATTGACAGGAGGCAAGCCATAGAGAATATTATTTTTTTCATATTCTATTCTTTAAAAGTTAAAATAACGGGCGACAGGAAAGTTGGTTGAGTTCCCTGCCGCCCGGATCATGTTTCCATGACTATTGCCTTACGGCACGAGAGAGTGTGTTTACACACTAAGATTAGAACTCGACATTCTTAGCAGCTGTTGTCCAGTCAGAGATTTCAGCTGTGAATGTGATAGGATGCATCAGGTTATCACCGAACTTCAGCGTATAGGTGTACTTGGTGTTGGGTGCCCAAGTGGTCTCTTCCAGAGGAATGTACACGTTGGTAGCACTTGAAATCACCTTGTTCACGTTGTCGCCGTTAGCATACAGGTCAGCGTTCACCAGGAGGTATGTACCAGCAGTAGGAGCATCCTTCTGAGATACATTGACACCCTGAGCACCAACTCCAGTACAAGCGACAGAAGCCTGTGGCATGATCATCATCTGATAGTTACGGCCTGTAGCGTTGTCATCCTGACCAGTGATAGCGTTAGGAGTCTCATCGTCTTCAGGATCAGCATTACCAATCTTAGCAGTAACGTCATGAGTAATGATGTTAGCTGCATAAGTCTTGTCCTTATCACCCCAAGCGCTTGCAGCGATCTCATCTGTAGCGGCAGTATAGGTTAGAGTGCCATCAGAAGCCACGTTCACCAGCTTGATGCTCTTCACAACAGCCTTGTGGATGGTTGACTGACCATCAACACCGCCCTTGAATACCAGCTGAGAGAGACCATGCTTGAAGCTCAGAGAAGCAGAACCAGAAGTTAGAGGAGCCTGATTCTCGATAGAAGCAAACATAATGTCCTTCTGTGTGTCAGCGCCATAAGTACCGTCAGATTCTGTGGTCAGAGGAACATCAACAGCTACGGTCATCACTGGCTTCTGAAGAGTCTCTTCCACCTTGGCAGCCTGGCTGATACCGATAGTACCAATACCGCCACCTGTCTGAGGAGTCAGGGCTACGAAGTTCAGAGCATACTCAGGCCAGAAATAGTCAGTAGCAGCCTTGTAGTAGCCAGGATCTGCTACCCACGAATGTGCCAGACCAGCGGTAGGACCACCCATAAAGAAGTCAGCAGCAGCTGTGATAGCTGTCTCCTTGGTAGCGTCGAATGCCCATACAGAGATACCGTCAGTCTCGATGTCAGCGAGGCTGGCGTTGTAAGCACGAGTAGCACCAGCTCCATCCAGGTATGTGTTGAACGATACACGAGTAGGAAGGTTAATAGCAGTGTTGCCACCTGCGTTGTCTACGTCGTCATTGTTACTGCAAGCTGTGAAGCTCATTCCGAACACTGCAGCCATAGCTGCGAGAATAATAAATTTCTTGTTCATGATAAATAAGAATTAAATTAAACAATAAAAGTAAATAACACTAATTATGCTGATAAATCTAAAATCCTATTGGTTTGACTACATTATCCCAGTCATCGATATTCAAGTCCCATCCGTTATGAATATAATCTTTGAGATTTATATCCAAGTCCGGGATATCAATAGAGAGGATGTCGGCATCCTTTCCTACCCTCCTGATCAGGTCTGAGATGTCTATTTCTATAAAGACATTTCCGCCTGTTGTCCAGAAGAACAGTGTTGCCTTATGTTCCGACCCCTCCAGCTCTTCAGGCTCCAGTCCGAATACCCAGAAGTGCGCTGTCACGGTGCTGTCTGCCACATTACTGCGTGCTGCGAAAATCACCGTTGAAGGATCCGTCACGCGGTTCTCATAAGCCATATATCTGCGTCCTGCAACGTTTCCTATGGCACCTTTCACCTGACGCACCATTTCCAGTCCTGCTATTCCTCCGATGTTAACATCTACGGTCACCACCATACTGTCAGGTGTCATGACTATCTTCTGAGGACTGTTATAATCCACCTTCACCCCTAACATATTCCCGTGAACCATATAGTCGGGATAGTCCAGTATCTTTTGTCCCGGATAGAGAGAGTCCAGTAGGTTTTGTATGCCAAGTCCATTCTGAGGGTTGAATACAGGTGTAGTGGCATTGACATCCTCCAGTCGGCTATAGTCATTGAAATATACATGACTCCCATCGTTGTTCCATGCCGTGATATTATATTCTCCTGGTGTAATATATATCGTTGAACTGCCGTTGCCGACATCACAGCGCTGGTAGCCACTTTCATTATCGCGATAGAACATCACCTGCATACGTGTAGGAATACTGTCCACGTTCTGCCAGTCAAAGGAAATCTCCACGGGAACCCTGGTGTCCGGCTCCTGTCCGTCTACAAGTTCCTTGTATTCACAGGCCGTCATTGCAAGAGCTGTCACAACGAGCGCCATCCAGGAGCGTGCTATCTGAAACATATCTTTATTCATATGGCCCATGTCTTATTTATGATTAAAACTATTTAAATTCCATACCAGTGTAGCCTCCAGTTTCGTCGGTCCGAAATATTTCAGCTTCTTGGTCTTATCACGGGTGTAATATCCTCCGTAGGGATGATATACATCGTATTTACTCTGGAGGTAGCCGATGCCGATGGTAAAGTCCACGCTCAGTCTTTTGGTCAGAGGAAGCGAGTAACCATAGCTGGCTCCGATGCTCCATGTCTTGGAAAGATCGTTGGACTGGTAGCCGGTACCGCCAAACTCAAAATCGTATGTCGCCATGATACCGTAAAGTCCTACATGATGACCGCTAAACGGTGTGTCCTGCTCTTTATTTCCAAGGTAGTAGCGTCCTTCTATGTGGAAAGCATAGTCAGACCAATAGTGGTGCTTCTGGTTATTATTCCACCATGCCCCCACGTAGTCTGCGAGGAAAGCCAGTCCGAGGTCGGTCTGAAGCTCAACTCCGATATTAGGAGAGAGAGCCAGCCAGTATAAGCCGTTGGTACGGAACTGTACCGCCGTAGGCTTTTCCTCGAAGTCATACACCATCTGTGCCTGTGATGACGTTATGACGGTCATCATCAGCACCAGTACGAGTGTAAGGCTTTTTACGGATGTCATTGTCGAAATTTTCATATCTTTTATTATTGACGATTATCTTCTGATGTATCTTCTGAATTATTATCTGTTTTTATTTCTTCTGCTTCACTCTCTTCAGATGAAGAGTCTGTATTCTCTGTAAGGTTGTCCGTCGTAGGATTACTCTCCTCGATGGCTTTCTTCATTTTCTTTTTCTGCCAGGGAAAAATCCATTTATATTTTGTTTTCTCCTTGACGGAAGGCTTCTTGTTTTCTCCCTCTGGAACTTCTTTTTTCTCGCTATAGTATATATTATAGGTGGTATTCTTCACCCGTTGCATATTCTCCATGATTCTCTGTTTTTCCTTTGCCAGGGCGGTATTATCCTCGAAGTTCTGAGAAAGTAGGTTACCCTGCTCGTTAAACACCTTATAGATGTCACCCTCATAAAGGTTCAAGGCAAAGTACTCTGCTATCGGCATCTTTCCTGCGAGGTTTCTGTAGTCGGGGATGGTATAGATGTCGTAGAGGTATTTCTCTATCTGACCATATTTTACCCAGAACAGCGGATAGCGTACCGGCTCGTCTGAGAACTCGTCTTCCATAACGATGACAGGACATAGAGCTATCACCCTTGTCGAGAAGGAAGAGTTGATGGCATCGTAATAGATTGCCTCCTTCAGGTAGAATGTCGTTACCTCCGCATACGGAACATCGTTCTTATCAATACTGATGACGTTACCCTCAGAGGTATAGTTGATATGGAAGTCTTCGAGGATATTTTTGATATCCGTCTGATTTTGTCTGGTCAGTCGCTCATTACCGTCTATCTCGTATTTATAGAGGTCTATCTTACGTGCTACTGCAAGCTCGAACATCTTGGCAAAAAGTCCTGTTGTGCCGTCCTCCTGGTTGCTGCCGCTGTATAGTCCAGCATTATGGGGTTTTGAAAGATCCAGCTCACGGTAGACATCCTGCCGCCATTCTATTGTTTCGTCATCCATAGGCACCCCTACAGGCCAGTCACGCTGTCTGACTGTGTCCTGCGCCAGTATTTGTGCCTCGCTATTCAAGGTAAATGCTGTAATGATGGCAAGTATGTATAATCCTCTGGTCATATCTGATTAAAATTTGATATATTTTATTTCATAATTAATTCCATTGATGTCTTCAGTTTTCTCTCGATACCGTCAGGGCCTATTGCCGTGACACGGGAGATATAGAATCTGCGGTTTCGTGCCAGTTTCTGGAATGCCTCTTTCTGGCGCTCCGTGAAGCTGCTGCCTTCTGAGGCCATGGGTACTGCGTTACCCATACGATCGAAGAATACCGTCTCGAAGCTCTTCACGCGGAATGGCACGTCAAGGATTCCGTCATCGATAGCAGCACCTATTCCTCCAGCACTTGTCAGTGCCGTGCGGTTGATGGCACCGCCGAAATACCGCTCACTGTTCCCTTTCTCATCCTTGATGGTGATGTATGTCGTAGGCTCCGGTAGTCTGCGTACACGGAACTCATACTGAGCCATCTGCTGTTGCTTACCAGAAGCGTTAGAGAACACTGATATTGTTGCCTTACCCATCTTACTGGGTCTCGCCATATATTTGCCCTCTGCTGTTTTTGTCAGGCTGCCGCCGTCCATGGTGGCTGTCACCTGTGACAGTGGAACCCCTGGGACGCTCACGCTGATGGGGTTGTTATACCCTGCATAGAGCACGTTCATCAGGTCTGACGATACCGTTGCCGTCGGTTCCACGACGCTGTATGGCTGTGAGAAGCCGCGACGGATCAAGCTGCCGTCCTTGCCAGTCGTCTGAAGATAGCCCTTCAGGGTGAAGTCACCCGTCCTGGTGCATACCGCTTCGAAGATATTACCGGACAGTCTGGTATTCTCCTCTCCTACGTATATCTCAGGCACCTGTGTGGTGTCTATCGCTGCCATGACGATATTTGCCGTAAACTTGTTACCTCTCACGATTGTCTGGCTGTTGGGTATCACCAAGGCCTCCAGGCTGTTCACGCGGACGTCACCGGCATCGATGTTTGTCATCAGCGTATGCAGCACCTCGCCTTCCGTATAGCGGATGTCGCTCTGTAGTTTGGTGAGGAATGTCAACACTGCCACTGCAGGCATCTCCTCGAAGTAGTATTCCTTCCAGTTTTTATTTTCCTTGTTCTGGGGAACCTCCGTGGAGAGGTTGGCGCTTATCACCGCTTTCTTATGAGGATCCTCTACCATTTTCAGCATATCCTCGCGGTAGCTGTTGATGGAGTTATAGAGCTTATCGCCCCACTCCTTGCCAGGTGCTATCATCACCTGTGCGGCAGCTTCCAGTGACTCCTTATTCTTGATATTATTGACATCAGCCTTGTGGCCGTCGGCCTCTATGGCTATCAAGCGCTTGATTTCACCGATAAGGTCAAAGAGATACTGGCTCTTGTCTTTCACCGTCTCTGCCTTCATGTACCATTCCTTGGTCTTGGCAGCATTCGATGAATATTGTTTGTCGAAGGCATCATAGAGAGACATGTTCTCCTTGGCCGTCTGCTCGGTTGTCCTTGCCAGGCTCTTCTCAACGATAGAGAAGCCCTCCAGCACCTCCGAAGAGACGTTCATCGCCAGCATGGCCATCAGTACGACGTACATCAGGTTAATCATCTTCTGACGTGGGGATATCATTCTTTTCTTGATTGCCATCTTCTTAACTGTCTTTTAAAACCCTGCCCGTTGCCCTTTGAGACTCCGGGCAGGCTCCAACAAACTACTTTACTTAAATAACTAACTAAACAAATGTATGAAACAAACTACTCTATGCTATGCAGCAGTCACCTGTCCGCTGGCGCACAGTATTTTACTCTCCTGGATCTCTACTACCTGCATGGCAGGCTTGATGTAATTTCTCTTCATAACCTTACTGTTTTACATTGTTGAACCTTCTTTTACCTTCACTGCTTCTACCATTCTCTGATAGACCTTGTTCAGCTCCTCCAGTGTTGACACCAGTACTTTCAGTTGCTGGTCAATGCCGTCAATGACTACCAGTTGAGAGCTGGCTTTCTCCAGCTGTCGCTTGTATATCTCTTCAATGGCATTTAGTGTCTTGCGCATCTCTGCCGTTTCTTCCGTGTCAGGCAGTTTTTCTGATAGCTGCTGGGCTTGCTGAAGACGCTCGGCATACTGTCTGTGGAGGTTTTCCCTCTGGCTGTCATCATCCACTATAAACGTCTCTGTTCCATCCTGCTTATTCTCCTTATTTTTTGTCAGATCCATCCCATCAGCCTGTTTATCGAAGGGCCGGTCGAAGGCAGAGATGAAGAATACGAACACCTCCGTACCCATACCGAGAAACAGGAAGAAATTTGCTCCTGGCAGGTGGGTTAGTTTGAACAGTGTACCCAGAATCACAATCGAGGCACCCCATGAGTAGGCGTAGTTCAGGAATGTCTGTCCCGGAACGCTGTCCATCCATTTTTGGAGGCGGTAGATGATGTTATACTTACTGTATGTTGCCATAATGAAACTTTTATATTAATTGCGTTTATTGAGTGCTATCGCCGTCGCTACCAGGACTATACATGCCAGCACGAGCTCCTGTTTGTTCTTGAATTTCAGTTTGTTCTTGAACTTCCGTATGATTGTCTGAGTATCCATATACTTATATTATTATACTGTTATTTTCTCTTCTTATTCAGGCTGCTCTTGATAAGCACGCTCTTCTCTGACGGCTTGGTGGCGATACTCTGAACACAGCGGAATCCGATGTACGAGCGGGGCTGGTTCTGGTATTCTGCTGCTCTCCAGGCAGACTGGATATGACTCTCAGAGTCTTTCCACGAGCCACCTCTGACGCTCTTACGTTTCAGGCGGTAAGGATCTTCGATGGCGGCATTGTATTTCAGCTGAGGATTGATATTGTTCATATTCTGTACGCCTGCTGCCGTGTATGCCGTTGAAGTCCATTCTGCCACGTTGCCTGCCATGTCATACAGTCCGTTGCTGTTCGGCTGGTAGGTACCCACCTTCGAAGTGATGATGTTGCCATCTTTGGTGAAGTCACCGTCATCCGGCATGAAGTTCGCAAAGAACATTCCCTTGTTTTCGCCTGCGACGTTCTGCTCCCAGGGGAACTCGTTCTGTCTTATGCCTCGTGCTGCAAACTCCCATTCTGCCTCTGTAGGCAAGCGGAACCTGCGTAGGTACTTATCCTGTCCCGTGATACCCATCCGTTCCGTGCGCCATGCACAGTAGGCGTTGGCCTGTTCCCAGGTGATGCCCACTACCGGATAATCCAGATAGGCAGGGTCAGAGAAGTAATACGCCGTATAGGTATCATTGTCACTGTTGGGGAAGTCATTGATCCAGCAGGTCGTGTCTGGGTAGATATTGACGATGTACGTGTTCAGGAAGTCATAGTCACCGGATAATGGGCGTTCGATGGTCTCACGGACGATATTACCGTTCTTGTCGATATATGCCGTATCTTTCGAGATCATGGTTATCTCCTGTTCGTCTATCTTTATATCGGTGTTAAGGATGCGCTCACGAGGATCCAGTCGATACTTACGCTTATTGGCAGCCGTATAGTCATATTCCTCATAGCAGTAAACCATCTGCCTTCCGTCCAGTTTTTTCTCGCCGGTCACGGGGTTGGTGATATACAGACTCTCCCTGACGCGCTCGATGTCACCCTCATAGTAGGGATCTTCCATGCGCTGTGCTATGATGGAGTCGCAGATATCGTTTATAAACGCCTTATACATACGGTTGGTCACCTCCGTCTTATCCATCCAGAAGTCATCGACCGTGATGTTACGTGTCGGTGTCATCCTGCCCCAGAGAGAGTCCTGCCGTGACAGTCCCATCTTCAGGTGTCCTCTGTTGATGAGTACCATGCCTGCAGGTACGTCGTTATCGGCTACCACCATGGTAGAGGACATATTCTTAATCGGTTCCTTGTCATTCTCCTTCATCTTGCTATAGTCACCGATAGGTGCTATAGGCAGGATGCCGCCGGAGCGGTGAACCTTCGTGTTCCATTTGGTCTTGCCAAAGGTGAAGGTGATACCGGCTTCGATATTCAGGGTATGGAACTTGCCCATCATGGAAAGGTCGTTATTCCTACCGTACTTACCTTCCTCTCCTCCGGCAAACATACCGCCGACATCCGCATGAACCTTTAGCTGGTTGCTAATGGCGTATGTTCCCGTAATGCCGAAGCCGACGCCGTAGGATGTCTCACGGTGTGTAACGTTACGGTTGATGGCCAGTCCAACGTATGGGATGACTGCCCAGCGTCTCATCGGGTCATAGCCCAGGATGACGTTAGAGGCATTGAAGAGGAAGTGTTCCTGGATGCTGAAGAAGTTGATCTGGTCGTCAATCATATGACCATCTTCGTTCTCATTCAGTTGTGAGACGGCCTTTCCCCAGTAGCCATGTGCCTTGGTACGGATGCCGTACTCTGGTGTGAACCACTTGTTGACTGCCACTGCCACTCCGAATGAAGAGCGCTTTGCTTCAAATGGAGACTTTGATATCACCTGCTTCAAGCCCTCCTCTCTTCCAGAGTAGAATGACAGATGCTCTACGCCCACCGATACCTCCCAGTTATCCTTGAAGGTGTTGGTGAATACGGATGTACCGCTCTCCTGCTGTGCGAAGGCGTTGCCTGTTAGCAGCAGTGTGAGTGTTCCGACGAATATTCTCTTGCGTATGATACTTTGCTTAGTCATTCTGATGGTGTAATCTGTCATTCTTGGAAATCCGCGGGACTCACTCCTGTGGGGCAAGCCCCGCTTCAGACCCTCTTATTAACCTTATTACATCGTTTATGAAAAAAGTAGATTTTCCTGGAATTTATTCCTGAGTGTTGTCATCAACCTGGGTGTTGTCGCCACCGCTTTCCTGTTCCATGCCTTCAGGATTCGAGTAGAACTTGTCTATCTCTTTCTTGATACGTCCGCGAGTACCCTCCATGGCTTTATAGATGTTGATGGCCAGCTGTGTATCGACACCCTGCATATTGTTGGTGTCTGTTGTGAGCACCACGTTTCTCTCGGTGACGCTGATGTGCATTGTAAATTCTGCCTTCATAACTCTTATACCTTATTATATATATTAAACATGTTATCGTCTCGGTGACTCGTGCAGGCACGTGTCCGTTGACGTGTGCAAATTTCGGAAAAGCTTTCCAGAGTGACAAAATCTGGCAAAACTTTGTCTTGATTTAACACATTTACGATTTTTATCGTCTTAAATACGTTAAATCAAGAGGAAAAAACCGCTAATTTTTGCCGTCAAAAAACTATTGCTTTCCTTTGCGAAAAAATAAAGGAAAACTTATCAAAAATTCGGTTTATTTATGAAGGTATGTATAGCAGAAAAGCCCAGCGTTGCCGGTGAGATAGCCAAAGTACTGGGTGCAACATCAAGAAAAGACGGCTATTATGAGGGTAACGGCTATCAGGTGACCTGGACTTTCGGACACCTGTGTACGCTGAAGTTGCCAGGAGAGTATTATGCTGACTGGAAGAAATGGTCGCTCAGCAACCTCCCCATGAATCCTCCCCGTTATGAAGTCCGTCTGATCGACGATGCCGGTGTCAGGAAGCAGTTCAAGATTATAGAAAAGCTCTACCAGAAGGCCGATGTCATCATCAACTGTGGTGATGCCGGACAGGAAGGAGAGCTGATCCAGCGTTGGGTCATGGTGCTGGCAGGCGTCCGCTGTCCCGTCCAGCGTCTCTGGATTTCCTCACTCACCGAGGAAGCCATCCGTGAAGGCTTTAACAATCTCCAGCCCCAGAAGAAGTATGACAGTCTCTATGCCGCAGGCCAGGCCCGTGCCGAAGGTGACTGGCTCTTAGGTATGAACTGTTCCCAGCTCTATACCTTAAAGTATGGAGGGAACCAGCAGACACTCAGTATAGGTCGCGTTCAGACTCCCACTCTGGCTATGATCGTTGACAGGGATAATCAGATAGAACATTTCCAGCCGGAACCCTATTGGGTGCTTACTACCAAGTACCGTGGTGCCGTCTTCAGCAGTACCAAGGGTCATATGACCAGCCAGGCAGAGGGTCAGCAGCTCCTTCAACGTGTCAAGGGTGCCTCCTTCAGTATTACCGATGTGAGACAGAAACAGGGACGCGAGTCCGCTCCCCAGCTCTACGACCTGACCAGCTTACAGGTGGACTGTAACAGGAAGTTCGGGATGAGTGCAGAGAAGACGCTGAGCACTATCCAGGCACTCTATGAAAAGAAGCTTACCACCTATCCAAGGGTTGATACCAAGTATCTCCCTGATGATGTCTATCCCAAGATCCGCTGGATAATGGGCAACCTCAAAGGCTATGAGCAGTATGCCGAGCCTTTTGTGCATGGCAGCCAGATTCCCCAGCCTCGCAGGGTCTTCGATAATAGCAAGGTTACCGACCACCATGCCATCATCCCTACTGGCGATCATAGCCGCCTTGCCGATATTAACAGCTACGAGCAGAAGGTCTATGACCTGATAGTCCGTCGCTTCCTCGCCGTTTTCTATCCCGACTGTGAGTATGCCACCACTACCGTGATGGGGCGTGCCGCCGATGTTGACTTCAAGGCATCAGGCAAGACTATCTTGAAGCCAGGCTGGCGCACTATATATAATAAGGTGGAAACCGAGGAAGAGGAAAAGGAACCGACACCAGAGGGAGAGAATGACACCTTACCGAGATTTACCATTGGTGAGAATGGCAGTCATCTGCCTGAGCTGACTCAGAAGATGACAACACCCCCGAAGCGCTATACGGAGGCTACCTTACTACAGGCTATGGAAACCGCCGGAAAGTTCGTAGAGGATGAAACGCTCAGGGAGGCTATGAAGGAGAATGGTATCGGGCGTCCATCGAGCCGTGCCAGCATCATTGAAACCCTGTTGAAGCGTGGATATATCCGACGAGAGAAGAAAAACCTTATTAGTAATTCCACTGGTCGTGACCTTATCAGGATCATCAAGGCCAAGATGTTGAAAAGCCCAGAGCTGACAGGTCAGTGGGAAAAGAAGCTCCGCGACATAGAGAAGGGAACCTTCACCCTGGATGCTTTCATGGACGAGTTGTATGATCAGCTTGTCAGCATCATCAAGGAAGTTACCAGTGACCAGTCCGGACAGCGTGTTTCCTCCTATGTTGCTCCAGCGAGTAATAGCAGCTATTCACGCAAGTGTTCGTCATCGTCATCCTCGACGCGCAAATCTTCTGGCAGCAGCCACCGTAGCACGTCACGCTCCAAGACTGCCAAGGTAGGTGACCGTTGTCCTCTATGCGGTAAAGGCTATGTCAGAAAAGGCCCTTATGGTATTTACTGCAGTGAATACAAGAACGGCTGTAAGTACCGAGGATAGACATTTTCCCTGTTTAGGAATTTTAATACGAGGGTTAAAATCCCTTTTATGACATGGAATAGAGACAGAGCATCAAATATTCAATATAAGCGTATGAGAAAATCTATATTTATAGTGTCCATGACAGTCCTTTTCCTTCTGGGATGCAAGGAGTCCAAGAAACCGGCAAAGGATTATATTCAGGAGTCCACCGAGAAGCTTTTGTCTATTGATGACATCTGTAAGGTGGAGGATATTATCGCCGACAGTTCCCTGATGAATGCTCAGGGAGATACTGTCTGGCGTAAGGTTAACGATCAGCTTATCCGTATTAAGATGGGCGATAAATACTATCTGCGTAAGGAAACCAAGGATGGTTCCGTCACGAATTACACATACAGGTATGATTGAAAAGTATAATGTCATGAACAAAGAAAATGAGAAACGTAACGGCGTACAATATGGAGGAAAGGATTTTGATGAGCTGACAGAGCTATTGAAAGATCCTCTTCTCCGTGACATGATACCCAAGAAGCACCGTAAGCGTCGCAACCAGCAGGTGCTATGGTGTATCAAGGAGTTTGTGAAGATTATCAATCACCGGCAGACGGTCCAGCAGTCACATCTTGATTTTCCTCCTGGAGAATTACAAGACCTGCATAACGAGGTAGAACGTTTGAAGGGCATCACCGATGAACTTTCCAAGACCTTAGAGGCTACTAAGAAAAAGAAGTGCAAGTGGTGGCCTCTATAAAAAAGGAGATCAGACTATGAGAAGTAAGGTATTCATAGCAGCGTTATTATGCTGTATGTCTTTCATTTATGCCACTCCACCCGCGACTGGAGATAGTGATGATAACAAAGTTTTTCCCGTCATCAACTGCCAGCCGAAATTTCCTGGAGGCTCAGCAGCTCTTGTCAGTTGGATTAAGAGTAACCTGCGTTATCCCGTCCTCGCTGAGGAACAACGGATAGAAGGAGATGTAGTATGTGTCTTCTGGATAGAGAAAGACGGCTCAGTCAAGAATACCTATGTGATAAGATCCTCTCACGAGCTGTTATCCAAGGAGGCCTTACGAGTATTGAAGTTCATGCCCAGATGGATTCCTGGCCGTGAGAATGGGCAAGCCATCAGGGTACGTTATACTATACCTTTTACTTTCCGTCTGGTACCTGACAGTGTAAGTAACACCCCTATCAAGTAGGAATATAAGAAAACCCGCCTGAGAATTTCAGACGGGCCACTTACGCAACGAATATATTATAACTTACAACAAACTATCAGTCCAGATACTCGCTATGTGCCTTCTCTTCCTGGTTGAGAGACCATTCCATGAAGGTCTTGGCACTGTTCTCGTCCTGTTGTAGTCCTCGCTCCTGGCAGTAGTCTATATACTGCTGTTTTATCTGCTCAGACTGGTGATACACATAGTCGAGTGTTGTTATTTCACCGTTATGAAGCATCGGCTTCAAGGTGTCGTCATTATAAAATCCTTCCAGTTTAACCATAACCTTAATATATTAAATACCATATTTATTACCGGTGAGAAGTTTACCTCCCACTATTATAGAGATTACCCGTCAAGGGCATCCGTCAGCGATTACAGGATATGCTTAGCGGTTTAAAGCCCACCAGTTAGCATCCTCCCAGTAACGCTCCCTGTTACGACGCTCACGATTTCTGCGCTCGCGAGCCTTATTACGGTTTTTCTTGGCAGTGTTATTATCCCCACCGAGCCAACCGCAAAGAAGCAGACCTAAAAGTATCAGTTCCATAATAGTGTTATTTAGAGATTAAACTTTCACGTTGTATTATCCATCAGAATTATCTGTTTTAAGAGAGTTAGACATTCAAGTCAATAAAGTTCATTCATCACATTAATCCGGCAAACTATAGAGTATATTTATACACTGCTTAGCGTAAGTCATCATGATGGCGACGCTTCTCTGGTTGATGGTCGCCGTGCAGTGATAGACGTACTGGCTGGCATCCTTCGGGTCATTCTCGCGTATCATCGTCACACCGTACCGTTTTTCAATCTCAGCCTTAAAGGCAAGTACCACACTCTCACCACTAACAGCATAAGTAGCTGTCACCATGTGCATTTTAGAGTTCAGGAACATATAGTCCAGTGCTATTGTTCCCTGACTGTTCATATAGAGTAGTGTATAGTCATTGCTGTGTTCGCTCAGTTCCCAGTTAGAGCCGGTCATGTATTCCTTGACATGGTTCTGTGAGCTGCCGAAGTCCAGGCATGGATCAAAATATTCTGTACTACCCGTTGGCCCTGTAGGCACCTGGGGTGTTCCGTCATCATCACTGTCACCGCCACAGGCTGTGAATGTCATTGATACTACGGCTATCATAGCCAGGAATATCACCTTATATAAAAAATTCCGTTTCATAATTGTCAGTTATTAAGTTATTACTATGTTTATTTTCAAGTTATATCTATTTTACACTAAAGGTAGACATCTGAGAGAAATCCGTATTCACTGCATATTCTCCAGCTTCAGCATTGTCGATTACAACAATATAGCTACTGTTACCGTATTTTTCTGCCGTGTATTGAACGTTATTATAACTCAGCGTAGTATTAGAGCCACCCATCAGACTATAATCGCCCATTGGGAAGGTACGAGTCTTTTTCTCTACATCGAGTTTCATAATCCCGAATACCTGTCTTGGATCTGCATCGTTAGAAGCTGCTCTAACAATAAGCGTTATAGTACCACTCTGAACAGATACCGGAGCCTCCTTACCTTTAAGAGTCAGTTTTACCTTAGTCTTGTCAAGTAAACCACTGCCAGGAACAGGTATCATTCCCCACTTTGACGACTTGGTTTTAATAGAAGCCGTTTCCTTCTGCAGCAAGGTTGTTGTACCATCTGCATTAACAACCACTACCTGACCTACGTATTCAGGTTCTGGTGCTGTTACCTGACCGAATGAGATGTTAGCTATAAACATCGTCACGATTGAAATCATTAACTTTTTCATAATCTTCAAACTTTAATTGTTTTTATTATCTATTTCTACTGCAAATATACACACTTTCTATGAGATTTAAAAGGGAAAATCCCTACTTTAATGTAGGAAAAACCCTATTATTTATACATCTCAAAAGGAGTAATATATACACCTGTTTCTCGCCCGAAACACCTTTACCTGCTGCAAAATTACAAAATTTTATTGAAACCACCAAATTTTTTCATAAAATATTTCCGTATTTCAGAAAATATTTATATCTTTGCACCAAAATAAAGAGAAATACGTAAATATGTATATAAAATAATAAGGTAATATGGATAAACTTCTGTATACGCCCCAAAAATAATAAATATGAATAAGAAAATTGTTCTACCGATATTATTCGGATCTTTTCTGTCCGACGGCAGTCCCAAAGGTCTCGCCACCAGTGAGATTTTTACAAGTCATTTACCATCTCATTCTTCACTTATTAAAAGTAGAAGATATTATTATGTATTAGGTGACCCAGACCTGCCTACATATTTATCTCGGTTAGTAAATGCCATTCAGTTTAAGGATGATATTAAGGAGCTGGTAAGAAGCATTATAAGTCACCGTTCCCTTACACGCCTAATAAATAAATAAGGTACACGCGCACAGTATATATAATATAATAACAATATAATATGGATAAGTTAAACTACACTTCAAGGAACAAGCAGCCGTATAAGCATATTTCCACCTTCCTCGCCCCAGAAGGATCATTTTATGTATCAACATTATCTCCCTATTGGTTTATCTTTCCTGTGATGTATATCACCGTTTGGAAAGACCCTAAAGGTTTTCTTCATACCATACCAGTATGGGAAGAAGAGATTAACACAGCCGAAAGTGAATTAGAAGGGGAAATGCAGGTTTTCGTTGAAAACCGTATCAACGAGAACAGAAGTCTGGAGCGTTGCTTAACGTGCAAGCGTTTTCTCGAACTCTGCAAAGATTTCAGCTCAGAGGAGATAAGTGGTCATATGGATGAGATAGCCGACTATGTTTTCACTGGAGAGGTTAAGACCACCCCAGAACTTCGTAACTATTTTAAGGACGGAGAATGGGGCAACCTAAAAACGATGGAGAATGACGGTTCTCTTTACACTGGTTGGGAAGAGACGTTAAATAAGGAAGGTTCACTTAAAAAAGAAGAAAAGGAGAAAAAATGAATAAGGAAGAGTTATCCAGGCAGTATGCCGACCAGAAGGTGGAAGAACGAGGTGAATATACCAACTGTGATTTTCACCGCCGTAAGAGTCTAACAAAGTTCGATGGTTATGACATCGAGCAGGCTTTTGAAGATGGTTTAATTGAAAGAGACAAGCATCTATGGAAGGATGCCCAAGGCGACGATCTCCCGGAGATAGATAGAGAGGTTATTGCTCTCATTGACTATGCTGGTAACGGATATTACAAGGTTGTATTCGCCCATCGTCCAGATCCAGAAAGAAAGGTTTCTACCAGCCTTCTCACCGGCAAGAAAAGCTACATCCAGGCCAAGACTTATGACAAAGGAGGTTGGAACCAGTCCCATGTTAAGTTTTGGATGGATATTAACCTTCCAGAATCTAAAGAACAAAGAAAGAACAATTCTCTTGAAAAATCTGAAAGAGAATTAATTATTGGTGGTACAAAGGTCGGAAAATCATGGAGAAACAACCCTGAAATTATTTCTCAAAAAGATGATTTCGGATGTGAACTTTTACAAGAAGAGGTTGAAAAGTATCTCGACAACAATAATATAAAAGTTGTAAATGGTATTAGTATCTTTGATTTTGCCCTTCACTTTATCAACTGGCAGCGCAAGCAGATGATGAGCGCTGCCATAGAGGGATTAATAGACCAGATAGAATATCCAGGTTCAACTTTGATACAACTGTCAGAAAATCCAAAGGATTTAGAGAACGGTGACGATGTTAAAGTTATTATAATAAAAAAATAAGGAGGATTGAATATGACAAATGAATCATTGGAGCAAGCCAACCGCATCAAGAAAGCATTGGATGAAGTAACTGAGGCGAAGCAGGCTATCATGGTTTATCATAACCAGAGACTTGAACTCGATGTTACGGTAAAAAAAGGACTCATGCACTTCATAGCCGATGACGATACGACAAGACACTTTACGCTATGGTCTGACAGTCCACTATTCGTGGCCATAGCAGCATCCCTTGAAGGTATGCGAGAGGAATTACAAGACCAGTTTGACCAACTCAACAGCGATCTGAAGCCAAAGTCGTTTATGGAGCAGTGTTCCGAGGACGTTTCACCTATTGTCAAGACCTCATGGTGGCAGAAGGCGTTCAGGTGGGCTAAACCTAAATAAAGGAGGAATGAATATGAAAAAAACAAATTTGATTTTATTAAGTGTTATTATAGGATTACCTATAATTTTTATGGGCATAAAGACATACAAACTCTCTCGGAAAAGCGATTTATATCGCATGGTTTATAGGGTTCATTATAACAACGAGAACGTTCGTATAGATACGATAATCAACGACGGCCCTATATATGTAGGTTCAGATAGGGGAACAAACTTCATCAAGCGTGATAATATTACTGGTTCAACAGTTATAAATACCTCTGCGCCCATCGAAGTGATTAGCTATTCAAAGCTAACCACCGAAGATAATAAACCTTTAGACGTAGATCAGGCACCATATATCATTATGGTTATAGATTCATGCGAATACATTCGCAATGAAACACATGGTATTGGAAATTATGTATATACCCACAAGGGTAACTGTAGATTCTGTGCGGAACGTCGCAGGAAGGAGATAGAAGAATATGTTCAACGATTTAATTGATAACAAAATATGAATATAATAGATATTATACTTTTGGTGTTAAGTATTGCACTCCTTGTATATAAACTGAAAGACTTTTCTCGGTTTTATCACGAAAACGTGAGGGATGGTCAAATAGTCATAAGGGTATTTGACATCGAAAGTCTGAAGGTGGCCGAAACAGGTTTTAGTTCATGGGATGTAGAATATACCGACAATCCAGATGTTATCGGTAAAATATTTGAGCACCTAAAATCGGCATCTGTCATTCGACTATATATAGACAACAAATATATTCAATATACCGCAGAAACGAAAAAGCGAGGACAGATATCTGGAAGCTGTCATAGATTGGGATATGATTTCTTTGAGTTTGGTGTTCGCACCTCTGGACACAGATTTGATATTTATGGGGAAGACAGGAAAAATCCCACCATCATAGCCTTTTACGACTGGTGGGAAGGACTCGTAAAACCCTATGAAGAAGAGTTTGATAAAGATTTCAATTTATAAATAACACATAAAAGAGGTAAATGAGTATGAAAAAGAAGAAACATAAGAAAGTCCAAACTTGGTTCAAAGAGAATGGGGTAAAGCAAAATATATTGCTTAATTCTAAGATGGATAAGGAAAATCCTTACCCAGAAAAGTTGAATATTGTCAAAGACCATATAAGGTCAGATATCTTTTGTTTAAACAACATTGGGCAAGCTTATATGACAGTTGTTAAAAATCCAGACGAGAATAGTGTCACTTATATACGAGAGGATTTATTTCCTAAGTGTGATTATCCAGAGGCTGAGATTGTCAACGATTTAAAGGAAGAAATACTTATTTGGAAGGATCAAGTAGAATCCTGTCAAGATGGTCGAAAGGCTATTAAGATAGTGATATTAGATAGACTCTCAAAGTTTTATGTTATGATAGTTTTTATCATTGCGTTTTTATGGGCCGTGCCTGCGATTTTTAATGCAGCCATGGGAAAATTTCCAGAAAACAATCCTGTGTTTTTAATCTCTTCAATATGTGTTGCTTTAGCATCTATTGCTTTAGGATATCTATATATAAACGAAAAGAAACATTACGAGGATATATTATGATTGAGAAAGAATTACAGAGAGCCATCCGTGAGGTGGTCAAGGCAAAGTATCTCGGACGAAAAATTAAGTTTAAGACGTCCGGAGGTGAGGGTGAGACCTTTAAGGTCAAGGCCTATAAGATACACTGTCGTAAGTCCATCGGCATAGAAAAGGACGAGTATGAGGACTTCGGAGTTGATGAAGATGTCATCAAGTTCGTCTATGTAGAGTTATGGGATGCTGAAAATCCATACGATGCCATGGGATGTGTAGCCTGTATCTTCACACTCAATGCCAAGGGTCAGGTTGGTACCTGTGACGGTCCTTATGGATTTGAGTACACTGTTGCCTATGATACCGCCATTGAAATGGTTGATCAGATCATGGAGGAGTATAAAAGGATGACTACCGCCGTCAGGTATAAGTGTATCAAGACAGACACCTATCACGGTATTTTTGAAGGAGAAATCTATGAGCTTTCGCCTCATTTTGATGGTGTTGCCCAGAAGGTAAAAGGAAAGATCATTACCAACGGCACCGACCTTTCACACCTGGGTATCATCATTCCAACTGATGTAGTGGATATTTATTTCAAGAAAGTAAAAGAATAAAATACGGTATCAATGCCAAAAGCTGTCAAGATAAGTGAGGTTTCCGTTCTTTGTCAGAACTGTACCAAGGTCAAGGAATGTATGAAAGACAGACTGAAAGCTATCTTTATGGTCAGCACTACCTACTGTACACGCTTTGATAACAAGGATAAGACACCTCGTCTGTTCCCATTTCTGCAGCCGTATGAGGTGGCATACAAAGATGCAGAGTATATTTATAATAATAGCAGGAAATATGGCAAAACAAATACGTCCAGATAAGGAAATGTGGGAGAGTGCAGGGTTTTCTAACTATTCTCGATACGAATATGTGCAGTTGCCTAAAGAGGTGGCACGTATGTTAAAGCGGAAGTATAAGGACTTTGTACTGATGTCCTACTATTGGACTGACGAAAAAGGCGCGAAGGTAGCGTTCCTTGAATATATCTCATATGATGGTATGAACGTTCATCGCGGTCCTGGCTATTGCTGTGACCGTATCGATGACCCTGATATGTGGTGTCAGGTGGCAAGGTCACTGGCAATGGATAATATTCACCTTCAGACAAGAAGCTTCAAGAAAGAGTTTGAAAAAAAATAAGAAATATGAAAAGAATATCCTTTGATATACAGTACCGTCCTCAGATAGAGTCTGGGGAGTACAGGGTTGTCACTGAAATGGGAGAACCCGTCGAGATCGTTAAGTGGAACTGTCGTGGTCGGTGCCCTATTCTCGCTGTCATTGATGACGGTGATACCGATGATAGCTGCTTCTACAAGTCTGATGGTGTCAGTCTCAACGGAGCCGACTCCCTGTTTATTCTTATAGACGAATCAGACCCCAATGAGTTTGAAAAGGCTCTTGCCGATATTCTGATGTATAGAGAATATGAAGGAAGCACAGAAACTGAGGATGATATAGAAAAAGGGATGATTCCCTTTATTACCGCTGCCAAGCAGTATGCTCCTCGTCTTTTGGAGATTGCCCGGAAGAAGTGTTTTAAGTCAGGTGTATCAGATGATTTAACATGGGAAGACATGTTGATTATTCATAAACATATCAAAGATGCTATGAATAAGTTTCTTTATGCCTTTCAGACTCCTGGAGGACAGCAAAAGGTATATGAAGACGTATTAAGGAGGTTTAAAGAATCGAAAGGAAATAAGACATGGGTAAAGTGACAAAAACAAAAGAGGTTTACTTCTGCATCGATACGGAGTCGTACACGAAGCAGATGATGAACAATCGCGGAGCGGTTGGTTATTCTGACTATCTACAGGCGAGACACGGTATAACAACCGGCATCACGCCGATCGTAACGTCACAGTTGGCTTTGATGACATTCTATGATATAGACGACTACGATGCCTACATCTGTTATAAGGATAAAACCGTAAAGATTGAGGAAGGCATGCAGCTTTCCGATACTGGCTATTGTTTGTCGCGTCCTTCCTGTTGTGAGGATTCTGATATCCTTGATGTGTTTAAGACTGGTTATTTTGATGATATGTTAGGAATAAAGGAGGTTCAATTATGATAACAACAGGCACAAGACATCTGAAAGATATTACCGATGAAGAGTTGGCAATGATTCTGGAGATTTCCCACTTATACGGGGCAAAGGAGTTTTGGGGCGAGCCAAAAATCACTCGGATAAACAGGACAATGTTCAAGGATTCTATTACAATACGCTACGGCCAGAAACGACTGTCGGACGGATTGGAATCTTCCGCAACCTTACACTTCGACTATGGCAATCTTTCTTACTGGGCATCGTTCCGTGAACCCTATTCAAGAATGTCGGACAGGGCTTCCATTTGTAATAATACCCAGATGTTCCTATGGTTGATGGCACAAGACTTCAACGTTCTTGAACCACTGGTTTATGCAAGGATCATTCCAAGAACCGCTTACACTTATCTCACAATGGGTTTCTTGGTTGCAAATGGAAGTTGTGGCGATATTGAGTTAGAAGGAGCAAAGTTCTTTGGTCCTGAAGACCTGGATGATGCTGTAACGTTCAAGAACGCTCATCAGGAAGGAGTTGATTTCATGCACGTATATAGGTTAATTGATGATAATGATGATTAGATAATAAAGAAGTGTTAATACAAACAAAGAAAAGTAAGTATGAACGTACAACAATCGTATTACAATTTCCTGCAAAATCAGGGAGCGAAGGATAAAATACAGTCCCTTATTCGCAAGGGTATTGACAAGTGGAAACAAAAACAGGCGTATGAGTACAGGCCGACGGTAAACAAATTCGGTGAGACGTCGGGCGAGGTAAACCCCATCTATGGCAAAACCATCGGTGACATCTGTAAGACTGATAGCGAGGTTCTGTTGGCATACTCTGGTAATAGTCGGGTTACGTTTCGTCTCGGACATGGGATAGACTTCAACAACGTAGCCTATGAAATCAGTATGTACATCGAAAATGAATTACTCATATTGCGTGACGAGTGGATTAAGAGACATCTGCAGGAGCTATTGGTAGAATATGACGTGAAGGACTATGATAAGTCCTGGGATGATGTCGATGTGTATGTGTGTGTGTCAGATAGGATGCGGAGAAACGATATCTACAACTTTATATGGATGTCCGAGGCGTTTCCGGAATATCTACTTGACAAGGACGGCAAGCCATCAAAAAATAAACAAGATTTAGTTTTCAAAATTATAGGATAGATGGACGCAAACTATTACACTACCTACCTGAAGGCATATCTTACCGATGTCGGTGATGCCCGAAAAGATATGAAGGTATACAATGACAAGAAATCAGAAAAAGGAAGAAAAGGCCCAACTGGGGTCAGATGACCGAGGAAGAACAGAGTGACTTTTTTTCAGGCTTTCTCACCAGAAATAAATTATTAACGTTTTAAATAGTAAGTTTTATGAAACAGACGAAGATTATCTCATTTGTCAATCACAAGGGTGGTGTTGGTAAAACCACGACGACCGCCAGTGTTGGCAGTTACTTAGCTCAGAAGGGCTATCATGTCTTACTTGCTGATCTGGATGCCCAGGCCAATCTTACTCTGAGTCTCTTGAAGCATCCGACGGATGAAACCATCTACGATGCCCTTACCGGTAAAGGAGATCTGCCTATCATTTCCATTACGGAAAATCTGTCACTTATCCCTGCCTCTGAGATGCTGGCCATGGTTGATATTGAGTTGGCTGGTGCCATCAGTAGAGAAAAGATTCTGGACGGTCTTCTTAAACCGATCAAGTATAACTATGATTTCATTTTGCTTGACTGTCCCCCCTCCCTGGGTCTTATTACCCTGAATGCCATCACTGCCTGTACTGATGTCATTGTGCCGTTGATAGCCGAGGTGCTGCCGTTCAACGGTCTGAAGATGATTAACAACTTTGTTAAGCTCATCCATAACAGACTGAACAATGCCGCACATATCAGTGGTATTCTCATTACCCGTTGGGAGAGCACCAACCTCAGTAAGACTATCGAGTCCGATTTACGTAAGACTGTCGGAAATCTGGTATTTACGACCAAGATCCGTAAGAACGTCAGTGTCGCCGAGGCGCCTCTGGAGCACCGAAATATAGTTGAGTATGCACCCAAGAGCAATGGAGCTGCCGACTATCGCGCCTTTACGGAAGAGTTATTGGTTAAGTTAGGACTAAATAGTATCAAGTCATGAGTACGTATGCGTTGATTATTATCGCCGTCCTTTTAGGATGTGTTATAGGCTGTTGCCTTTGGGTAATGAGTAATGGCGGCCGTTTTTCGCAAAGCGTCGTGCTGGTAGCAGGTGGTATGCTTATTGCATGCCTCATGGGGTTTCTTATATTACTGGTCAGTTTTCCGAGTTATAATGAAGACAAGACCTACGTCTATGACTCTGATGGTGAGCGTTATGAAGTGATAGAAATTGAAGGCACCCCGTATCTAAAGGGGCGCTTTGGAACCATTTCACCCTATATTCAGCAGCAAAAGGAGTAATTTTTCAATAAATATTTCCGTATTTCAGAAAATATTGATATCTTTGCAGTCAAATTTAAATATGATTAGTTATGGCAAAAAAGAATTTCGATACCAGCGACTTGCTGGAAGGTCTCACTGGAGGTACACAGGTTCCCGTAGCAGAAGAGCATACTTCTCCGGCAGTTTCACCGGCAAGAGGAACCTCCCGTCGCGGTCGTAAGCCGATGGGTGCCGAGGAAGAGCGTATATCTTCCATCGTCAAGTGTGAGCTTTATAATAAGTGTAAGGCTATTGCCAATATCGAGAATATTCCCATCAAGGATGTTATCAATAAGGCGTTGGAACTTGTTGTAGCTGCCTACGAAGATAAGCATGGCCCTATCAAGGTCAAGCGTAGCCGCAAGCCAGGCGACATCAACGAGATCTTTGACTAAAGTGTATGATTGACGAGCACTGTGGCTATCATCATAATGGCTATTGCCTGAAAGGCCTGCCTGGTACTCCTTGTGAGTTTCGGGGATGTGTGGCCCACACTTCAGATGATGTCGGTTATTTAAAACCGCACTCTTCTGACGAGCTGACCAGGATCAATGAGAAATTAGAAAGAAAGGTTCTTGATGCTCTGGTTATCACTGAAGTCTCGCTTAATATAATAACAAGCCCCTGCCAGTCTTGACAGGGGTTTATTATTTACTGTGTATGGTCTTTACGAACTCTTTTTCATCGTACTGGTGTATTTCATCCAGTTATCGATGGATAGCTGGTCACGGATAATGGCCAGGCAATCGTTATGTCCGAAGGCATAACCGGCAACAAATACGTCGTGCAGCAGCTCTTCAACCTTTGTACCCGTGAAGTCCATTCCGCTTTCCTTCATTTGATCGCAGAACTCCAGCCAGGCATTTTCTATCAGCTTACCAGCCGTCTCAGCATCCGGTAAGTAGATTTTCTTCTCTTCCATAGTCTCTTAGCCGTTACCTTTTATCATTGTCTTCAGTTTATCTTCCCAGTCTGATGAGCAGTTGTCATACTGTATATATCCGATGCAGTTGTCATATTGTTCTGTAATATGACGGAAGTAGTCTTCCTTGGTGTTTCCGTCGTACTGTGAGCAGATGATACACCGAGGTCTCTTCTGTGGAGGTATCTCTTCTATTTCTTCCAGGATATTCCGTGCCATGTCCGGCTGTATGTCATACGGTCTGTCCTCATAGTAAGGAATGCTGTTGTCGAGGATGACAACGTCAAATTCCCCTTTGTAGGCCTTACGGAGTCCTAAGCTGTAAGCTGCCGCTGTCGTGACATCCGCATCGGGAAAGTTTTCTTTCAGGAAACGCTCGATATCCTTGCGTTTCAGTTCACTGTCTTCAATAATCAGGATCTTCATGTTATATTGGATTTAATTGTTATTGTGTCATCAGGTCTGCATTCTCGTGGATGTTTCCAGCTATTACCGACTGAACTTTTTTCCGGTGCATCCAAGCAAAGGCTTCATAGGAGTAGTAATCCTCCTCACCCTCCATTCTGGCGTTATAGTCTATATCATCCATGATGCCGAAGCAACCATTTTTCGGGTTCCAGCCTACCAGGTCATAGCTGCTGCCGTTATCCTTGAAGAGTGTATGAAGGATGTCGCCTTCAAAGATAGGCTGTGGTTCTGTGCTATTGTCATAGAAGCCGGTAAACATGCCTAATGTTTTCGGATCGATTTCCCATACCATTTCCCCTGAACGGATGAAATGCTTAATCTCTCCACCGCACAGGTCTTGATAGTAGAAGCCCTGTACCCATCCGTTTTCAGGATTTGTTTTCGGGTCATGGTGTAGCACCTTTGCCCGGAACCAGTATCTCTCTGTGATTTTATTCATAGTAAAAATACAAATTTTGATGAAAATTATATGCTGAAAAATACAACATTTCGAGATAATTATATAGTGTAGCTTATTACCCTTACGCCCAATCCTTTTGTCTTGGCTATGTTTATCATACTCTTCGTGCCTTTGCTCTGGCCATCCCAGAAGGCTATCAGGGCATCGGCGCTGTTCGCCATCTGAGCATTACGGATGGGACCAGCCGCCCTGCCGTGTGTATTCCAGTCAGCCGGATATTGTTCTACAGTATAGCCCTTCTCACGGGCATACTGCTCGCCCAGGCTGTCAGCTCCCTTAGCCGCTCCAGACACGACTATGATACGGTGTGTAGCGGTTTTATCTGCCAGGATGTTGTCACATTTGGCTTTCAGCAGTGGATAGTCGTTGAAGTCACGACCACCGGCTATGATGACGCGAAAATATTCCATACCAGATTTCTTTACCATTCTATATGATATTGTTCCCATATGGCTTTCCTGACCAGGTCAGCCGTCATCTTGCCGCAATTCCGGTATTTCTTAAAGTTGTTGTAGCCAACGTCCATAAGCTGCTGGATATTTTTGATGCCAGCATTGCTGCAGACGTTCAAGTATTTTGTTTGCAGCCCACCTTGGGCTATAACAAGAGATGCTACAGGTGTATATGCCAGCTCATTATTCTCTTTGCAGAACTCTTCCAAAGAGCTGATGATTCCCCTGGCTTCAGCAATGATTTCCTGTAGCCGTCCGAGTTTCTGATTAAATTCTTCCTTATTCATATCTGATTGTTTTTAGAAAGTGGACGCTGATTCCACTGGCTCAGCGTCCGAGGCCTCGATAGACATTCTACTGTAAGTAGGTGTTCTTAGAAGGGAAGGTCATCGGTACCCTCGCCACCTGCAGGAGCCTCGAAAGGCATCTGAGGTGTATTGTTAACATCCTCCTCAGAGACAGGAGGCGGTGTACTGCTCTTCTGTTCACCGGTCTGTTCATCTCTTTTCTTGCCGACTGGTGGAAATTCCACACGGAAGGCGTTCACCACCAACTGAAGCTGTGGCTTGCCGTCCTTATCCTCATAGATGTTATGTTTAACCAGTTCGCCGACAACTTCCAGCAGTCTGCCCTTCTTCCAGTACTGAGCCAGTTTCAGTGCTCTTGGGAAGCTGGCATAGACTTTGTACCATCGTGTCAGGGTTTCTCCCTTGGAATAATAAGACTCTGCGACATTCAATGCCACATACTGTTCACCTGATGCGCCTGTTAAGATCTCGGCGTCCTTGCCACAACGGCCTAAAAAACTTCCACTAAACATATTCTTGTTTTTTTAAGTTATTACTCTGCGAAATTATCACTATTTATCTGACTTTCAGAATATTCTCAAAACTTTGTCTTGATTTAACTCATTTAAGACCGTTTTCGTCAGAAATTGGTTGTAAAGTTATAGTTAAACACTGCCCAGGCTGCTGCCAGGCCTTCCAGAACCAGGATGATGTCTGAGATGACGGGATGCTTATCCAGCCATTTGAAAACAGGTGCTACGAACCATAGTTCCCTGTAGATTGCATTGTTGTTATTCATATGACGTAAGTTTTTAGTGGGAGTTGGTTAGGCTCCCGTTACCTTTATAAATACTATGCTGCCTTTCTGAAGGTATGTACTGCTGAGTAGCAGTCGCTACCATCCTCTTCAGTGATTTTCTCGTTGGTCTCGATGAAGCCTTTCTGTTCCATGAGACAGCGTAGATAGCCATGTTCGTGTTTCCAGTCGCCCCATTCGATACTGACCTCCACCTGGTTATCGTAGGTATTGATGTCACCATAGAGGTTACCTTCCTTTAGGATATCTGCCACCTCACTGTAGAGATCCTTTTCTGGAGTTTCTGTTGTCTTAGACTCAGTGAAAGTGATTTCCTTCCAGGTATAATGGTCGCAATAATAGTATTTGCCGTCCATTTCCACCATATCTGATACGCTGACGCTATGACCTGTAAAGTCAGCAGGCTTTTTCCCCTGGAACTTCGAGAAGATACGATCCAGCATTACCAATATGTCGCCATCCTCTATCTCGCCGGTATAAACCTTTTGATAGATGTCGAGGGTCAGTTGGCTACGTAGGTTGTATTCCTCCAGCTCTTCCAGTCCGGAAAATTTGATGCCACGAGCAACCTGTGAATCGTTCTTGATCTGATAGATATTATATTTCTTCATATTTTTTGTGGCTGTTTATATCGCGCCGCCTCCGCTGTTTGTTTATTGTCAGATATCAGAAGCACAGTCCTACGTTCTGTATGCCGTACATGCACTTCTCTGCCTTCTCCAGTAATGTCTTTGTACCGAAGCCCTTGTAGTAAAGCTTGTAGATACGCTCCAGTTGAGCTGCTATCTGGTTAAATGACTTTTTCATATTCAATCCTCCTATTTTTTTGTTGCGCTGTTGTTACTGAACTTATCGGGTATCGAGAGCTGAAAGTCCTTATTTTCTTTTAATTTGGATTTTTTCATCTGTCACCACCCTTTCAAAGAACTCATCGGTATATCGTTTCACTGTTTTAGCCTTTTTTCTTGCCGGTATATCAGGGAGAGGTTCTAAAGGCTATAAGCCAAGGAATATCAAGTAAAAAATCAGGAATACCCAGATTATGCTGTAATCTGCGGAAGGCTGCCTGAGCTTTTTATGCCGATACTTTAGCTTGTTCATTGGCGACAGCCTGCCTCTCCATACCTTTGCAAGGGAAAATGGCGTGAAAAAACAGTCAACGTCGATGGGTATTCTGTAGGGCAGGTGGCACGATGGAAATCCGTAAGGGAAAATGCTTTTATAAAAGCAATATCCTTACATATAGGTACTATATGTTATATAGAATGGTTATTTTATCCTAAAATTCTGCACTAAAAGATAGCTTTATAGTATTTATTTGCTATCTTTGCAGAAAAATAGGAGATCAATCTTATGGTTATCGACGGAAAACAACTCCCAAAGGTTGTGCATGTCCATTTCATCCACGGTCATGCCAACTATTATTTCGGCAGCGTACATGCCGTTTTCAAGAAGTTCAGTCTTGATGATATCGGTTGTTGCGAAGGTCATCTTCGTGCCAGTCTTTCTACCGACGGTAGCAAGTATTTGAACGACAAGGTTCTCATTATCCGTTCTCATCTTCTCCGATGAGAACGGTTTAAATCTGTAGGGAAGAAAGCTTAAATGTGTGGGTAAGAAAGGGCTGGGTGAAGCCTCGGATAGTTGCTCATTGAGTACTATCCGTGTGCTTCGGTGTGGGCGATAGTTCTGGAGGCCTTTTTCTGAACAATAGAGTCTAAAAGTTGCCGGATGTGCTGATGAACATACAACATCTACCGCTTTAAAGATGAGAGTGCTCCCTACCCAAAGTAAGGAGTGTTGTTATTTCATCCCTGAATAGCTTTCTTGCCGGTGAAGCAGACTTTGTCTGCCTCAATGGGAAATGTGTATGTAATACTTGTTTTCCATAGGCAAGTGCCATTCAGAATAGGATGACATGATAACTCTCTGTCTACAGGTAGCGAGTACCCTCAGAATAGATACGCATGCTGTATATTCTTCAGCCATCGATAAGGTCACGCTGGTGTTGTGAGAGAAACAAGGCTCCCATGTCGTATGAAAGAATGTCAAGTGGAAGGTTCATCGTTTACGACGATGCTGTAGGATATTCAGGAGTGTTGGCCATAAGGCGTCAGCCTGGTGCAAGTTCATCGAGAAAATCTGTTAGTAGCGCCGTTCATGGGGTACATCCTTGTTTTGTTGACCACATGATTTTTTCATCAGCACACAACGTATGCCGATGAAAAACACCGTGAGGTGACAGGTTTTCTGGCATCCCTCGGTGTAATGTGAGGCAGCGGAATAAGGATATAGTCCATAGGCTGGTTACGTTAAGACAGACTTCCTTGTGGTCTTGTGACAGACTGATGCGGTCATCGTCCTGGTATGCTACAGATGGTGAGCCATCACCCCTTCCATGGTTATTTAAACTGCAGCTCCAGTTGTCGCGTCGGCTCTTTGTAGCCGATGTGTGAGGCCATGAAAGATCTTTCCAGGGCCTCAGATATAATCTTCCGTTCAGAATTGGTGACATGGTTTTTATCACTCTCTGAGTTGATCTGTAGGGCACGGCTTAGGCTGCCTTTTACAGCCTTGTCATCCAGAAAGACGTAATAGACGGTGAATACCCTGTTATAAGCGGCAGCATCCGACATCTCCTTTTCCGTCTGGTATCGTTCATAGCAGATAGTCATCGTCTTTCTGAGTGAATTGCCAGACCTACTGTTTTCCCATCCGGCACCCTCTTCATTTTCAAAGGCGACGGCAATAGCCTCGCGTTTCTGTATCTTGTTAATTTTGCTCCACCCATAGTACACCTTCAGACGTTTTTTCGTCTGACGGTGACGCTGGTGTTCAGCTTCCAGCTTTTTGAGCTTGTCATAGGTCATTTTTTCCATTAAACCAACAAAAAAGGGATTTGGTGTTACTTGATACCATAGATTTTCTCACATTCCGCTTCGAGTGCTTTGTAGTCGAAGTCTGGTTTGAGTTGTAGTAGCTCATGGCGTAGCTTGCGGATGATCATCCTGTCGATATCCTGATCACGGCATTTGGCAGAATAAAGTGACTGATATTCGTCCCTCTCTGAGCTGGCCACCTTGTATTTCCATTTAAGGGACTGGTAGGTTTCTTCTTGCTGACGCTCAGCAAGTTCTTCTTGCAAGGCCTTACGTGCATCGTCACGTTCCCGTTGGGCCTCTTGCCGTAAGCGGCGGTCACTCTGCCAGTTCCACCAGAATTTCTCAGCGAGGTTAAGCTCACCGTCCTTGTATTTCTGCTTATGCAGGCAAGGTGCCTTTTTCACTATGACGTAACTTTGACATTCATAGCGATATTTCTTCAGGATGTATATCAGACCTGCATACTCAGGAACCTCTTCCGGCTGTATCAGCCCTTCTGGAACAGCGTAATAGAAGTAGTTTGGTTTCTTGTGGCTTTCTATCAAATGACTGTCACCAGGCTTTATTCTTGCCTTACAGTCATCAATGGAATTATACAGGTGTCTGTTCCATTCATAGCTCTGATAGAACGACGGCATGAAACACTCCTCCTCCGTCGGGCCTTTCAGGATGATATGCTTCTCTTTTTTATTTTTGAAGTCGTTTTTGAAGTCAGCACGGCTGATTTTGATTTCAAACTCGTAGATGTAGCCCGTCTTTGTCCAGATCAGTTTGTCTGACTCCCACTCAAAGACAAACAGCCCGTCAACATTGTATTTCCAGGAAGCGAAGACATGATTCAACCGCCGCTGTATTGACTGTTCAGTCAGCGGTTCACTCTTTACTGGTGTCTGTTTTCTCAATACGCCCATGTCACATAACGAATTTATTCGTAGTTAAACAGTTGTTCCGGGTCTTTGAAATCCTTCAGGAGATACGGATCAACGTAGTATTTTCCGATTTTATAGTCGGCATATTTGACCGTTTTCTTCTGAAAATATACTTTTGTTTCAGGGTCAGTCTCAGGAATGAGCCACCAGTAGTATATGTCCAAATCGTCCGTTGGTTTGTTTCCGAATTTAGATCTTAGCTTTGGTACAATCTGGTTGCGCTCGAACTCTACATAGTCGCCCCGTCCACCATGGACGATACGGTTGTAGCCTGTGGCGAACAGCGTCCCGTTTTTCAAGTATATATTTTTCTTTACCATATGTCAGACCGGTTTATTTTCCTTTATTTCTCTTTCAAAGCTTTCGCCAGTTTCACGTACCAGGTGTTTTCAATATTTTCATCGGTAATCTGTTTCAGATCATCCTCTGACTTGATTTCGCTCCACCATGAACCACATCCCCAGATTATTTTGTTCAGTTCTGGAACAAACATAGCAGGGTTAGTCTTAGTACCAACTTTCAGAAGTCCTTCCTTTTCATTGAAGTGAACCGTACTCTGGAGAGGAAGGTCGCCGAGGTAGAAACCAAGGAAGGTTTTACCATTACATTCTTCCTCACATGGGCGAACAGCCACCAGATCACCAACCTTTGCATGCCACGAGTCTTTATAGTTTATCGGATCTACATCAATATTGTTGACCGTGATGGGATATTCAATATAGCGAGACTTGAAGCGTTTGCAACCTTCGCATTTATCTTCAGTGGTGGTAACGACTTTATCATCTTCCCATCCGGCTTCTACGCAATGGTATTCACCATTTAGATGAATATGGGAATACTTACAGCGATTGATTTTCTTTTCTTTATCGGTTGACATATTTATTCCTCCAGATAATTAATAATTTTCCCTTTACTTTTAGCGTATGCTATTTCGCGCTTAGTGCTTTCACCAATGTAGCCATCTACATTGATTACAAATATCTCGTCGGCCATGTCGATCTTCTGGAAGTGCATCTTATCCAGCATTTCTTTCATGCCAGGTTTCCACACCTCTTCGTCGCCGGAGTGACCAAACAGGCCTACGCTGATGACGACGTTTCCTTCAAGGGTCAATCGCTTCTGCTGTTCCAAGAACTGCTCCTTGAAGCGAGTACTGCCACAGAGAGTGATGACAGTCATTCTCTCTGTGCTCTTGTCCATGGTCGCCATTGGTACTTCTTTTTCTCCGATGGCAGACAAGATGCAGTCTGCATATTTATCTTGTCCGTCTTTACTATATTTTTTGGCCAACATACGGGCGTAGGCTTTTACACCCTCATCCTTATGTTGCAGAGCTTTTTCGATGAGGTGTATCACTTCCCACTTAAAGTAGTTATTACCTGGCTCTTCAAAGCCATTCAGGAAGTTCCTGACTACCTGACGTATATAGCCATAAACAAAGCCGGTTTTTCGAACCATCTCGTGCTGCCACTCGCCGAAGCATTGGATGATGGACTCTTCATCCGTTATTTTCTGTTTCACCTCATTCTCTTCTTTATTTTTTATCAGCTTACGGTTTTCTGCATCCCAATGATATCCTGCCTCTTCTATTTTATGGAGGAGCAAGTCACATTCTTCATGTGTGGATGGACGAAGGCCATCTTCATCGATACACGCCGTTCCTCCTGGAAGAAATTCGTCTGAATAACCGGCAAAGTAATGATGATGACTGTCATAGGGTTTGTATTCGCTATGATAGATGAAATACCAATCCTTATGTTCATCACTGCTGTATGTCAGGAAATCTCCTGGCTTAGCATCTTTCACTGACCATAGTTTGAAATGTTCTATCAGAAATACACCGATTATCTCAGGTTGACCGTTGTCATCCCGGATCAGATAGTTGTCTTTAGGTGCATGATAGACTTTTCCACTTTGGAACTCTATTTTTCCCTCCGAGTTATATATGTCTTTAATACAGACATACCATGAATCTATTTCTATTTTCTGTAGTTTCATAACTCAATCATTAAGTTTATATTATACACTCTCAATAAATTTTGTAGTTGATCGACGTATTTTACATCAAGTTTTGCAATATACGGACGCTCATCACCTCTCTTACTGATAATCAGCTCTATTCTTTCCTCATTCCAGAAGAAAAATACAATACTATAATGTTCATCGTGCCAGAAACTGGCACCTCCCTCTCTATGAATACCGCTATTCTCCAGTATTTCACTTGTCAGCGGTATGGGAAAACACCCATCCCGAAATGCCCACACAACATTTGCCGGAGATATCTTGGTAGGTTTTCCTCTAACCAGATACCAGTTTCCGATGGTAATGTTTGTTATTATCTTATCCATTTCTTTTCTGCCGTTTAGATTTATTCTCGTACTTGACTTGGATATATGCTATAATATATCCTATAATGCTTCCAAGGGTGCAACCAATAATTACTGATAGTATATTCATATTCTTTTTTCTTTTAAAAGTTTTCTATCTAAATTTTCAATTTTGATTTCCATCTTCAGGCGTTCCGTTATCTCTATTCTGAACTTATCCACTTCTATCTCGCGTGTGCTGTGATTGATGGTGTGGGTAATAGTCTCTTCATAGACATGGATATTCTGTCCTCTCCGGATGCTTAGCTTACCCAAGTTGAGGATATAGCCTTTCTTAGCATATATCTCTTTGCCACCCTCATAGGCTATCAGCCATTTGCGCCATGTACGAGTTAGTCTGCAACAGCCCAGAGGACCTTCATATCTATAGTGTTGGCCCATTATGATAGTTTATCTGATGTTAATCATTTCATTCAGTAGAGGTTTGTCTTCACCTTCGATGATGACAAATGCCTTTAGTACTTGGACTTCACCGATAGTAAACATTGCCTTGAAGTTATCAGAGGAGCGTAGCGACATCTTCTTTACCTTGAATGTTTCCATTACACGAATGAGATCATACAGACATTCCGTATTCATGGCTCCACCAGCCAATGAATAGAGTTGTTGCGGATCTGGAACCAGCTTCCCCGTCACGCCATGATGACCCCTGCCGTGACATACAGGGCATTCAAAAGTGTCGGTGTACTCATGGCCGTTTTGGGCTTCGTAAGTCCATTCAACCTTACCAGAGCCGTGACAGTCTTCACACTTCACCTTTTCCTCCACCTTGGGAGCTTTAGCCAGCGCTTTTATCAAGCAATCTTTAGTTATTGGCTTATTCCAAGGCAATTCCTTTGGTATGACGCTGTCAGTATTGGGAAGATCTTGTTCAGAGATCTGAGCCAGGTCATCCACCATATTCTCCGGCACTCTTATCAAGAGGTGTCCGTCTGACGCTATAACATATCCGTGCTGACGAAAAACGTCAGCCAGTCCTGGTCGTGTTTCATCTTTTGAAACGAAAGGAATCAGAAGATCCTTTGTGATTTTTATCTCTGCCATATTATTTGGGTAAAATAATTATTTCTTCTTCGCCTCGTCTGCTGATATAGGCGAAAACATCTTCACGCATAACGGTGCGGGATTTTATCTGCATGTCTCTGACAGCAGCATATTCCTTGCACCATTGTTCATCAAGAGTCCATGATATCCCCGGATCTGGTTCTTGACTATAGGCCCGATATACCGTCAACGGGAAAACCATTTTATCAAAAGCTGTTGCGTCCTCTGGAGTCATAAACCATTTTTTGCTGGGTCTGTTAGACTTAAAGAACGGTAAAAACTCATGTATATTATCCGTTCTGCCAGAAGCCACCCATACTGAGCGTAGCAACTCCCAATAGGTAGGATTAGGAAGAATACCAGCTTTTTTGAAAAAGATCTCTTTCATTTTCACTGGGTTTTCCTCTACGTCGTATGCCTGGATAAGCTGCTTAATAACCTTTTCCACTCTTACCATTACCTTCGGAGGGTATGACGGTATACGACGCGTGAAGTCCGACTGCTCATTGATAGCAGTCGAACTTGGGTTATACGTTGGAATAGTATGTTTCGGTATAGTTATCATATTGTCATTTTCTGATATTCCGACAGTTTCATACACAATGCCTCACAAAGCACTCGACTCATATTAACTTCAACGGCATTGCCGATGAATTTTTTCTGCTCTGCCTGTGTGCCTATCAGCACATAGTTCTCTGGGAAGCCCATGATACGCTTCAGCTCCTGGATGTTCAGCATACGCATCTTGATGTCAACGATGCCGTATGCAGCCATAAACTCCTTGATTTTCCTTGTCATGTGAGAGTCTTCCTCATAGATGGCTATTGCCATTTCTCCCTTTTCTGTTGATATCAGGTAAGGCGGCATTTTATCCATGCGAGCTATCAAGGTAAAGCAGGGATTCTCAATGCTACCGCCGTCACTCTTGAAAGAATAAGGGTTCATCAGGTACTGGTCAGCCGAGACCAGTTTTTGTTTCGGGTTGCATAGAACGGCAGGATTGACCGTTTCTATTGACCCCACCTGACCGCCACCGCTATATTCGTTGGCGATAAACTGGTTTGTCTGGATGGTTACCTTATCCAAGGGAACGTCCGGCATCGGTTCGTTCAAGTCCACGCTTACAAGTGCGTGTCGTTCCTTGGTGGTAACGGTAGGACTCGGACTTTCTATAGAGCTGTTAAAGCCATTACCGAAGTATGCCGTGACGAAGGCATGGTGATCGACACATGTAATGGTGCCAGCCGGTTTGTCAACGGACTGGTTCTTGCTGGCAGGGTCGCCACTGAACTGCTTACTGAGGAAGTTCAGCTTGACATAGCCCAGTCGGTTTTGTGTGGCTACCACAGGACACGGTTCGTCAGTCGGAACAGGGCGATAGTGTCCACTCTTGTTCATGCTGTTATATTTCAAGATAAAGTCCTCATACTTTTTCTTGCCACCAGCAACGAATTTAACCAAGCCGGCGAAGATACGCTCCAGTGTTTTTTCGCACAACGGCTTTTTCTTCATAAAGATGCTGCTGCCTTCATCCTGTAAGTCCAGCACCTCACGGACAGGTTTCCATTTCTTATACTGGTGGAACATACCGCCTTCGTCGCCGTTCTTGGCATAGCTCTGAACGGGGAATACGATAGGCAGTCCGCATTTGGCAAACTGACCAAAGAAACGCTTCCGGGAGGTGTATGCTCCGAAATCTGCTGCATTAAGAATGCGGTAGTCGTAGTCATAGCCGTATTGCTGTACGGTCTTGACCCACTTCAGATAGCATCGGCCCTGGTCTTTACTCACTGGTTTGCCGTCCTTATCCAAATCGCCCCAGCACATAAACTCCTCGACATTCTCAATCTGGATATAGTCGGGCTGTATGGCCTCGATATATCGGAAGAGGTGTTCAGCCAGGGTACGGCTGTCCGCGTCTCGCGGCTGGCCACCTTTAGCCTTGCTAAAATTAGTACATTCCAGACTCGCCCAGAGCACCTTGTAAGCATCTGGATGCTTTTTCTGCATTTTATGGAGGTGTTCTACCAGTGGGCCAAGTTCCAGCGTTCTGATGTCCTCAGTGAAATGCAGCGTCTCGGGATGATTTGCCTGGTGAGAGGCAATAGCGTTAGCGTCATGATTCACACAAGCAATCACCTTCGCACATTTTCTGCCATGCAGACGGGCCTTTTCAACACCTGTTGATGTGCCTCCTGCACCACAAAACAAATCAATATAAAGTGTCTTTATTTTGCTCATTTTACCTGTTAAACTATTTTGTTTTTTCTATTATTGCACGTCTATGATAACCACTTTTCATAAAAGTATCGATATATATTGGTTCCCGAGTCCATATCCCGTTCACTTTCTTTGGTTGGTTTCTGAAATGTCCTCGTACCATAAAAGGAGCAATCACATCAATGTTAGTGTTATAGAAGCTATCTACCTTAATTATTCCTTTGGTTCCATAGTCAGATTTCTTGTATTCTCGTTCCGCATTTTCTCCAAGAGGAATAAAAGTTTCATCAACAACTTTTGCTGTCTTTAGAAAGATTATTGTGTTTACACACTCTTTCAGAACTTTGTATTTGTATGAATAATCGTGAAGAATCCCGCGACACTCCTTAATGTCGGCAAAAGCAGAGACAAACTTCTTTTGAGTCACTTCAATTACTTTTTGGTTTCCTATAGGAGATGAACTAAAAAAGTTCATTGTTTTTACTATTCTTTTTAGTGTTTCAACATCAAAGCACTCTTTAACAGTATCGTAGCTATTTGTCTCTGCCGCTGTTTTCATAGCAAACCAAGTAAGATAGATATCGTTATTAATAGTCATCGTTATCTCTTCCTGGGAAAAGGGAATAACAGCGGTTCCTATGAGCGCTCTATCAAACATATGTTCACGAGAAGACATGACCTGCTGCCTTACTGACAGAAAAGGAGAGTCATCCGTATACTTAATAAAGTTACCTTTCTTCATTCCACCGCCCTGCATCACAAACAGGATGATGCCCTGTCCTGTAATGGTATATAGGCAATGTATTTTTGAATCAAAGAAAAACAATCCACATTCTTTATAATACTGATCTCCGAGATATGCCAAGCTCCTTAAATCGAGAGAATCCAATTCCATTTTTTCTATTCTCTTTAATGTTTTTGGAGTCACATAATACTTAATCATAGGACTTTTCCTGGATAAAAATATCCGGAAAAGATCTGTTAGACGCTTTTCGGGAAGAAAGGACATTCTTCTCGTAGAAAAACCTTTTAGGCTTTTCGGCTGAAGAACATGGATCCAAGCGAATAAGTTGTGATAATCAATCATTTTGGGTAATTTCTAATTTTATTGTTGAATGTTTTGGCAATCTCTTAAACTGCTGATATGTCCAGCCGGTACCATAGACTCCTACCGAACAGCCTTTAGCTTTGTTGGTAGAGGAAATAATCATACCAGAGAATGTTGTTTGGCTTGTTCTCTCATCAGCCAGGATAATAATAGAATTATCCTTGTTGGCAAAGATAGCGGGGAAATAATCTTTTTCCTGCTTACACTCATTAACTTCAACTTTTACTTCCATAATTTTTGTTTTAATTATTATGTTATTATTATGACGGGCCACCACACTTACGAAAGGCACCTGCCGGTAGCTGCCATGTCTCTTTTTCGCCAATCAGGATTGGCATTTTGTATTCATAAGAGGTAGCGAGGCTACGAAGTTCCCCCGTGATGGTGTCATAAGGAACACCCTTACGGATCAAGGATGCAAGGTCGGTATCACGTTTCATCGTGCACCCGAAATCCTTCTCAAAGTGTATCAGATTCTCTGCCTGTCGATGACTGCAGTATGCTGCCGATGCAAACTGATGACAGTTGCCGAATACACAGAACTTACACGAGCACCGTCCAAAGCCCATGAAGTAGCAAGGATGAGGACGAACGCGGTATTTTTCCAGCAAGTCCCATATCTGCTGTTCTTTCCAGTCACGGATAGGACGGAAGCGGTCGATATGTCTGGGCGTTCGACCATTACGTAGGTCTGCCCTGTCAGGCTCTATAATAGCGTAACCGGCACGTTGTTTACTTTCCTCGCCACGTTCACCAGATAAAACCAGTGTGCGGATATTCTGAAACCTCTCTTGATGTCGAAGAGCTGTGGCGCATACATCCACCTTCAGGTAAGCGCTACACCAGCGCACTCGCAAATCCGGTGACGGCTGAGGGAATTTGTTTCGTGTAGAAGGCTTACCTTTATCACCTCCTGTCTGACGTACTGAGCCGTCAGGGAGTTCAAAGCAGACGGGCGCTGTCAGGCTTTCTGTGCGTGTCATTTCACGCTCAAAGCCTCCCACCTTCCACTGGAAATAGACAGGGATGCCAAAAGCAGTTCCCAGTTTACGGCAGTAGTCTGGTGTCACCTCCCAATCAAAGAGGCTACGGCCTCGTCCGTCTATCTCCTGGTGCCAGAGTTCTATTTTTTCTTTGGGTACACCATTTTCCAGCAAGAAAAGCAGACATGCCGTACTATCCTTACCGCCTGAGAAGCTGACAATATATTTATCGTAATTATAGAGATCGAAGTCTGCCATCACGCTGCAATATTTAAATCATTAAGAAAATCCATTCCTTTCCAATGTCCGAAGAGTTCCTTGTATTTTTCCAGAGGATAATGAACATCGTTCATGCAACCACCGTTTCCAAAGATCACCATTTTAATATGTGTCTTTTCTTTCAGACCCTCTATATAGTTTTCGAGCCATCGTCTGTCACGGTACCAACGGAGATTTATATCGACCGTCTGTGAAATATGAGCGTCACACTCTTCAATCACATTAACGCGGTATTCTCCAGTATTACCAAAGAGTTTAGAGACCCAAATCTCGTAAGATTTAGTGGGTTCAACCTTCTTATATGTGATAACATTCTCCATTGCAAAAACCTTATTTTAGTATTTTCGTATGCAAAGTTATAAATATTTCTTGAAATACGCAAATATTTTAATATTTATTTCAAAAATAATTTCAAAATAGGCTGTTTTACGCTATATATTATCCATCAGAACTTGTCTGACAGTCTCTTTTTCAACGTCAATAACAGCCCTTTTTAGAGTATGATCTTCATTCAGTAGAGAAATAACATAGCCGTCTTTGCCTTCTTCCAGAGATACAAAAACCCATCCCTGGTGTTGTTCACCGGCAACCTTTAGAACGAGTGTTGGCATATTATTATATAAGGTATAGGATGTTGTGGAGCATTTCCAATTTTTTAATATACCCTTACCGTCTTTACCGGTTATAGAACGGATAGCCGCTGCCGCCATTTCGCGGCAGTGTGCTAACTGTTCCTTTGTAACATTTACTGTCATCATATTATGATTTAACATTAAAATTTGCAATTTCAAACTGATAGGGTGGTCTGCCGTTTTTATGATCCTTATCGAACACCTTAATCAATGTGTTTTCTATTTCATTGAAGAGATAGACCTTTTCGTAAGGTTCCGTCAGACAGTCACCATTCAGATATTGTCTGGCCTTGGCACAGGCAGTTATCATGTCATTGACATAGTCCTTATCATCCTCACCATTATCCTCACAGTAGGTAACGAGGTGATATTTGCCATAGATTTTCGTTTCCGGGAACATTTCCGTCTGTATAACTGTCCTATTCATTGTTTTTCCAGTCTTTAGTACATTCATTCTTTAGCATAAACAGCTCATTTTCGCCTGGTACATAGAAGCATGCAGTTTCAACACAGTAGAATACGTCATTGGTTCGTTCGCCTGCTTGTGCAAAGAAGTCGTTGACATCCCAGTCAAAACGAGCATCAGGTCCTTGATGTTTATTCCAGACAGCGACGATATTATCACGGGTGATACATTTCGAGATAGCAAAGAAATCATCCTCGATGCCAAAGTCAGAAAATAGCCCTGCAGGAATGAAGTGATAAGCCTTGTACTTGAAAGATGGATTGTCTTTCAAACGCTCAGGAACTGGTGCGTATTTAACCTCGCTAAGTTGTTTGAATGACACCACCACGAATTTATGAGCTTTCTGGCCGAAGTATTCAAACGTCGGACGATCCAGTTCAACCATCAGAGTATCGCTCTCGCTGTTCATCGGCATAACCTCAATTGTACCGATACCGTAAGGGGTGCTAACCCTCTTGCCTTTAAAGATATCTTTTGTATTCATACCTATATTTTATAGTGGGAGGCTGGTTAGACCTCCCGTTTCCTTTTTAGTCAGTCATCTGGAAGAAGTAGTGACATTTCTCTTCATCACCTGTATATTTTTCATAGAAAGCATCTTTAGCTTCATAATAGAGATCTGAGTATAGTTCGATAAAAGGCTCACGTCCTTCATAGCCCTGTTCTCTGAGATTATCATGTGCCCAAGCCAGCATATTGATGGCTATTACTACCTCTGTCCATGCCTTATAGTTATCGAGCCAGCTTTTCTTGATAAGCTTGTAGGTATCTAATACACCCTGCAAGCCCATCAGCCAATCTATTTTGGCGAAGTCACTGACAAAGGTGTACTCCAGTTTACCGCCAGGAAGAGAATTGTTTACCCAATTTTCCATCCCTGCTGCGTAGGTCATTGCGTTTTTGAAACCTTGATTAAGTTGTTTCATATTCTCGGTGCCTGTTTATATTCCGTCGGCTGCGGTGTTTGTTGGGGTTATTTGTTGTTGCGTATATGTGATATATCGGATTGAACTGAGGGAAAGACTTCCTTTTTTTTCTCTGGCTCCTGTAGCGGAGCTTTTTTTTAACATCGGCATATCCTTTCGGGTTTTAGACTTTTCCTTTGCCTTAAAAAAGGCAGTTTAAAGGATGGGTATTAGACAAGTAATTCCAAGGAAATTTCATGGAATACCCAGATTATACAGTAATCTGCGGAAGGCTGCCAGGCAATTTCAGAAAGAATAGGTACGGTACTTGGCGACCCATCCGTCTGCCTAACTTTGCAAAGGGAAATGTCGTCAAGAAACCAAGGATAAATGCAAGATGACCAACAGGCGACGCGCAAGAAATAGTGGCAGAGAGTTTTCAGCGTCACCAACGCTGATTGGAACGGATTTTGCCCATTTTGGAACATATTACCCATATTTTAGCACGAAAAGTGTTAAAACAAAGTTAAAAATCACCCTCTATGCCTTAAATGGGCAAAAAGTAGGATATAATACTAATAGAAGGGTGTATAAAGTTTATACACCGTCCGTATTAGGTTTAGAAAACGATATTGTTGCCACCAGCGCAGCAATATTTTTTATATTATTGTTTTACCTTATTTTTATGGAGGATTCTATTATGAAGAAATTGAAGAAGAGTCTGCCGCCAGAACAGAACTTGATGATGGCTGTCTATGGAACATTGAAGCCAAATCGTGAACAGTTTGAGAATGTACGTGATAAGCTTTATGAAATGCAGGCTAATTCCGTCACCGACAAAGAATTTAAGAAGACCTGGGGAGTTTCCATCGAGGAACACACCAAAAGGACGATGTTGTGGTGTGGATGGCTTGAAGCCATCATCGATTGGAACATGAAGCATGGCAACGAGAGAAAATATCACGTCTTTGAGAAGCGTGACATCTTCAGTAGCAAGCAAGTCGTTGACATGGCTCAGATGTTCTACCGTCAGGGTAGGGAAGATGAGCGCAACGGTGTAGAGGAGTATGATCGCCTTTGGAAGTTGAACAAAAAAGAACAGCAGTAAATGTCGCGCAAAATGCGCGACAATCTCAGGGAGGAGATAGCGGAACCTGAGTAAGGCTCCGCTATTCTTCTTATCTCACCATTCTGGTGTAATCCTGGGTCTGTTGCTTATCCTTGTTCTCAATACGTATCTGTACCATGGAGCGCGAAGGTACCGTCTTTGGAAGCTGTTTCATCAGTTCAATAATGACCTGCTCGACATTATTGAAGCCGACATCCTCTATGGTCACCATGACCTTTCCCCTATAATACAGCGTTCCCTTGATAAGCTGCTTGAAAGAGAATCTTCCAAAGTGTGGATCCACCTTCACCTCGTGCTCTTTGGTTTGCTCTTCTGTAAAGAAGATCTTCTCTATGACTTTTTCGTTCAGCTCCCATGCTGGCGTAAAGTCAATCTTCACGTAAGTTCGGGCAAGCTTGGTCTTATGGGCGTGGTTCAGTCCGAAGTCCACCTCTGCAAGAGTAGCACCACAGTTATTCTGAGCCACTGTTGCCCATGTATGCCGGAAGGTATATATACTATATGCCGACTCTCGCGGTATATTGAGTACATCCATACAGATCTGTCGTATGCCGATGTTTACATTGGCATTGAAGCTGTCATAGCTTGACAGTCTCTTTTGGAACACAAAAAGGTATTCAGAATCCGTTTTATCGAGATATTTATCGATAATCGGCTGTATGATTGACGGAACACGTATTTCAAAATACGCATGATCGGCTCGTGCAGCACGGGTTTTCCTTCTCTCGTAACAGATAAGTCCGTCATGATAGTCTTTCTTCTTCAGGAAGTAAATATCCACCGTATTTATGCCTGCAAGGCATAATGATAGCATTGCCACATCCTGGCCAAGTTCGGCAAGTGGATATTTTCTGTCGCTCTCCGGAAGAGGCGCCGAGAAGAAAGCCCTGCATTCCTGCATGGTGATGGCTCTCTTTTCTGGCGTATCAGCCTTGGGAATCTTGACCTTCAGCCAAGGATTGGTCGCGATACGGATGAGTCCTGTATCATAGTCGTTAAATTCCAACAGGGCTTGTTTGAACACCTGTCTCATGCAGACAGGGTATTGTTCCTTTGCCCTGGAGGTGTTTGATAGGGATTTTATCCATCCGTTAAGGAATGTCGAGGTTAGATGAGAGAACATGATTTTATTTGTTCCGGCATAGAGTTCCATATTTTGCTGAGCAAGTTCATACGTTCGGGCATTTCTTTCATGGCCGGTATTGTATAGCTCATCATGGTATTTTCGGGCATAATCCGAAAAACATATATCTTCAGTGCCTTTCTTCAGGAAGGTCACGACATCCTTGACGTTCCATGTGGATATATCCACTTTGTTGAGCATATCCACATATTCTGTAATCTTGATGTTACAGAATTTACACACGAAGGGGTCTTTCACCTCTTTTGTGCTCTTGACAATACCACTATTATCAACAACCTTGTCGGTTTTGATAAAGAAACTCTCTCTTTGATGGATAACCCTGATGTAAACGGGCCAATATCCATCAGATCTTTGCTTTTGGACTTTAATTCTGAATGTAGCCATAATTTTTTCTCAACATGCTCTCAACAGCCCACTTTTAAAGTCACCAACTATTTCTCAACATCCCTACTAATTCTAAGAAAAAATCGTTTAGAACGTTATTAAATAAAATTGGGTGCAACCACCTATTTATCAGTATGTTACACCCAATTTATTCATTATCAGTAACTTACTAATTTTCTTCTACAGCAGCCTGCGCGGCGGCAAGGCGTGCGATGGGCACACGGAAAGGAGAGCAGCTGGCGTAGTTCATGCCAATCTTAGCGCAGAACTTAACGGAGCTGGGCTCACCACCATGCTCACCGCAGATACCGCAACGCAGATCGGGACGAACCTCGCGACCAGCCTTCACGGCGTACTTGATGAGTTTGCCGACACCCTTCTGGTCGAGCACCTGGAATGGGTCTACCTTCAAGATCTTCTTATCGAGGTATACAGGCAGGAACGAAGCAATGTCGTCGCGCGAGTAACCGAAGGTCATCTGAGTGAGGTCGTTGGTACCGAATGAGAAGTACTGAGCCTCTGTAGCGATGCGGTCAGCGGTCAGGGCAGCACGAGGAATCTCAATCATCGTACCTATCTCGAACTCAACCTCAATGCCATACTCCTGGAATACTTCCTTGGCGGCATACTGGATAACCTCCTTCTGCTGCTTCAGCTCGTAGAGCGTACCAATCAGCGGAACCATGATCTCAGGCATCGGGTGCTTGCCTTCCTTCTTCAACTCGCAGGCAGCACTCAGGATGGCACGTGTCTGCATAGCTGTTATCTCAGGGAAGGTAATACCAAGACGGCAACCACGGTGACCCAGCATTGGGTTATTCTCTGCCAGAGAAGCTACACGGCGCTGGATGGCTTCCAAGCTGACACCCATTTCCTTGGCCATGGTCTCCTGACCAGCCAAATCGTGGGGAACAAACTCGTGGAGAGGGGGATCCAACAGACGGATGTTGACGGGCAGACCGTCCATAGCCTCGAGGATACCCTTGAAGTCGGCTTTCTGGTAAGGCAGCAACTTTGCAAGAGCCTTCTCACGTCCGGCAACACTGTCAGAGAGGATCATCTCACGCATAGCAATAATCTTCTTATCGTCGAAGAACATGTGCTCTGTACGTGTCAGACCAATACCCTTGGCACCGAAGTTGCGAGCAACCTGTGCATCGTGAGGAGTATCAGCATTGGTACGAACCTGCAGCTTGGTATACTTGTCGCAGAGGTCCATCAGTTCCTTGAAGTCACCAGAGAGCTCAGCAGCCTTAGTGGGCACCTCGCCAGCATAGACCTGACCAGTGGTACCATTCAGAGAGATGTAGTCACCCTCTTTGTATACAACGCCGTCAATCTCGACAGTCTTGTCCTTATAGCTTACATTCAGCGAACCAACACCCGATACGCAGCACTTACCCATACCACGAGCCACAACGGCAGCGTGAGAGGTCATACCACCACGAGCGGTGAGGATACCCTCAGCAGCTGACATACCTGCCAGGTCTTCAGGAGAGGTTTCAATACGAACGAGAACCACCTTGTGACCATCAGCATGCCAAGCCTGAGCATCGTCAGCATGGAAAACAATCTGACCACAAGCTGCACCAGGAGATGCAGGCAGACCCTGAGCAATCACCTTGGCAGAAGCCAGAGCTTTCTTGTCAAATACAGGGTGCAGCAGCTCGTCGAGCTTCTGAGGCTCGCAACGCAGGATGGCGGTCTTCTCGTCAATCTTACCCTCGTGGAGCAGGTCGATGGCAATCTTCACCATAGCGGCACCTGTACGCTTACCGTTACGTGTCTGCAGGAACCACAGCTTGCCTTCCTGTACGGTGAATTCCATATCCTGCATATCACGATAGTGCTCCTCGAGTTTCTCCTGGATACCATTCAGCTGCTGATAGATCTCGGGCATAGCTTCCTCCATAGAAGGATACTTGGCTACGCGCTCTGCCTCAGAGATGCCTGCGCGCTCAGCCCAACGCTGAGAACCAATCTTGGTAATCTGCTGTGGAGTACGGATACCAGCCACAACGTCCTCACCCTGTGCGTTAACGAGATACTCACCATTGAACAGGTTTTCACCATTGGCTGCATCACGGCTGAAGCATACACCAGTAGCTGAGGTGTCGCCCATATTACCGAATACCATAGCCATTACGGATACGGCAGTACCCCACTCGTCGGGGATTCCTTCCATCTTACGATAGAGGATGGCGCGCTCGTTCATCCAAGAGCGGAACACTGCGCAGATGGCACCCCACAGCTGCTCAATAGGATCGCTGGGGAAGTCTTTACCCGTGCGCTCCTTGATGGCAGCCTTGAAGAGCTTGACAAGCTTCTTCAGGTCGTCAACAGAAAGGTCCTTGTCAAGAACGACACCGCTTTCTTTCTTCACACCCTCGATAATTTCCTCGAACGGGTCGATATCGGTCTTGTTGACAGGCTTCATCTCGAGCACCACATCACCATACATCTGGACGAAACGACGATAAGAGTCGTAAACGAAGTGAGGATTGTTGGTCTTCTTGGCCATACCCTCAGCCACCTCGTCGTTCAGACCCAGGTTCAGGATTGTATCCATCATACCAGGCATAGAAGCACGGGCGCCAGAACGTACAGATACCAGCAGGGGGTTAGCAGCATCGCCGAACTTGCAATTCATCAAGCCCTCAATGTGCTTAACAGCTGCCATCACGTCGTCGTTCAGGATTTCCATAATCTTCTCCTGACCTACCTGATAGTACTCATTGCAACAGTCTGTTGTGATTGTAAAACCTGGAGGAACGGGAACACCAATGTGGTTCATCTCAGCAAGGTTTGCACCCTTGCCACCCAGTTCCTCACGCATCTTTGCATTACCTTCGGCCTTTCCATTACCGAAGAGGTAAACTCTTTTTTGGCTCATAAGTTAGTGTACTATTATTAATTAAAAATATATTTGTTCAATTCAGATTGGCAAAGTTACACAATCTTTTTCAATCATGCAAATATTTTGCTTTTTTTTGCAATGTAGACCTTTCAATTCAAAAATAAATAGTACCTTTGTAGCCCAAAAGAATACATTTTATGACTCGAAAAAAGAAACCGTTACCACTTTTAGAACGTATCACTATCAGCGACTTTGCTGCTGAAGGCAAGTCGCTGGCACGGGTAGACGATATGGTGGTCTTTGTACCATGGGCTGTTCCCGGCGATGTCGTTGACTTGCAGGTAAGGCGCAAGAAGCACTCGTTTATGGAAGCCGAGGTGGTTCGCTACCACGAATATAGTAAGGTACGCACACAACCCTTTTGCCGTCATTTCGGTGTTTGTGGTGGATGCAAGTGGCAACAACTGCCCTACAAAGAGCAACTGAAGATGAAGCAGCAGCAGGTGTATGACCAGTTGACGCGCATCGGCAAGGTGCAGTTGCCGACGTTCCGTCCCATATTGGGTAGCGTGAAGACCAAGGAGTATCGTAACAAGCTGGATTTCGGATGCGCCAATAAGCGATGGCTGACAAGCGAGGAGTTGAAAGACGAGCGCTTAGAGAAGGACACTCCTGCCATCGGGTTCCACATTACGGGAGCTTTTGACAAGATACTTCCCATCGAGAAATGCTGGCTGATGGACGACTTGCAGAACCAGATACGCAATGAGGTTCGTAACTATGCCGTAGAGCACGCCTTGTCCTTCTTCGACTTGCGACAGCAGGTGGGACTGTTGCGTGATGTCATCATCCGCAACTCAGCCAGTGGCGAGTGGATGGTCATCATCCAATTCCATTACGACGAGACGGGCGGCGAACAAGAAGCACTGGGCTTGTTGCAACACATTGCAGACAAGTTTCCACAGATCACCTCCCTACTCTATCTGGACAACCAGAAGTGCAACGACACCATTGGCGACCAGGACATCAGGGTATTCAAAGGCAAAGACCACATCTTCGAACTGATGGAAGACCTGAAGTTCAAGGTTGGTCCCAAATCATTCTATCAGACTAATACGGAGCAGGCCTATCATCTATATGGTGTGGCTCGTGAATTTGCCCAGCTGACAGGCAACGAAATGGTCTACGACTTATATACCGGTACAGGCACCATTGCCAATTTCATAGCCCGACAAGCACGCCAGGTGATTGGTATTGAATACGTGCCAGAGGCTATCGAGGATGCCAAAGTCAATTCGCAGATTAACGGTATAGAGAACACCCTGTTCTATGCAGGTGACATGAAGGACATTCTGACAGACGAGTTCATCAGCGAACACGGGCGTCCTGACGTCATCATTACCGATCCGCCCCGTGCTGGCATGCATTCTGACGTCATCAAGACCATACTGAATGCAGCTCCCCAGCGCATCGTCTACGTGTCGTGCAACCCAGCCACCCAGGCTCGTGACTTGCAGGCTCTTGACGAGAAATACCAAGTAGCGGAAGTGCAACCCGTGGACATGTTCCCACACACGCCTCACGTAGAGAATGTAGTTTTGTTAACTAAAAAATAATATTTATGAAGAAATTAATGGCTATTAGTCTCTTGGCTTTGTCAATGACTGTCAATGCCCAGGAACAAGAGAAGAAAACTACTACGATTGAACTTCCCCAATGGGTGAAGAACATCAAGTTCAGCGGATATGGTATGGTGCAATATCAGGCCGACGACAAGTACAGCACTACCACGCCAGACCAGAAAGACAACGCCAACTCCTTTCAGCTCCGCCTTTTCCGTCTGGCACTGGAAGGTCGCATCGGCAAGGATTTCTATTGGAAGGGACAAATCCAGCTGAACGGCAACACGTCAACGCTGGGCTCGTCACCTCGTGTAGTCGACCTGTTCGGCGAATGGCAGAAATACGATTTTTTCCGCATCAAGGCAGGTCAGTTTAAGCGCTCATTCTCGTTTGAGAATCCCATGCACCCCATTACGCAGGGTTTCATGTCCTATTCCCAATCCATCTCCAAGCTTGTTGGCTTCTCTGATCGCACTGGCGAACAGGCTTCTAACGGTCGTGACATTGGTATTCAGGTGCAGGGTGACTTCCTGAAGAATGCCAGTGGGCGCAACCTGCTGCACTATCAGGTGGGCGTGTTCAACGGAGAAGGCATCAACAAGAAGGATGCCGACAACCGTAAGGACATCATCGGAGGCTTCTGGGTTATGCCTATCAAAGGCATGCGCATCGGTGCTTTCGGATGGACCGGCAGCCGTGTTATCAGCTATACCAACGCAGCTACCGGCGAGTCTTACAGCCAGAGTGTTCCCAAGAACCGGTATGCTTTGTCAGCTGAGTATGTGACGGAGAGTGACTGGACTTTCCGCACTGAGTATGTTCACTCTCAGGGATATGGTTCCAACCTCGCTGCAGGCGATAAAGCAGATGGTTACTATGCACTCTGCATAGCTCCTATCATTGCCAAGAAGTTACACGTGAAGGCCCGCTACGACCTCTATCGCGACCGCAAGGCATGGGATTCCAGCAAGACCTTCTATGAAATCGGTGCCGACTACGTGTTCAACAAATACCTGCAACTGAATATCGAGTATGCCCGTGTTAATGACAAGAGTATCAAGACTGAAGGCAAGCACAACTACAATCTGCTTGACGTAGAGCTGGACTTCAAATTCTAAGGAGCTTACGTCTCAGAGCCTCCCACAAGTGAGTCTTCTGACGTAGGATGTAAATCGAATAAGCCGTGCTGACGAAAGCCAGTGCGGCTTCTGCTATCCAATAGACCCAACCGCTGGTCAGCAACGACAGGCAGAATGCCAGGAAACCAATGCTCAGCTGAACGATGGCATAACGGCTGATGGTTGCTGTCGACCGATAGCTGTATCTGTCGTGGGCATAGGCATAGATCATCAGGTAGTCGAAGATATGTGCCACGACGATAGCCACTCCCGTTCCATAAATATCCCAATAGGTGTAACCGACAACCACACTGAGCACCAGAACAACAAAATAGGCTGACTCCAAGAAGAGGAACGACAACGAGTGCCCTCGTGCCAGAGTGATATACGCTACAGGCAGGGTGAGCACTTTGAAATACATCGCCAGCACGGCTACCTGAGCCATTCCGACAATCGGCAGGAACTCCTTACTGAACAGCAGGGGTATCAGCACTGGCATCATGGCCGTCAGGGCTGCTAACATCGGCGACAACAGCAATAGTGACACCTCCGTCTGTTTGTTTACCGTCTCGTTGGTTGCCTGAATGTCGTGGGCAACGCCAGAGAGACGAGGGAAATAGTCGGTCTCCATGGCGGAAAACACCATCCCTGCATAGGTGATGGAAATCATATAGGCCGTGTTGTAGAACGCCACATCGTTGAGTCCACCCTCCACATTCAGGAACGAGCGGATGAACATCTCCGAAGCACTTCCGATGGCTGCTGCCACGACAAAGGCGACACCAAGCTTCACCATGCCTGCCCCGTGCTTCAGATGACGACGATCAAAATGGAGCCGCAAGGGATAATAACGATAGGAATAGCCTATCGTGGTAAGCATCGTGACAATAGCCGTCATCACGATGGCAGGTACGACTCCTGAGTGGTAGAAGAAATAATAGAGGGCTACTGAGATGACTACAGAGATAACGGCGGAAAACACCTGAATCTTAGCCAGAGCCCCTAACCTGCGCGTGGCTTTCAGAATAGCCGTCTCACCTCCTGCAATAGCCATCACAGCCACCGAGACAGCCAGCATGGCATAGTGCAGCGTGTGGTTGCCCCATGCAAACGACAGGTCGTTGATAAGCGGACTCACCAACACGCAGAAGATGCAACCCAGCACGGCAGCAATCATACTCCACAGGCGCGTCACCTGGATATAGAACGACAACTGGGCGTCGTCATCATGCTCGTGATATTCCGACAGACGGGGTACGGCACCGAACGAGATGCCCAGACTGGTACACTGGGCAGCAAAGTTCTGAGCGGACGTCATCAAGGCAGATAGTCCCATACCACCTGCTCCTAACAACAAGGCCATCGCTTTGTTGCGCACCAGGCCAATCAGTATGTTGATTCCTTGTACGCCACCAAAGATGCCCGTGTATTTCAGCACATGTCCGTAGCTGTTGTCACACTTTTCACTCATAATCTACAAAAAATGAACGCAAATTTACCTCTTTTATTACGTAATTGCAAATAAATTCGTATTTTTGCACCATGATTGAACAGAAAGAAACTCCATTGGTCAGTTTTGTCATCACTTACTACAACCAACCCGTACAACTGTTGTGTGAGTGCATTGACAGTATCCTAGCTCTCTCGTTGCGTTCCTTCGAGCGCGAGATTATCGTGATTGACGACGGTTCTGAAGTATGCCCCATGAACGGTCTGATGCAATATGGCAACGACATCGTGTATGTGCGCCAGAAGAATCAGGGTGTAAGTACTGCCCGAAACAGAGGAATGTACATGGCTGCCGGCAAATACATCCAGTTCATTGATGCTGACGATTACCTGATACAGATGCCCTATGAACACTGCTTGGACATCATCCGATACCACAAGGATGCCGACATGGTGCTCTTCGACTTCACCCATTCTGCAAATCAGCAAGACACCAACATCCAATCGCCTATCAAGACGAGCGGAACAGCTTACATGCGCAACCATAACATTGCCGGAACGGTTTGCTGCTTCATCTTCCGCCAGAGCATTCTTGGCAAACTGACCTTCTCGCCTGAGATTAAATACGGTGAAGACGAGGAGTTCACGGCACAACTGCTATTACGCGCAGAAGATATTTACACGACAGAAGTTAAGGCTTATTTCTACAGACGCTACAAGAATTCCGCCATACAACAGTCACGCACCGAGGAAACGGGTAAGAAAAAGCGACTGGAAGATAACCTGTCCGTCATTCTGCACCTGCAAAACCTCTGCGATAAGCTACCACAGAACGACAGACTGGCCTTGCAGCGCAGAGTAGCCCAGCTGACAATGGACTACATTTACAACACAATTACGCTGACACATTCGCGCCAGGCGCTCAACAGTTGTCTGGACGAGTTGAGCAGCAAGGGACTCTTCCCCCTGCCCGACCGTGACTACACCAGGAAATACACATGGTTCCGTCGCATGACTAACTCTGCTGTCGGACGCACCCTGCTGCTGCACTCCCTGCCCTTACTCAAACGCGAACGATAAATGGAGAACAAGATATCTGTCGTTGTCTGCACATACAACCAGGAGGACACCATCGCCCGCACCTTGGACAGTATCCTGATGCAGCAGTGCCACCTCCCCTATGAGATTATCATCGGTGAAGACTGTTCCACAGACGGCACTTTAGCCGTCTGTCAGCATTATGCCGCCAAGCATCCAGACATCATCCGACTGATTGCCAACCAGCCGAACAAGGGTGTTGTGGACAACTACTTCGACTGTCTGCTTGCTGCCAGCGGGAAATACATAGCAGACTGTGCCGGCGACGACTTCTGGACTGACACTCAGAAACTGGAAAAGGAGGTCAGCGTGATGGAACAGCATCCGGAGGTGACCATGGTGCTGACACGCTGGAACTGGTACGATGAGCACACACATCGGGTAAACGCCGGTCCGCCCCCACCCTATGGTCAACCCATCGTCAACGGTCAGGATATGCTGGAAGACATTATCACCCAGACTGACATGAGTGTGTTTCACCTCTGCACCTCGCTATACAGGACGGAAGTCTTCAAAAAAGCCTACTGGGAAGACACCAGCTTGTTCCGATGCAAAGATTTCAGCACCGAAGACATACAGGTTGCCTTCATCATGGCACTCAACGGCTACATTGCCTATCTGCCCGACTTTACCCTTAATTATAGCACCGGCAAGCCTTCGGCTTCACAACTGGCAGACGAAGCGAAACAGTTTCACTTCGTGCGCAGCATCTTGAATGTATGCAGATACCTGACAGAGAAGCATCATTTGCACAGCCAGCGGCTCGACAACTATTTCTCCCGCCGACTCTTCTCACTCGCCATGCACGCCTTCAGGGCCCACCGAAAAGAACTCTATGGAGAGGTCGTGAAGCTCGAACAGGCATGGAACATCCATCGAACCCTGCCTACTCAATTAGTGATGACACTTATGCGTCACGAAATTCTGTGGATGGCAGGACTATCGGCACGAAAGCTTTTTGTATTTTCAAAACGTCTACTTGCATGAGAACACAGGGCACACACTTCCCACAGACTGACACCTGCAAAAATCTCTGTGTCAACTACACTGGTCGACTGGGTAACCAACTTTTTGTATATGCCTATGCACGCCGGCTGCTTGAGTTGCTTCCTCAGGACTGTCAACTCATAGCCAACTTCCAGGGTACCGAGAACGGAAAGGCTGAAGACGGTTTCACTGATTCCATTCGCCATTTTCAGACGAAGCCTTATAAAACGTGTCCCGACAATCTTGTACGCCGCTATGGCTCCTTGACGCAGAAAGCGGTCTATACTGCCTATGCGCTGTGCATGAGCCGTCCTTTCTTCAGCGACAACCGTAAGCGGTTCATTGCACTTAACAAACTGATTGAGCCTGCCGGACTGTACTTTACGGGAACTGAAGATCCAGCTCGCACTCCGCGCCATTTTGACCATACATCGCTGTTCGTCAGCGGTTTCTTCCAGGACAGCGGTTTCTTTAAAGATATTCGCCCTATCCTCCTTCAAGAATTCACTCCCAAGCAACCACCCTTAAGGCAAAACCGGCAACTGTACGACATCGCCATCAACACCAACAGCATCTGCGTCTCAATACGCCGAGGTGATTTCTTAAGCGAACAATACAAACATGACTTCTATCTCTGCACACCGAAATATTTCCAACAAGCCATTCGGCACATACGAACGATTGTCGAAAAGCCCGTATTGATATTCTTCTCTGATGACATCGAATGGGTCAGACAACAGTTGCATACCGACGAATGCCCTTGTTACTACGAGTCTGGTACAGACCCCGTTTGGGAGAAACTCCGATTGATGTACAGTTGCCGCCACTTCATCCTTTCTAACTCCACTTTCTCCTGGTGGGCGCAATATCTATGCCGGAACAACGACAAAATTGTCATCAGTCCCTCACGATGGTATGCAAACAACAAATGGACTTCCAACCTGATAGAAGACTCCTTTATCCGAATCGACAATTTCTAACATTCCAGTATCTCCTTGAAAATGGTCTCCAACTGCCGACCGACAACGGCAGGAGATGCCAGCCGTCTGACCTCTTCAGCAAACACCATCCCTTGATTTTGTGGCTGTTCCGCGACGGTTCGCATCGCACGGGCTAATGCTTCAGCATCACCAATAGGCACGATGGTACATCCCGAAAGACGCTGACAGCGCGGCACACATTCGGTAGAAACAACCGGAATACCTGTCGACATGGCCTCCAACAGCACCAGCGGCTGCACCTCACTGCGGCTGGCCAAGACCAGCGCATCAGCACGGTAGAGCAAGTCGCGCACCCCCTTCTTGTCCAACCGTCCGTAGCAAGTGACGTCTTTCAGCCCAAGATTTTCTATCGCCGTCCTACACGCGCGGCTGTCAGTAAATAGCCCTGCTATATGCAACTCTATGCTCACCCCTGACTGCTGTAATTGCCGCATGGCCTCGAACAGCACGTCGTAACCCTTGCGATAATAATAGTCAGCCAGACAACAGAAACGGAACGCCCGGCCTTCCTTCGGTTCGCGCCGCTGATAGTGGAAGAAGCCGGTATCGATGGTGTTCGACACATATTGCCAACAATAGTCCTTACCATAATAGCAGGCAGTGTCATCCACCAGTTCTTCTGAGACCGGCAGGACAATCGACGCATTCTTATACGCAGACTTTAACAGCGAAATCTGCCAAGCATTGCTGGGCGCCTTACCAAACTCATCCTCTAACAGCATCAGCGGCAGATGCTCCGTAATGACATACGGAATGCCATACTCCTCACCAATCAGCATAGCGGTATAGCCTGCCCACTTGGCACAATGAGCATGCAGCAGCTGCGGACATCCATAGCGGGCTATATAGTCTTTGAACATTGACTGCACTATACTGACCCACCGGTCTACATTATAACGAATGGCTTTGGGCAAGCCCCGCTGGTAGCTCTGATATATTGTTATGCCCGACATTTCATGCTCAAAGCGGCCATAAGGCAACTTCAGAAAGTCTCTCAGACCTACCGATGCCCCCAACTGCACATTACTCAGAATGCGCACCTCATGGCCCAAAGCTTTGAGAGCCTTGGCCTGATCCAGACAAAACCAGCCACCATAGGGCGGAAAGAAAGACGGTATCTCCAGTATATGCATATATTATATATAACAAAAAAAGAGCGGAAATATTATCCGCTCTTCCTGATTTCTTCATACCGTTGGCGATTACTCTGCAGCGGGAGCCTCAGCAGCAGCCTCTTCTGCAGGAGCTTCAGCGGGAGCCTCGGCAGCAGCAGCCTCAGCAGCCTTTGCAGCCTCTTCCTCAGCCTTAGCAGCCTCGATAGCAGCCTTCTTCTCGGCTACCTTCTTAGCAATCTCCTCGTTCAATTTCTTCTCCTGAGCCAACTCCTTAGCAGCAGCGTCCTTCTTTGCCTTAGCCTCTTCGGCTGCAATCTTGTCAAGACCCTTCTGCTTGTCAGCCTTCCATGCGTCAAACTTCTTCTGAGCAGTAGCCTCGTCGAAAGCGCCCTTCTTAACGCCACCACGGAGGTGCTTCATCAGGTAAACGCCCTCGTTGCTGAGGATGTTACGAACGGTGTCAGTGGGCTGAGCACCGGTCTCTACCCAGTAGAGTGCGCGCTCGAAATTCAGGTTCACTGTGGCAGGATTGGTGTTAGGATTGTAAGTACCAATCTTCTCAGTAAATTTACCATCACGTGGTGCTCTAACGTCAGCGATTACGATGCTATAGAAAGCATAGCTCTTACGACCGCCGCGCTGCAATCTGATTCTTGTTGCCATTGTAATTGTTTAATTTTTAATTGTTTAAATTGAATTTCATGCTACTATCTCGTAATAGCGGCTGCAAAGGTACACATTATTAATGAGAAATGAGGAATGAGCAATGAGAAACACCTTCTTCTTAATGTTTTTTAACTTATTGCTTCCTCAGCGTGATACCTGCCTGCATGCCCTTGACACTCTTCATCAGCGAAGCGACGGTCTTGATACTCGAATTGCTCGACTTGGCACCCAAGGTCTTGAACAGGTTCAGCAGTTTGGTGGCATCGGTCACAAACTGCAGGTCTTTGCCGTCTATCTGGGTGGTGATGGTGAGTGCCTTCACACCGACTATCGACAGGATGAGCTTCGAGTCCTTCACCTGCCAGGTGCCTTGCGATGTCTTGCCCTTCATCGTCTCCGTGAAGGTACCGTCCTCCTTGAAGGTCATTGAGAAGTCACCGGGCTTGATGCCATACTTCGACAGTTGCTCCTGTAACTTCGACTCTACCTTGTTGGCAGCAATCTTCGAGGCAGCCTTTGCCAGAATGTTGTCCGACGTGAAGACGATGGCTGGCTCGGTATAGGTCCACGTACCGATAATCTTCTCGGCTGTTGCCTGCTTGTCGCTCGAGAACACGGTGGTCAGTCCCTGTACCAGGCCACCAGACTGCTGGTTGTTCAGCACACTGCCCAGCACGTCACCCAGTGTTTGTGCGCTCACATGGGCAGAAAACATCATCATCACAGCCATTGCGGCTACTTTACATACATTTCTTTTCATGTTGTTTATCTTCTTTGGTTTGGTTTAACTTCCGTAAAACGCCGCAAAATTACAACTTTTCACCCGAAACGAGCAAATAAAATCGATAAAACTGTCCTTTATAACTTTTTTTGATTATTTTTGCAGGCAATTATGAACAGCTTGTCGATTCTCATCCCTACCTACAACGACCGTTGTGTCGCCTTGGTTACAGCACTCCACCAACAGGCGGAGTCGTTGGCTGTCGACTATGAGGTTATTGTGGCTGACGATGGTTCTACTGATGCCGATGTTGTCGCAGACAATCGTCGTGTCAACGAGTTGCCACATTGTCGGATGATAGAGTCACCTCATAACCAGGGACGAGCAGCCATCCGCAACCTGCTGGCTCAGGAAGCCCGTCATGAGTGGCTGCTCTTCATCGACAGCGATATGCTGGTCTGTCGCCCCGACTATCTGCAACACTACCTCACGGCTTGTCAGGAGGCTGATGTCGTCGACGGGGGTGTCGAGATAGCACCCCTCCAGCCTGGCAATCTGCGTTCACTCTACGAGAAAGTTTCTGAACAGCAGCATGTCGTCGAGCGTCGTCGTCAGTCGCCCTATCAGGACTTCCACACGGCCAACTTCCTGATTCGCCGTTCCCTCATGCTCGCCCATCCCTTCGACCTCCGTTTCCGTCGTTACGGCTATGAGGATGTGCTTTTGGGCAAGCAACTCGAACAAGACGGCATCGCCATTCTCCACGTCGACAATCCCCTACTCTTCGGCACCTTCGAGACCAATGCCGCATTCGTCAGCAAGACGGAGGAAGGTCTGCGAACGCTATACCACTTCCGTCGTGACTTGCAAGGTTATTCGCGCATGCTTGTCCACGCCCGCCGACTGGCTCCCATAGCACCGCTCGTCCGACTGTGGCACCGTATCTTCGCAAAAGTGGAGCGTCGCCATCTTACCGGTCAACACCCCACTATCTTCGTTTTCCACCTTTATCGGCTAGGTTATTTCCTCACGCTATTCCGTGACGATGCTTAGCGTTCCCGAACTTTTCTGTCCACCAGGCGTTCAGCAGTCCTTGTTAACCATTTAGCCACTCCTTTCTTTCCTCCTCACTCATCTTCTCAATGGCATAGCGCAACATCGTGCGAGGCATCTCGTGTGCATGCTGACGCAGAAATCCGCGGAGCAAGTCCATCGAGCACCGTTTTCCCATCTCCCTGAGCATCCATCCCACTGCCTTGTGCATCAAGTCGTGTGGGTGATGCAGATGAACCTCAGCATACTTCAGGCACCACGACGGGTCTCCCGCCTGCGATGTCTTCCACGTACACACCATACTGATGCGTTGTTTCCATAGGCAATCGCTGGCAGCGAGTCCATCAAGTACTTTTAGTTTATAGTTTACATCTCCTAAATTTGTAGGCAGCAGCAACCAATGTCCCAGAATCTTCGGAGCCGACAAGTCCACCAAATCCCAGTTGTTCGCCTGCTCTCCATACTGCAGATACATCGTCACAATCTCATCACGCTTCCGGATAGCCTCTGCATCATTTATCAATCGCTTCAAGGAAAGTTTCTCAAACCGATCCACCAGTATCAGCAGTCCGCACAACCTCACCTCATGCCATTTCGACAGCAGCAAGTCAGGCACCTCACTCAAAGGGAAATCCTTCGCGGCAGCCTTAACCACCTCTCGCGTCTGCGGCACTTTCAACCCCAGGAACTCATCACCCTCGCCATACTCACCGGGACCCGTCTTAAAGAACCCCATGAGCACTCGTCGCTGCTGCTCATTCCGCAACGACTCCATGTAAGCAATTATCTCCTTAGCCTTCGTCATTTTTCACTTCCCATTCATGATTGTTTCCGTTAAGCTTATCTCCTTTATCCGTTATTTTGGATGCAAATATACGAAAAGTTTTGGAAACAGCAGTCCCTTTTTCTTGCTTTTTGGGGAATTTATCCCTATCTTTAATATCCTAATTCGCGCATTTTCTGATATACAAGTCTGGCCATGACTTTGTTGACTCGTCCCTTGAAATGCTTGCCGTCACGCAACAAGCTCGGCGGGATGCTTCCATGAGCAATTGAGTCACGGTCAGCAGTCTTAGGTTCTATGCCCGCTTCTGTCATTCCGTGTGCCACCATATATTGACGCAAGTTAATATAGTGTTTGCCGTAATGAGTCTGAAACGAGTCCTCCATCTCCGTCAGCCGTTTGTTGGTGGTGATGGCTCCCAAAGGCATGTGGAAACTCATGACGATATAGCGATTGCTCTGACTGTATGCTATCATCCTATCGTATTGGCTAATCAGTTCCTGAGCATTCTTAAAACCGCCGTTGCCACCCATAAGGAATACGTTGACATGCTTTCCTCTTAGCTTTCGCATGGCCAGTGTTTCTACTACCGAGCCAGCTCTTAGCGTATCGGTATGCATAACCCGCTCCATTGGCTCTATATAATAATTGTATAGCACCTTGTGCTCGTAGTCCTCTGGCCAGTATGTCGCTTCTGCAGAAATCATGTATTCTCTGCCGTTGATGACACACGGGTTGACAAATGCCGACGAACCGGGTTCCCAACTGGCTTGGATGAAAGGAGTCAGAGGCAGACCGTTATAAGCCGATATAAAGGCTGGAGAATCGTTGTTTCCGATAAACGTCTTGAATTTCTTCTTATTACTCCTAGGTATCGTTACGTCATGCGCCAGTAGCATCGGGTAAGCACCTTGCCGACCCATGATGGTCAGCGTGTTCTCGCCCGACACGGCAGCATTGACGACATCATAGTCGTCGCCTAACATGTCCTGCAGATAGTATGGGTAATCCGTTCCATTCATCATGCTTGGCAGATAGCCACGTGTCAGTGAAGGCCGGTTCCATGGAGCCGTCAGACTGTCACCCCAACAGACGACCGTTTTCCCTTCATCGTTGCACGAACATATCGTAAGCATGCACAATGTCGCAATCAATGCAAGACGCTTCAACTTCACTGAACGCTACACAAAGTATCCGCCGAACACCCATAGACGCGAATGAATTATTCAATAACCGATGACATGCCTACAATAGAAAAGCGGGGTATTCAGCTTCTGCCCGTCCGCCGTTTGAGGCCTACCACAGCCCTTGAATGTGAACGAACAGAGTGACACCCACGCCGTTGGTATATATAGTCCACCTCCAAAAGCGTGCGTGAGGACATTTTGTCCCCGGCACGCTCTACGGTGTGGTTATATACCTACCCGTAGCATCAGCATCTGCTATTGCTCTTGACATTCATTTCTGATTGTGGTAGTTTCAAAACGGCCAAAAACAACGCGTCTGCGACGCATTCCTACTTGTAGTACCTCCACCCGTCGGCTCTGCACACCTCAGTGTACTTCATAGCCATCATGGGTAGATGCAAGTGCAAAGATACGAAATCTTTGGGAATAAAAACGCTTTTAGGTGAAAAAAGTGCGGAAAAGTTGCAAATATGAGGAAAAGTGCTTATCTTTGAAATAGAATTTCGAAGATACTTTCACTCGAAACTAAAAATAAATCGCGATTTATTTTGTAGTTTGCTCGCTTATTCGTATCTTTGCAGTGTGAAAGGAACCTATTTAGGGTAAGAGCCCCGTTTGAATCGGCAAGCGACTTATTAAAATAGAAGCACTTTTTGCTCCGTTTAGGACAAGAGCCCCGTTTGAATCGGCAAGCGACTTGTTAAAACGGAGTTCTTTTATTTTTGAAGCTCGCTAATGCTTGCATTGAAGGTATGCTCATCAATGATGGCATATGGTTTAAAGATGTTGCCATCTTCAAGTTTTCGCATGCAAAGGAACGTCTTGCAGCCCAGTTCCCGAGAATAGTATGCGAAGTAGGCGCTTTCTATGTGTTTTCCTTCAGCAATAGGCCGCCATCCTAAGTATTCTGCCTTCTCCAGATAGCTGCGAAGATCTCTAGTCAAAGCATTCTTGATAGCATTGAACTTGTTGCTCCTTACATTTTTGCCAAGCACCGTTTTTAAATCAGACTTGGTAATCTCAACATCCATAGTGATGCCATTGGTAATGGTAAAACGCAAAGGGCACTCCTTTAAAACTTCTGCCATTTCTAGCACCTCTTTACGGATACGTTTGCTCTCGACATAGTAGTCTTCTTCAGTTCGTTGCTTCATAATTTGCAAAGATACGAATAAGCGAGCAAAACACAAAAGGAAAACTCGTTTTTCTTTTTTATTTTCGAGCGAAAGTATCCAAGACGAAGTCAAAGAATATGTTTGGCGATTCCAATTTTTCTTTGTACCTTTGCACCCGAAACATCAAGAGCAGTACCCGAAAGGGTGACTCGCCAACCGAGCGAGCAGCGAGTGCAGAAGTAAACTCGTTTACATTCTGCCGAGTCGCGAAAGAGGAAGGGCAATAGCCCAACCTAGCGCGAGAGAGGAAGGGCAATAGCCCAGCCGAGCTATAGCATAAGCGCCACGGTGGTCAGTACGATGTGGGAGATTTATTCACTTCAAAAACAAAAAGTTATGCAACAACACATTTATTACATCCGCTATGCCCTGCAATTTGCAGACATGCAAATCCCCGAGTTAGTAACAGTATTCAACGCCCAGGTACAGAACCAAGGGTGGTCCAGTATGCGAGCCTATCACGACCAGGCCCTCATCGACGAGTTCCAACGACGTGGCATCGATACCACAGCCGTAACAGGCAGAAATACTATATCGTTTGCCCATCCTATCAGATATGATTTACCCAACAACAAGTTAATTGCCATCGGGTAATATTATACAATGTACTCTGCCCCTGCCGTCTGCTCTTGGCAAGGGGGGAGTATATTTATTCCATTGGTTTAATCATCGATTCGATAAAAGCGATTTCGTCGATGGTGAGACCATACTTAAGATAAAGTTCAGAATCAGTCCATGGCTTGCTAAAATCCTGAAGAGGAACAAAGCGGAAATTAGCTCGTGCTAATTGTTGCGTAGTAGTTATCATAGCAATTAAACAACGGACGAATCTTGTTTTAATATAGGAAAGCATGTTCTCTGCTTCTTCTTTTGTATCAAAAACTGCTATCAACAAATATGTCTCTGCACAAACCACGCTGGGCTCTAATATTTCTAATGTTGAGATGATACGTTTCTGACCATTCTTATCAGTTTCTCCAGCATGTTCTGCTGTAAGACGAGATGTAATAATTTTCCATTTATCAATAAGATTGGCATTTACTGTAATTAATTGTCTCTGAAATGCTCCACGACCGCCATTATATCTTAATATAATATCTCCGTCAACAGTAGGCTTAACATCAGTAGCTAATCCAAATGGTTTACGGGGAAAGATATTAAGAAAATGTTTTTCTTTTGATGTCTTTTTTAATATGTTTAGTTCTTCAATATGCCGAATAAAAACATTACCAGAATCCAATGAACGACTATTTGCAACCCTTCTTCCATTAAACTGTGTCGTTACAAGACAATCTCCTCTGTATTCTCGATTCCAGAGGAAATAGCATACGCCACCTGCAATATCAACTCCAGGGAAGCACTCATGTCCATCAATAAAATCGAATAGATAAGCAATACGATTATCCGATAGCATATCATTACGAAAGTCATCTAATCCTTTACCTCCACTAAACCATTTGGCAGGCATAATCATAGAAACATACTGAGGCTTTATTGCTTTAGCAATATTTACAAAATGATGATATACAGGCGTTGCACTTGCTTTTGCCCCTCCATCCATAACCTGATATGGAGGATTACCTACGATTGCGTTAAACTTCATATTGTTATCGTCGTTTGAATGCCAGAATGTAAAGCCCTTGGATACAGTAGAGCAAAATTGCTTTGGCGTTACTTTTATTAATTCGATTAGATCATTGAAAAACTTTGCATTGACAGGCTTTTCACGATAGCCGACCAATGTACGCTTAGTGATGCTGACAGCCATTGGTGTCTTGCATACCACAAAGATATTTTCATCAATAACTTTATCCCACAGGTTACGCATCTCCTCTTGCGTCATAGTGTCTTGCCACATGATATGGTCTTCTAACTTGGCACGATAGACACTATATGCCATGTATAGTGGATAAAGCCCCGATTTAGAGTTTAGTTCCAAAATGCGAGTATTGGGGTCTGCAAACACGTTATATGTTACTTGCCCCCTATCTGCAAAACGAGGTTCGTCAAGTGTTTCGTTATGCTGTTCGTCGAAAAAATCGTAGCCACCAAAACACTCATTCATATGCATATTAACCACACGCCAAGGTGTCAAAACTGTTTCCTTGTCAGGATTGCGGAAAGTACTGAAGATTTCTGCTATGCGAATGATACGCTCTGTTACGCCCAATTCATCAGCAGCCTTTGCCTGCTGACGTATACGCTTAGCCGATGCAATAAAGATCTCTGGGTCGTAATATTTCTTGAAACGATTGAATAGTTCTTTGGTGACGCCATGTGGCATGAACTCTTCCCATGAGTTCTTATCAATAAGTGATGCGAAATTGTCAATGGTTATTTCTTCATTTTCGTTTTTCAATACTGCGCCATAGATAAGCAAAGGCATACGAATGGATATACCTTTTAATATGGAGATAGCTTCCTGACGTTTCTTCTTTTTTGCTTCAGCCTCCTTATCTTTCTTTTTCTTCTCTTTGGTGTTTTTTGTAATGGTATCCGCTCCACCTGTATCCTGGTCATCAAATCCGAGATCATTGATGATGATTCCCTTGCCTGTTGCTATTGCTTTCGTTTGTCCTATGATGCCTTTCAACTCATTGAAGTCGTTAATCTCTACATCCGATAAATCCAACAAATTACGATTATAAAGATGGTTGTCCTCAAAACCATTATTGACTACACGCTCAATGTAGGCACGTTTCAGTTGAGTCAACATCTGAGATACATCATATTCTTTGGTCCGACTTCCGTCAAATGATATAATGGGACAGAAATTCAGGAATTGGCGCATCGTTTCACGGTCTGATTCTGTAGCACCTCCTGCACGAGCAGACAAGTTTGCAGTTTCTGCAATCATAGTGAGAGTTCTGTCGGGTGCAAAGTCGAATACATAGCACTCTTTCTTCTCACGTCCATTAATAACGGCAGGTGTCTGTACACGGAAAATAGTTTGCATGTATCCTTGTGCCGAAGTCTTTGCAGAGCCAGACAACATCAGTACAGCCGTCCATTCTGGTACGTTGACTCCCGTCGTTAATCGACCACATGAAAGGCATATGGTACGTGTAGTATCAGGATTGCTCCCTATTGCTTTATTCAACTTTTCCAATGCTTCTTTATTTGCTGCATCATCTTCTGGGTCGCCCTCTCCTGCTACATTAACGACTTTAAAATTGCTCAACACCGGATGGTTTTCTATCATGTGTTCTAAAGCCAATGCTTCTTTAACTCCAGGAACCATCCAGAGCGTATGGCGGAAATTGTTGCGGAACTCTTCGTTAGCGTATGGGTAGTTACTATCTTCGTCTTTTCGACAAAGAATATCCAGAAAGTTTTGTATGTCCTTCTTGTGTACAAACTCACCAATTTCTTCATCCTTCACGTCCTTTCCATCCTTAGAACGTTTTCCCGTCCATACTCTGAAAAACTCACGAAAGTTGAAGGCTTTGTCTTCATCTTCGTAGCGACCTACTAATTTACCCAAGTCGTATGTGAAAATGTTCAGGCGTGGCAGACACGAATAGGGATTGTAATCGCCTGGATGGGTTAATTCCCAATCAGCCTTTGCCCTTTGTTCCATGACATAATCCCAGGTATAGGTCTCGTCCTGCTTAAACTTGTTTGATATATTAAAAGGTGTTCCAGAGAGATTCAAGAACCTGCATTTCTCACCAGCTCCAAGCGCAGTTAGGACGTTTTGACCCAAGGCCGTTTGCGTGCCTTCGTGTGCTTCATCAAGAATTACCAAGTCCCAATTAGTATTGAACACTTCATTATTCTTTTCAAATTTTCCGCCTGCAACTATAGAGCCTCTAAGGTCCTGCATAGAAGCGAAATAAACATAGTGTGCCTGCTCGTCGTTCTTAGCTGCCTGTTCCAACCAGTTGAAATCATGTCCTTTGGTCTTCGAACCATAATTGAAGTTGGGTTGATCATAGAATATTTTTCCAAAATCATCAAACCAACCAGCATTGACCACAGGACGATGGGTAAGAATAATGGTACGATGATATTGCAGGTCTTTAATCACTTGCAAAGCGGACAGGGTCTTTCCGAATCGCATCTTGGCATACCAGAGCATACGCATATTGCCCTTCTTAAACCATTTTTTTGTTTTCTCAATGGCATCCCTTTGTTCAGGACGAAAATCTATTGGTGTCTTCTCTGTAGACATCTCAAACAGGTTCAATGCCGAACGTCCATCCTTAACAGCTGCTATGCTGTTTTTAACAGTCTCAAGGTCTGTCTTAAACCACTCGTCAGCACGATGCTCTGTATCAAAACACTTTCGTTTTATACCAGAATTGATAAGAACTTGGTGTACTTGCTTGTCGTTAAAAGAACAGATACTTGTCCCATCAAAATAGGCCGTGCATTCTGTATATAGCAAATCGTACTTAATTCCTGCTGTTCCAAGTTGTCCGTTGATGCGTTTCTTGGCAGCTTCATTTAGCTCTTTACAGTTTGGCGTCAGTCTGAACAGGTCAATAGCTTTGCTTAAGGAAGACTTCCCAACCTTCAAAGCTCCCTTATGCGCATCGTCGGATATGCGATAGACATATATAAATTCTAAGTTAAAAGGACTTTTTATGAGCATAGCGTTAATTCTTTTTAGGCTTTATGATATGAAGAAAAGGTATCTTTTTCCCTTTCTTTCCTTTTAGATATTTGCTATTTGTATGTTTATAGAGTATCTCCCAATCGCGAACCAAACATAATTGCCCGTTGTGGCCAGTGATCGTATTATTCTTACAACCAGGACAAGGCTCCATTATCGATTCTCCAAACAAATTATATGACCCTTCTTCAGGGATGTCATGACAAGTGTCTGGTACCACCATTTTCAGACCATCCATTTGCCACAAATTCCAAGATGTGATATATGCTATTGTTTCGAGTTGACGGTAAACTACAGGCACCTTCCCGAACTTCATCTGATAATTTTCGATGAAAGTCCACAGCATCGCTTCGCGAGCTAAAAGAAGGTTGTCACCTTGCCACTCATAACCATAGGTTGACATATAGGCAACTTTTGCTGCATTTATCCATTCTGCTTCATCGCTTACATTCTCGTTAATGACACGAAGTTTCCTGTCTATGACGCCTATTCGATCTTCAACAGGTATTGCTTCGCCGGTTGTTGTATCGTAACGGCTTACCAAATAAGGTGCTTCGCCACATGTCACCTCAAGGCGTTTATCACAAACATAGTCGCGCCACGTCTTACCCTCAGGAAACTCTATTTTATTGGGATTTGATTGCCACGTATGGTTTGTCGTATCTTCCACATTGAAAACATCCTTGCGTCCGAACCAAGCTTCATCTACCAGATTATTCTGTGCATTACAAACCCAAGAAGGTGTAAATACTTCTGCCATACCCTTGGCACGATCCGTCTGATTTTCCTTTGATTTAAGTACACGAGGCCGGATTACCATTCCCCGTTCACCCGTTATCAGATGGGGCAGAATCTCAGAATGGTAATCATACTCTGAGCCGAGCGCTTCGTAATCATGCGTCGCCCAGAAGATGTTTTTGCCCGTAGTATGGTCACGCAGAAGTGTATCAAGCACCTCTGCCGACAATGCCAGCAGGTCATCCTCCCTGATGTCGATACAGGCAGGACTCTCGTCTTTATTGGACATTCTTTGCGCTTATAGCTTAATGGCAAAAGCACTTATCGGAACTCTTTGGGCTTAAATATATCAAGACCTCTATACACGATAAAAGCGTGTCCGCTCTTACCAGATATAGAGGCCGTGACATTGCCCAAATGAATGATAAGTGACGTCCACGCTATAAGCGCGAACATTCACAATTATCGAAATTCATTTTGATTTTAGAAATTTGTCACGTTTCTATATCTTCCTAATAACTGCTCATGTCGTTATTGTTTTACCCACGAAAGTCGCACTGGCACCTCCACCGAGGTCTGCGCCAGTGTTCATGGGGCAAAGATACGAAAACTTTGTGGAATAAACAGCAATTAAACAAAAAAAACTGCAAAAAAGATCTGAATTATTTGGATATTAGTACCAGAATTAGTACCTTTGCCGCAAAAATAATTTGTCATGGGCTCAAAAGAGAAAATGATAGAGCGCTTTAAAAAGAAGCCAAAGGATTTCACCTATGAGGAGACGGTGAGTCTTTTAGCGCATTTTGGTTACTCCGAGTATCAGAAAGGTGCGACATCAGGTTCTCGCGTGAGATTCAAGAATGCGTCAACGGGTTACTACATAGATATTCATCGTCCACATCCTGGTAGTATTATGAAGGAGTGGATGGTAAAGACGATATATCAGCATCTAAAGAATAACGGGTTAATTAAATAAAGGAGAATTGGACAATGGATTATTTGGAATATAAAGGTTATAAGGGTAGTGTGGAATATAGCAAGGAGGACAACTGCCTGTTTGGAAAAGTGCAGGGTTTGAGCAAGGAACTGATTTCGTATGAAGGTCAGACTCTTGAAGAGTTGCGCAAGGATTTTGAAGCCGGCATTGAAAGCTATCTGGACTACTGTAAGGAAGAGGGCGTTGAGCCAGCAAAACCTTATAGTGGCAAACTGAACCTGCGTATGCCGTCTGAGTTACATTCTCGAGTGGCTGCTTTTGTCGCTTCAACAGGAACGACCATCAACGACTTTATCAATCGGGCAATCACAAACGAACTAAAGAAGGTGGCTGCCTTGTAAATTCAAGTGCACAGCGGAACCGACCCCGTTCTGCACTTTAGAAAGTTTGTGAATGGTGTCGCATTTCGCGACGCCATCATTTATGTTAAAAAGTTGAAGATAATTACAACTGTTTTCCGGAGATTGTTGGAGGAATCAGAAAAAAGTTGTAAATTTGTGGGCAAAAGAATAGTATAAATATGACGGATAGTAAAACAGATAGTCTTTTGGATATGATTCCACAAGAAAGCCACTTCTATTATTATTTTAGGGGTTGCTGGGCAAATGGGAAAGAAGGTTCCATCACCGATTCAAACGGACATGGCGTATTTCGCTTTTTTCCTTTGATTAAGGATGATAAAGGGAATCGTATAGATGCCGAGATTGATTTTGATGACTATGATACTAATCCAATTGTAGCCACAGGAATTATAGGCTATTGGCTTCATTTCCGCAAGAACAACGATCGGTTAGCTTCTTACACTACGTGGACAAAGGAAGATGAGCGTAAGAGCACTCTAAAGATATTTTCTGATTATACACAGGATAAGCTCAACCAATATATCGAACGGGAACAGTATTCACCTTCCAGTTGGCGGCGCGACTTGGAGAAGGAGTTCTATATAGATTTCATTATCCGTAACGAAGAGCTTCTAAACGAAAAGACTCAAGCTCTCATGGAATATATCACACCTTCAGACCAGCAGCAGGTTAAAGAGGTGATTGCAGAATATATACTTTATCTTGAAGAGAAGAGGAACGCTTATAATCCAACTCCCAAACCCAAGGATGGTGATGAGTGCTCATCTCAATCGGAAGTAGAATTAAACAGATTACCCAAAAAGGAGCATGGCAAGGATTATTATGGAAAAGACTATGAGATTTTTCATGAAAATTTAAATCCTGCAACTATAGCTGATGCCATAAAGACGTTGCCAAGAGGTGAAGTAAAAAGCAAAAGAAAGTTCTTTTTGACAGTCTATACAGCCTTTGATAAGCTACATTGGCTCACATCTAAAACCTATACTAAGTTCATCTCTTGGATGAAGTTCCATAGTGGTATACATTTTGAAACGAATGATTTTAAGAACCTTGTTTTTGATGAGGATATGGAGATCCTACTACCTCAAATCATCGCTGTTTTCTCAGTGGAAGTAGATGATGATTGCTATGATGACAAAGAAGAGTTTTATCGGAAAAATCCGCAGGGTGATTATCTTACAAAAATTAATAAGGGGTATAAATGATATATCCTTTTTTTATACCTTTCTATACCTTCCTATACCATTTTACATCTCCTTATATACCTTTATATACCATTCTGAAAATTAGATAGTTACATTTTCTTAGATTCACTTTTGTATTCCAAAATATGTTTCTAATTTTGTGCTCGCAAAAAAGGAGTGGGTACGCTGCCCTTGACTTTTGCTGGTAAATGCAATAAATTATGCGAAAAGGGCAAACTCGAGCAATAATGCCAAATTAAAAATTAAAAAAAAATATGAAACAAAAGTTTAGTCTGGGACAAGAGCTGGATGCCAAAGCTCAGGAGTTGGAATCTCAACGTGAAGAGCGTGAACAGAACTTAGTGCGTTTTACGCTCGACAGAATTCTCGATGCTGTGAAATCGAAGGATGATCTTATCCTTAATTGTATTATGGAGAAAGGAAGAGGTCTCGACAAGAAGCTACAAGAGGTTATTTGGCACGCAGTTCAGGAGGCCGCCGAAGGCGACCTGATGAGTCGTGAATACCGTGAGCGCCGCAAGTCGGAACAGCGAGTCATTGTTTATAACGGACGCTACTGGGAGAAAATCGACCAGCAGATGTGGCAGCACTACATGAACCTGTTCACCCAAAAAGTAGGCATCCCCGAGTCGTTCTGCAAAGACCCTGCCTTTATGAAAAAGGTATGGGAGCAGACAGCGTTTACGCTCTTCAAATGGCGTAACCGTTTCATTCCCAAGGATGAGGTGTGGCTGAACATGCGCAACGGAACACTGGTCATTCGTAGCGACGGCTCAATGCCTATGCTGCGCGACCATTGCCGTGATGATATGTTCTTCTACGCATTGGGGTATAACTACGACCCGCAGGCCGAGTGCCCCATGTGGCAAGCTTTCCTCGATCGTAACCTGCCCGAGATGGAGGCACAGACGGTACTGGCGGAGTTTATCGGCTATGCCCTTACCCGTAAGCATTTTCTTAATAAGATGCTGTGGATGATTGGTGCTGGAGCCAACGGCAAATCGGTTGTGCTGGAGATTATCGAGGCCCTGTTAGGAGCGGACAATGTGAGCAACCTCAGTCTGTCAGAGCTAACCGGCGATCCCACCAAGCGAGTGGGCATCGAGGGAAAGTTGCTTAACATCAGCTACGAGACTGGCAAAGAAGTTCGTGCCGACATCATGAAACTGCTGTCGGCTGGCGAGCCTGTAACGGTGAAATTCCTCTACGAAGACCCTTACACCACTCGTGACTACGGACAGTTTGCTGCAGCATTTAACATGCTACCGAAAGCAGAAATTACCGGTGCCTTCTTCCGCCGCCTGATAGTGATGCCCTACGATGTCATCATCCCCGAAGAGGAACAAGACAAGGAACTGACCGAGAAGCTGAAGAGGGAAGAATTGCCTGGCATTTTAAACTGGGTCATCAAGGCGCTGCAGGGGCTGATGCAACGCAAGGCATTTACCCGCAGTGAGATGTGCGAGAAGGCACTGGCCCAGTATCGCATGCAGTCTGATAGTGTCTGTATGTTTGTCCATGAGATGTGCGAGAAACAGAAGTACACCACGCGTGGAGACGAACTCTTTTCTGCCTACAAGAAGTACTGTTACGATTCGAATCTCACGGCACTTGGCAAGGGTAACTTCTACAAGCGTCTCGACCAGCACACTCATAGTCGTGAGGACGTTGGGCGTGTAGTATTTTTCCATCTTAAACTTATTGAATCATGAATAGTAATCAACACGAACAATTCGACCTGCCCAGCCTGAAAGCCATTCCCATTGCGGATGTGGCTCGAAGACTGGGACTTCAGGTATGGCGAGCAGGCGTGCACAACAAGGCATTATGTCCCTGGCACGACGATCATCACCCGTCACTCGGACTCGTTACAGGTACCGGTAAGAACTTCTGCTATTGCTATACATGCGGTAAAGGTGGTTCTACCATTGATCTTTCGATGAAGACAGAAGGATGGTCATTTCAAGAGGCTTGTCAGTGGCTGTCAGCTACATTTGGAATCAATACCACCAATGGGAACGGGTATATTCCGCAACCAAAAGCAAAGCCGGTACAAAAAGAAGATAGCCCCAATTACAGTTACATACCGATGGAGATGGTCGACGAACTTGTAACGGTGGAAAACTCGCTGTGCCAGTGTCTGATGAAGATGTTCCGCCCAGAGGCTGTTGAGTGGATATGCGAGGAATATCGCATAGGCAGATACTCAATGTGGGGGTTCGACAACTGTACCGTGTTTCCTAATATCGACTGGCGGGGACGTGTGTGTAACCTGAAAGTGCAGCATTATGAAACTGATATAGAGTCTCCTCGATTCGGGCATAGTCAGAAGAATCAGTGCTACATGCTGGCATCAATCTGGAAAAATAGTGGCAAACTGTTGCCAGGTTGTTACGAAGCGAAATGTCTCTTTGGTGAGCATCTGCTGATGTGCTATCCAAATACTGTTGTAGCACTTGTAGAGAGTCCTAAGAATGCCATTTACGGAGCACTCGCCTTCCCTAAGATGCTGTGGATAGCTACTGGCAACAAGACAATGTTACAGCGCAGGTATCTGGAACCACTGCGTGGTCGGGATATCATCGTCATCCCTGATGCCGATGCCGTACAGAACTGGACGAATATGGTATGCAGTATGCCAGATCTGGCCAATTTTACCGTCAGCGATTTCTGCCTGTGTCATGCGCCAAAAGAGGAACCTAAGTTTGACATAGCCGACTACATCCAGCAACAACGCAGATGAGTTATTTTTGAGTTTTCTTATCGCCAGTTTAGAAACATAATACATTAATAAACAGCACTTTATGAAAGGAATATGAGTATTTTGTGATTTGCAGTTCAAAAACCTTTAAATATAGATTCTTCTTTTTCCACTTTCTTTCAAAAAAAAAGTCCAAATACTCAATTCTCGATGCTAATTATCAGAGTATCAACAATCTATTATTCTTAATTAGTCTTAGAAAACTCATGATTTCCCGCGACCGCACTCCATAATTTTCTCCTCCGCACTCGAAAAAAAATTGCTGTGCGGAGGAGAAATTTTAGATATTCACAAAATAATCTTCACTAAATTTGTGAATTCCAAAAAGAATGCTTACCTTTGCAACATAAAATGTCAGCAATATGGTCATTGAATACGAAAAGGACTATCTGGAAGATTTGTACAGTAACAGACATAACAAACCATTATCAATAAGGAGATAAACATGAACAGAACAACGACACATCCGGGAGACGTACTGAAGGAAGAATTGGAGGCAAGGGGGATTACACAGAAGAAGTTCTCCGAGGTGCTTTCTATTCCTTATACACAGTTGAATGAGATTCTCAACGGCAAGCGCCCCGTTACTACCGATTTTGCATTGATGATGGAGGCGGCTCTTGGCATCAATCCTGAGCTACTTATCAATATGCAGACACGCTATAACATGTCGGTGGCCAGGCAGAAGAAACCGCTTCTCGCACGACTTGTGGATATCAAAAAAATATCAGCTGCCATGTTTTAGGTCTATTTTTATTAGAAGGTTAAAATCCATAGCCCTGATGCTTTGGCATCGGGGCTTTTTCATGACATAAAGCGTAGTCAAAAAAAATAAGCAATTTTTAACATAAATCGCTGAAAATAAGTGGGTTAAAATTTGGAATTCTCGCATTTTTTTTGTATCTTTGTAGGGTAAATAAGGATAACAAATGGCGGGAAGCGGCCACCCGATGTAGCTGGTCGCAGAACGGTTTTAACGTAAAAAGATTGTTTCAGGATTATGTCTTTAAAAGTTAAAGCAAAGGAGCGCGAATTCAAGATCGGCAAGCATGCAGGCACGTATCGCTACGTGATGCTGCCCGAATTGTATTCGCAGCTTGTTCCGGAGAAGGTTATCCGTGAGGCAGCTCTCCGCTCGGGCGTGAGCCAAGGAGTGATGCAGGCTTGCTGGGATGCCGCCGGAGAAGTGATCAAAGCGTGGGCTACGGAAGGCCACTCCGTAGCGCTCCCGGGACTCGGAACCATGCGTTTCGGACTCTCGGCCACCAGTGTGGCTGATGTTAACGACGTGAAGGCTTCGCTCATCACGACGCGTCGTATCATCTTCACACCTGCTACGGATTTGAAGCAGGAACTGAAGGAGACGGCTGTGGTCATCACGTGCTACGACCGCAACGGCAATGAGGTGAAGCGCGTAACCAGCACCGACGACGGTACCATTGAGGAACCGGACAACACGACCGAGACTGGTGAGAACGATGGTGGCAACACCAACACCGGTGGCAACACCAACACTGGCGGCGACAACCAAGGCGGTGGCGGTGACAGCGGTAGCATCATCGACGGAACTGATGAGGGCTAAACGACTGAGCCCAAAGTGGAAAGGGGACTGGCTATGGCCGGTCCTCTTTATTCTTGACGAGGGCGACGTTGTGAAATAATCGCAAAAAGATAAACGCAAAAATGAGCAACCTAACCAGTTGCTCATTTTTTTTCTTGGTGATCCGGTCGGGATTCGAACCCGAGACCCACAGCTTAGAAGGCTGTTGCTCTATCCAGCTGAGCTACCAGACCAAACCATTTCGGGGTGCTATCGGGGTGCAAAGGTACGAAAAAAAGTGAAAAGTGAAAAGTGAAAAGTGAAAAATTTTAATTTATTTTGTATTTTTGCACGCAATTATGGCAATTATCGAGATTACATCGCTGAAAGAACCAGGCATTGAGGTATTCAGCACACTGACGGAGGCTCAGCTGCGCATGGAACTGGAACCGGAGAAGGGACTGTTCATCGCGGAGAGTCCGAAGGTGATACGCGTGGCTCTGGACGCCGGATGGGAGCCCACTGCCCTACTCTGCGAACAGAAACACATTGCGGGTGATGCCCGTGACATCGTGGACCGCGTGGGTGATATTCCCATCTATACGGGGAGTCGTGAACTGCTGGCACAGCTGACAGGTTATACGCTGACACGCGGTGTGCTGTGTGCCATGCGCAGGAAGAAGATGCCCTCGGTGGCTGACATCATCAAGGACGCCCGGCGCATCGTGGTGATAGAGGCGGTAACGGACACGACGAACATCGGTGCCATCTTCCGCTCGGCAGCAGCCCTGGGCATCGACGCGGTGGTGCTGACACGCGACTCGTGCGACCCGCTGAACAGAAGGGCCGTCCGCGTGTCGATGGGCTCGGTGTTCCTGGTGCCCTGGACGTGGTTGGACGGACCGGTGAAGACCTTGCAGGACTATGGGTTCCACACGGCAGCCATGGCGCTGAAAGACGACTCCATCAGTCTGGACGACGCCCGACTGAAAGCCGAGGAGCGGCTCGCCATCATCATGGGGACAGAAGGCGACGGCCTCCCCTATCAGACGATAGAAGAGGCCGACTATACGGTAAGAATCCCTATGGCTCACGGTGTCGACTCGCTGAACGTGGCAGCAGCCGCTGCCGTGGCTTTCTGGGAACTAAGAGCTTAATCCAAGCCGAACAGAACGCGAAGTCCTCCGTCGACACCTGAGAAGCCCATGAAGGCAAGGCTCAGCAGACCAGCCGACAGCAGGACGATGGCCATGCCTGACATGCCCTTGGGAACCTTGACCAACTCCAGCTGCTCACGCATTCCGGCAAAGACGGTGAGTGCCAGTCCGAAGCCGATAGCGGTGGAGAAGGCATAGACCACCGACTGCAACAGGTTGTAGTCTTTCTGGATAACGAGGATGGCCACACCCAGCACCGCACAGTTGGTGGTGATGAGAGGCAGGAAGATGCCCAGTGCCTGGTAGAGGGCGGGTGACACCTTCTTGAGAATAATCTCAACCATCTGCACCAATGACGCGATGACGAGGATAAAGGCGATGGTCTGCAGATACTGCAAGCCGCTAGGCTCCAACACATAGGTCTGGACGCACCAGGTTACGATGGTGGCCAGGGTGAGCACGAAGGCTACGGCTGCCGACATACCCAGCGAGGTGTCCACCTTCTTGGAAACGCCCAGGAAGGGACAGATGCCGAGGAACTGCGACAGAATGATATTGTTGACGAATATCGCGCTAATGAAAATCAGTATATATTCCATAATGTAATTTACAATTTGACGATTTACAATTTACAATTTAGCTGCGCAACTTGTTAACAATCGCAATCAGGAATCCCAGCATGATGAAAGCACCCGGAGGGAGCACGAAGAGCAGGATGTTGTAAGTCTCGGGAACCAAGGTGAATCCGAATACGGAACCGGAACCCAGAATCTCACGACAGATACCCAGCAGGGTGAGTCCGAGGGTGAAGCCAAGTCCGATGCCGATGCCGTCGAAGAGTGAGGCTACGGGTGAGTTCTTGGCAGCAAAGGCCTCTGCACGACCCAGGATGATACAGTTGACCACGATCAACGGGATGAACAGGCCAAGGGCAGCATCGATGTCAGGCAGATAAGCCTTGATGACCAGCTGAAGGATGGTTACGAAGGCAGCGATGACCACGATGAACACGGGGATGCGGACCTTGTCGGGAGTAACCGACTTCAGGCATGAGATGACAAAGTTGGTGCAGATGAGCACAGCCATGGTGGCGAGACCCATCGACATACCGTTCATGGCAGAGGTGGTAGTGGCCAGCGTAGGACACATACCCAGCATCAAGACGAACGTGGGGTTCTCCTTGACGATGCCATTCTTAATGATATCTATGTAATTCATAAACTTAATTTACAATTTGACCATTTACGATTTACTATTTTACTCTGCCGGTGTGGCTTTATAAGCCTTATAGGCATTGTTGACAGCTAAAAGGAATGCGCGCGAGGTGATGGTAGAAGCCGTGATGGCATCCACCTGACCGCCGTCCTTCGACACGGTGAGCGGCTCAGCAGGATTCTTGCCGATGACATCGCCCTTCTGGCCCTTCTGGAACCACTGGTCGGCCTTGGCACCCAGTCCGGGAGTCTCAGCATGCTCCAGCAGCGTGTAACCCAGGATATTGCCCTCGGGGTCGAAACCTACGAGCACCTTCAGGTCACCACCGAATCCCATCGTGGTAGACTCCACGGCAGCACCGAGGTCGTTGCCCTGAGCGTCCTTCACCTGATAGATGGTGAAGACCATCTCCTTGCCCTTGGCATCGTTCTGCTTCACCTCGTCAGTCTTGGCAACGGTGAGGTCGTTGACGCACATGACAGACTTGATACCGTCGGCCAGTGCCTTCTCTTTCTGTTCTTTGATGGGTCCTTCCGTCAAGTGGTTGACGTAGGCCAGGATGCCACCCATGACAACAGCCACGAGGGTGAGCACCAGCACCATATTCAATAAAGATGATTCTAACTTCTTCATTTGGCTACCTCCCCAAAACGTTTTGGTTTCACATAATTGTTAATCAGAGGAGTGAAGGCGTTCATAATCAGGATGGCGAACGACATACCCTCAGGATAGGCTCCCCAGTTACGGATGACAACGGTCAGCACGCCAATGGCAACACCATAGATGAGCTGGCCCTTGCCGGTCATCGGCGAGGTGACATAGTCGGTAGCCATGAAGATGGCTCCAAGCATCAGACCACCGGAGAAGATGACAGAGAACGGATCGGCATAGATAGGATTGGCAACATGCATGATGGCTGCCAGGATGAACACGGTACCGATAATCGACACGGGGATGTGCCAGGTGATGATCTTCTTCCAAAGCATGTAAGCCAGACCCAGCAACAGGGCAAAGGCACAGATTTCACCCATGGCACCTGCGCCGTCGGGATGGTTGCCCAGGAAGAGGTCGAGGGATGAGGGCAGCTGGTCCAAGATACTGGCGTCACCGTGCTTGATGGCGTCCTTCATGATGGCCAGCGGTGTAGCACCCGTCTCGGCATCAAGATAACTGCCCAACTGGCCAACCTTAGGCCATGTAGTCATCTGCGCGGGGAAGGCAACCAACAGGGCTGCACGACCCACCAAGGCGGGATTGAAGAGGTTATTGCCCAGACCGCCGAAGGTCATCTTAGCCACACCAATGGCGAACAATGCACCGATGATGATGATCCAGATGGGGAGGTTGCTGGGGAGGTTGAAACCGAGCAGCAGACCAGTCAGGATGGCAGAGCCGTCGCAGATGGTGGTGCGCTCGTTGCGAAGCATAAACTTATTGATGGCCCACTCGAAGAATACGCAGGCCGCAACGCTCGTTGCACAGACAATGGCAGAGCCAATGCCGAAGAAATAGAACGACACGAGGAGCGCAGGCATCAAGGCTATGATGACGCCGTACATGTTCTTCTCGACGGTGTCGGTTCCATGTGCATGAGGCGATAGTGATACTATTAATTTTCCCATATCTTTAGTCCCCTAAGTTAGGGGATTAGGGGTCTGAACAAGCGTTTATCAGACCATATTATTTATTATTATTTCTATGGGGGTCTGCGCTTGTTCAGACCCCCTGCCCCCTAACTTAGGGGGATCAAGGTTTTGCTGCTGCAGCGGCACGGGCACGGATGATACCCATCACCGTAGACTTGGCCTGACGGATATTGTCGAGCAAAGGACGGTGGGCAGGACACGTGAACTGGCACGAGCCACACTCGATACAGCTGACCACTTCCTCGTGTTCGGCACGCTCCCAGTTCTGCACGGCAGCAAGCTTAGCCAGCAAGTAAGGCTCAAGGCCCATCGGACAGGCACTGACGCACTTGGCACAGCGGATACAGGGGTTGGGCTCCTTGCGGAAGGCCTCTTCACCGGAAATGATGGTCACGGAGTTGGTTCCCTTGCAGATGGGCACCTCGACACTGGTCAGGGCCTTACCCATCATCGGACCACCTGCCAGCAACTTGTTGTCGCCCTCGGGCATACCGCCACAAGCGTCGATGAGATCCTTCATCGGAGTACCCATACGAACGAGGAAGTTGCCGGGGTTCTGCAACTGCTTACCGGTCACGGTGGTATAGCGCTCGAACAGGGGCTTGTGCTTCATCACGGCCTGGTAGACGGCGAAGGCAGTGCCCACATTCTGTACGATAGCACCTACGTTGACAGGAATAGCCGGGGGAGCAGGTACCTGACGACGGATAACGGCGTCAACCAACTGTTTCTCACCACCCTGCGGATAGCGCTGCTTCAAGGGCACTACCTCGACGTGGTATGCTGTGCCTCCGAATACCTCGGCACACTTCTTGGTCAACAGTTCGATAGCGGGCATCTTGTTGGTCTCAATGCCAATATAGCCCGTGGTGACCTTCGCACCCTTCATGAGGAGTTCAAGACCCACCAGTATCTCGTCGGCATGCTCCATCATCAGACGGAAGTCGGCGGTGATATAGGGCTCGCACTCTACGGCATTGATGATGACACACTCAGCCTTTGCCGTGGGAGGCGGACAGAGCTTGATAAAGGTGGGGAAACAAGCACCACCCATACCTACGACACCTGCCACCTTGATGCGCTCCACGATTTCCTCGGGAGTCAGCTCGGGATGGTCTTTCACCAGTTCCAGTTTGTCGGAACGGTCGATGCTCTCTTCCCACTCGTCACCCTCGACATTGATGATGATGACGGGCTTGCGATAACCGGTAGCATCGATAGCGGTGTCAATCTTGAAAACGGTACCGCTGACACTACTGAAGATAGGGGCTGAGACGAAACCGCCAGCCTCGGCAATCATTGTGCCTACCTTGACCTTGTCACCCTTGGCAACAACGGGCTTGGCAGGTGCACCAATGTGCTGAGAGAGGGGGAAGATGGCCTGCTTGGGAAGAGCGGCTACCTTGGTCTCCACATCGTGAGTCAGCTTATTCTCTTCGGGGTGTACACCACCTATTCGGAATGTTCTAATGTTCATGCTTGTTCCTCCTTTCTTTCTTCATTGCTAGTAGTAGCAGGTTCTGCGGTTTCCGGTTTGGGCTTCGGTGCCGGGAAATTAACAGCGTGGATGGCCTTGGTAGGACATACGGCAACACACTTACGGCACAGGCGGCACTTGTTGAAGTCAATGTAGGATACATTGTTCTCGACGGTGATGGCTCCGAAGGCACACTCCTTCTCACACTTGCCACAACCGATACAAGCGGCCTTACAGGCCTTCATAGCCACAGGACCCTTGTCCTTGTTGACACAAGACACGAAGACCTTACGACCCTTAGGACCTTTCTTGCGAAGCTCGATGATGTGACGAGGACAAGCCTTGACACAGGCACCACAAGAGGTACACTTCTCTTCGTCAACCTCAGGAAGACCGGTCTCGGCGTTCAGGCGGATGGCATCGAACTGGCAGGCAGCGACACAGTCGCCACAACCCAGACAGCCGAAGCCGCAAGCGGTCTCACCGGCACCACAGGAGTTCATGGCTGCACAGGTGCGCAAGCCACTGTACTCTGCAATCTTGGGACGCATCTCGCATGTTCCGTTACAACGTACCACGGCAACCATCGGCTCACCGTTGGCAATGGCCATACCCAACAGGTCAGCCACTTTTCCCATCACTTCTGCTCCTCCGACAGGACACTTCAGTCCGTCGATGCTGCCAGCATCAGCACCCTTGACAAGGGCATCAGCCAAGCCACCGCATCCGGCAAATCCGCAACCACCACAGTTGGCACCAGGCAATTGTTCTGTCACCTGGGCAATGCGGGGGTCTTCATAGACCGCGAATTTCTTGGAGCAGACAAACAGTACAAGGGCGGCAATCAGTCCGATAGCTCCCAATACTGCTACTGCAATCAAAATGAAATTCATAAATTACAATAATTTGTTTTAGTTTAATATATATGTTTTCTATTGTTCAATGGAGAATGCCAGCTTCTCGCGCAGCCGATTGCGGAACAAGAAGAGCACACCATAGTAGGGCACCAGGGCTGCCAACGAACTCAAGGCAGCAAGACCCTCACGACCCGTCAGCTGGAGCACAGCATACAAGACGACGACCATCACGACGAAAGGGAGTCCGAAGCCCATCAGCAGGGCATGGGCAGCTACCTGGGTGGAGGCTGTCACGGTGACGGCATCGCCCACCTTCAGCCCACGCACATCGCAATGGTAGACATCAACGAGTTTTTCCTTCGACTCGGAGGCATTGCAATAGCCTGCCACCTTACAGGCGGCACATGCCGAGGTCTGGACTATGCGCACCTGTACGCTATCGCCCACAACATTTTCAACAACCCCCGAATGCTTTATTTTGTTACTCATTAGTATTTCAAGTAGTATTAACATCGGCAAAGGTACTATAAAAATATGAAATACGCACGCGAGAGAGAAAATTTTTTTGAAAAAAAGCCGTAATCGTTTGCAATTTCACGCACTAATTCGTACCTTTGTCCCCACATTCAAAAGCAAAAGAGTACGATGAAAGCTACAGAACAGACATTGCAACAAGTGGAACGGGCCATCCGGAAGATAGCCGAGAAATTCCCCGGAAACGAGGAAGCCAGTATGCTTACCGACATTCACATCCGCGTGACCCAGGAGTCGGGAGAACTGATGGTCTTCGACGATGAAGAGAAGGAGATTACCCGGTGCATCGTGGAGCAATGGATTGACAACAAGGATTCTCAGTTCTACAAGGAGGTGGGAGCCACGCTGCGTGCTGTACTGACGAAGATGAAGGAGACCGTCGACCAGATGTCCATCATGAAACCCTACTCTTTTGTCCTGGAGGACGATGACCACGAAACGTTAGAGGAACTCTATCTGGTTGACGACGACATCGCCATCATCGACCAGGAACTGATGGCTGACCTGGACAAGGACCTGGATGCTTTCCTCGACAAGTTATTGAAAGAATAACACGTCCACCCTACTCTTTTCCCTGCAACATCCGCTCGATGGCATCAACAGCCTCCGGATGGGCTTCACCCTTGGCGTCCTTGGGGATGTCGGGGATGTAGACGCCGTCTTCCTTCATCCAGTCTTCCTCCTCTTCTTGCTTTTCTTTCTCCAAGGCCTCTATCTCCTCGTCTGACATGGTGCCAATGGTATTGTTGGGAACAGAATCGACTCCAATACGGGAACCTGGCATCTGCTGACCGTGATCATGGCGCACATGACAACCACACAGCATCATCAGCGCTAAAAATATGAAAAAGTAGGTCTTTAAATTCATCGTCAGTATCGTTTTATCTTACCTTGAGCAAATCACCTGTATGTATCACATAATCAGGAGATAAATCATTCATCTTATATAGGTTCTTGAGGCGAATGCCATAGCGCTGAGAGATGATATACATCGACTCGCCAGGCTCCACACGATGGGGTCTGTTCTTAAACGCCTTGGGGGCCTTGCGAGCTTTCTTCTGCAACCAGATAATCTCGCCCTCCTCCAACGTGTCGTTCTTGTCGCGCTCATTATAACGAGCCAGTTTACGATAGGAGATATCCATCTCGTCTGCTATCCGACGGAAGGTGTCTCCACGTCGCGCACGTACATAATAATTCTTATTAAAGGCATACACCTGGCGCATCTCGCCCTGGCGCATCACCGTGTTCTGCTGTCTATAGAACTCCTTGCCCGTATCGTAACGATGCAACTCATAGGTCTCGATAATCTCTATCAGACGGGTGGCATAGGTCGGACTGGTGGCATAGCCGCAAGCCTTCAAACCCCTAGCCCACCCTTTGTAATCGGTACGCTTCAAGTCAAACAGGCGCCGATAGCGCTGACTGCCCGTAAGGAATTTGGAGTGATCGACGAAACTCTGGTAGGCATTGTCGTAGGCTCGGAAGCATTCGTTCCGCTCGTCGTCGTCATGATACGACTTACGACCTGTCCATCCGTTGCACTTGATACCAAAGTGGTTGTTCGCCCTTCGAGCCAGTTCACTTTTTCCGGCTCCTGACTCAAGAACGCCCTGCGCCAGGGTGATGCTGGCTGGTATGCGGTATTGTATCATCTGCTGGACAGCCACCTCGCCCCAGGTATCAAAATAGTCGCTATAACTCTTGTTCCACGTAACCTTCTGAGCAGAACCGGAGAGAAGGACTGCCAAAAGGAAAAATGTAGCAATTATAGTTCGTTTCATCAATTTTCTTCAGAATTTTGTGCAAAAATAAAGAAAAATAATTATATTTGCAACAAAAATCGAAATATTATGGAGGAAATGACACTAAAAACCGAAATACAAGTAGCCCAACGCGATGAACTGACTGATACGGACCGCCAGTTAATAGACATGGCGATTGAGGCGACGAGTCGTTCCTATGCCCCCTATTCTCACTTCTGTGTGGGCGCTGCCCTTATCCTGAAAAACGGCAAGACATTCATGGGATGCAACCAGGAAAATGCAGCCTTCCCTGCCGGGATATGTGCTGAGCGCTCAGCCATCTTCGCTGCCGGTGCCCAATATCCTGACCAACCCGTCATGACGCTGGCCATCACTGCCCGGAATACGAAGGGAGAGCTGATTGACGAGCCAGCCAGTCCGTGTGGTACTTGCCGACAGGTCATCATCGAGACGGAGAAACGCTTCCAGCAGCCTGTACGCATCCTGCTCCACGGCAAGAAGCACACCTACGTCATCAATGGCATCAAGCAGCTAATGCCCCTCTCGTTTACTGAATTTTAGCGATTGCCTCGTCCAGTTTCCTTATTCCCTGCTCTGTGCAAAGTCCACGGAGCGGAAGCAGGTAGAAACAGGAGAACAACTCGCCAACAGGGTAATGCTGAAGGAGCTGGTTAGACATGATGTAATCCCCGACAGCATCCATCAGAAGGGGAATCAGATTGAGATTCTTGCTTTTCTTGAAATAGCCCTCTTGGATGCCTTTATTGATGAAAAGCACGAATTTGTCACGGGAATATTCACGCATGTTTTTGATATATTTCTCCACCTTGGGATATTTGATAATATCGGAAAAGAAAACCGGATTCACCATACGCGTCTCAGCCAACTTGATGCGATAGGCTTCCAGAACAATATCTATCACATTATGCCCTTGTGCAGCATATTCGGTTAAGGCGGCAACACGCTGCTCATTGTATTTCTTGATGCTCTGCAATAGCAATTCTTCCTTATCTTCGTAAATCTCGTATAAGGTACGTTTGGAAATGCCCAACTGCTGTGCGATATCGTCCATCCTGACAGCACGGATGCCCTGACGGACGAATGCCTGCATAGCAGTATCCATGATTTTATCCTTTAAAGCCAGGCGATAGGCACTAGAATCTTTCAAAACTTGCATAAATATCTACTTTCTGTTGCAAAGTTACAAAAAAATAGAAAAAACGACACGTTTTCCGCAAGTTTTTTGTATTTTTGCGCTCGGAAAAGAAAAAAGAACCCAATAATAATACACATTTATGGTAAAAATTTCTAAAGAGGCTGCCCTCGAATATCATGAAGCAGGACGCCCAGGAAAAATCGAAGTAAAGCCCACCAAGGCTTATCGTACGCAAACAGATCTCTCGCTGGCCTACTCCCCTGGTGTGGCTTACCCTTGTCTGGAGATTCAGCAGAACCCCGACGATGCATACAAGTATACAGACAAAGGCAATCTAGTAGCTGTTATCTCTAACGGTACTGCCGTGCTTGGACTGGGCGATATCGGTGCCATGAGCGGAAAACCCGTGATGGAGGGAAAGGGTCTGCTGTTCAAGATATACGGTGGTATCGACGTCTTCGATATCGAAGTAGCTGAGAAGGATCCTGAGAAGTTTTGCGAAGCCGTGGAGAAGATAGCGCCTACCTTCGGTGGTATCAATCTGGAGGACATCAAGGCTCCTGAGTGCTTCTATATCGAGGAACGACTGAAGCGCACACTGGACATCCCCGTGATGCACGACGACCAGCACGGAACAGCGATCATCTCTGCTGCCGGACTGAAGAATGCACTGGAGGTGAACGGAAAGGACATCAGCAAGGTGAAGATCGTTGTCAACGGTGCCGGTGCAGCAGCCATCTCATGCACGAAACTATATATGGCCATTGGTGCTAGCAAGGAGAACATCGTCATGCTGGACTCCAAGGGTGTCATCTCGACAAGCCGTACCGACCTGAACGAGCAGAAGAGGTTCTTTGCCACCTCACGCACGGATATCCACACACTGGAAGAGGCTGTCAAAGGTGCTGACGTCTTTGTGGGCCTGTCGAAAGGTAACGTGCTGACGAAGGACATGGTTCGCTCAATGGCCAACGACCCCGTCATCTTCGCACTTGCCAACCCCGTTCCGGAAATCAGTTACGAGGATGCCATGGAGGCTCGTCCTGACACGTTGATGTCAACAGGACGCACGGACTATCCGAACCAGATCAACAACGTCATCGGTTTCCCCTACATCTTCCGTGGTGCATTGGACGTTCACGCCACTGCCATCAACGAGGAAATGAAACTGGCTGCCGTATATGCCATCGCCGACTTGGCCAAGCAACCCGTTCCCGACGTGGTGAACGATGTATATAAGGTCAACAACCTTACCTTTGGACGTGACTACTTCATTCCGAAACCTGTAGACCCACGACTCATCACGGAGGTGAGTGCCGCTGTGGCAAAAGCTGCCATCGAAAGCGGTGTGGCCCGTCGACAGATTGAGGATTGGGACGAGTATAAGCGTTCGCTGTCTGTCCTGCTGGGACAGGAGACCAAGCTGACACAGAAACTCTATGCCACAGCTGCTTCCCACCCGCAACGCATCGTCTTTGCCGAGGCTGTTCACCCCACCATGCTCAAGGCTGCCGTACAGGCTAAGGCCGAGGGCATCTGCATACCTATCCTGCTGGGTAATGACGAGGTCATCCAGAAGATGGCTAACAAGCTTGACCTAAACATCGAGGGTATTGAGATTGTCAACCTGCGTCACCCCAACGAGATGGAACGCCGTGAGCGCTATGCCCACATTCTTGCAGAGAAGCGCCAGCGCGAGGGTTATACGTTCCAAGAGGCTAACGACAAGATGTTCGAGCGCAACTACTTCGGCATGATGATGGTGGAAACGGGTGAGGCCGATGCCTTCCTGACGGGTCTGTACACCAAGTATTCGAACACCATCAAGGTTGTCAACGAGGTCATCGGCATCCGTCCGCAATACAAGCATTTCGGTGCTATGCACATCATCAATTCTGCACGCGGAACGCTCTATATCGCAGACACACTGGTGAATGAGAATCCTGATACAGAGACCTTGATAGACATTGCCAAACTGGCGTCGAAGAGCGTAAAGTTCTTCAATGAGAAACCCGTCATTGGCATGATCAGCCACTCGAACTTCGGTAGTAGCCAGAGTGATGGTGCCCTAAAGGTAAAGCATGCTGCCGAATATATGCAAGAGAACTATCCTGACCTGCCCATCGATGGTGAGATGCAGCTGGGATTCGCACTCGACCGCGAACTGCGCGACGAGCAATATCCTTTCACCCGTCTGTTCGGCAAGGATGTCAACACGCTCGTATTCCCCAACCTGACATCAGCACGCAGTAGTTACAAGATGCTGCAGATGCTTGACACTGACGTTGAAATCATCGGCCCGATTCAGATGGGACTGAACAAGCCTATCCACTTCGTTGACTTTGGAGCCTCGGTACGTGACGTTGTCAACATCGTAGCAGTAGCTGCTATCGACGCCTATGTCGACAAGGTGAAGAAGAGCATTTCCTTTGCAGAGTAAATACACGCTTTATCATCATAAAAAAGGGCTCCTTCCGCGCGAGGAGCCCTTTATATTTTCTGCTATTGATTAATCGCTCCGCAATGAGGACATGCTCCCTTCCGAAGAAGGGGATGGCCACACTGTCCGCAACGATAACGGAAATGGGCAACGCGACGATACTGTCGCCATGAAAAGACGACATAAGCCACCAGCAACACATAACCGATATAGGAGAGTGTAGAAAGGCTGAACACGACATAGTCGACAGCACAGACTGCCGTCAGTCCTACGAGATAGAGCAATGCGTCGACTGTTGGCAGACGTCGCATCACATCATCCAGTGCAGCAACCCCGACGATAATGATAGCCCACACAGAAGCAATGAAGATGCCTAAATACCATGGGAGTGCGAAGGGATTGAGAGAGGGATGGAAATAGTAATGACGCCATGACTCGGCACCGAACATCTGGATACTTGCATATAACGTGGCGGAGAATGCTATCAGCACGCACAGCAAGGCAGGATATGGTGAGTCAATGTCGTGGAAATGAACAAGATAGGCATTGTGACGCATCAGTCGGCGCATGGCATACAACCCCGCTGCCAGCACACAGAAGCCCAGGAAGAGCAGCAGGTGGTTATTGGTAAAGAGGTCGATGAACTGCGATATAGGGTCGTCGGGCGACACACCTGACAACAGGTCGCTCTCGCGAATCCACCCTTGCGTAATCTGGTCACGAGCCACCTTCACCCACACCGAATCGATGGTGTCTGTCGGCACGATATCTATCTCAGCCACGACAACACGCTCGCCGCTGACCACGTACATGGTGTCGAAAGCCATGCTGGGCAAGGCATCAGCAAGCGGCAGCCGTTTCGCAGTCACCACGAAGTTGTAGTTCTGGGTATAGTGATGCGTCGTGGAGAAAGAGATGGAGTCTATCTGCTGCTTGGTCAAATCCCAGGCATCAGGCGTCTGTTGTCCGTGATTATAGCAAGCGGAGAACAACAGGACTGCCAGCATCATGACAAGGCTAATCTTCCGCATAGACATTCATCTGACAATGTTTACAATCAAACTCCAGGCGGAAGCGGCGCCCATCACCAAGTCGCAGACTGACAGGCTCGCGCCAACGGGGCTTCTCGCCTCCATGCTTGACGCAGTATCCCAAAGAATAGCGTAGGCAATGTCGACACTGCATGAGTAGGGCCTGACGTGGCTGCTGCAACTCATAGGCTGGCGCCATATCGGTCAACCCCCGGGATACATAGAAGGCACGGGCCTCCCGATTGGCAATATTATATAGGTACGCGTGCGAATACGGCGGAACGGCACAATGCGCTGCGTCCTTCCGTTTCGGCTCGTCAGAGTTGCCCGACTCCTCCTGACGGCTCGAGACATTAGACTGACTGACTGCTGCAACCCACTGGCGACGCAATTCTGACAACTGACTGCTCGGAATAAAATAGTCAAAGCCGTCAGCCATCTCTACCCCACTACACTCATAGGGTGTGCCACCCATACGAGACAGTTGGCGGAGAATGTTGTCGCCCTGAGGCTTCTCCGCCTTCTGATGCTCGCAAACGATGCTGACCGTGATGCCCTCGCCGCTCAACGAGAATCCGTCGGATGTAGGTTCCAGACGCAAGGATACTGCCATCTTGCGCTCACTGCTCACTCGGGACAGCAGCCGTTCAAACTCCTGGTCATTATTGCGATAGAGAGCCATCCCGGCACGAAGCGTCCTCGGCATCTGCTGAGGGTAGAGCCGGTTACCCTCGGCGCGGTTGACACGAAATCCCTGCAACTCACGGTTGGCATCAATATAGCACAGTCCGTCGCCATTGGCAAACGAAGCCGTTCCTGCCACATTGAACGAGTCGCGACGCAGCTCCTTGACGGTTCCCACAAACTCGCCCATCGCCTTGGGAGTATCTGGTGAGAAGATGTCCGGCTGGCGACCACGCAGGAAATAAGTGGTAAATCCGCGATTGAAAGTCTTGCGCAGATTAGGCGTGAAAGTATAGGTACAACGCCCCTTTGATGCACGCTGATAATCCCCGGGATGCTTGCGGATGAAGGCATCCAGCCGCTGACTGTAGGCAGCCACCACATTCTTGACATAGCCGGCATCCTTCAGACGCCCTTCTATCTTGAACGAGGTTGCTCCGGCAGTGATTAGCTCGTCAAGATGCTCAATCTGGCACATATCCTTCAGCGAGAGCAGATGGCGCTGGTGCTCCCATTCACGTCCGTCGGCATCAACCAAATCGAACTTCATGCGGCAGAACTGGGCACAGGCACCCCGGTTAGCCGAACGCTGGAAACAATACTGGGAAGCATAGCACAACCCGCTATAGCTGACACAAAGTGCTCCGTGGACGAATACCTCCAAATCCACATCGGGCACCTCACGATGGATGGCTGCTATCTCCTGAACAGACAATTCACGAGCGAGCACTACACGACGGAAACCGATGGAGCGTAGCCAACGCACCTTATCAGCCGTCCGGTTGTCAGTTTGCGTAGAGGCATGATAACAGGGAAAGCCGAATTTCAGGAGTCCCATGTCCTGCACCAGCACGGCATCTACCCCAGCCTCTTGCAGTTCGGTCAATAACCGTTGGGTAGCTACGAGCTCATCGTCATAGATAATCGTATTGACGGTGACATAGACACGCGCCTCAAACTGATGGGCATACTGGCAAAGCTGGCGGATATCGTCGACACTGTTGCCCACAGCAGCACGAGCCCCAAAACGAGGAGCTCCGATATACACCGCATCGGCACCGTGGTCAATGGCTGCAATGCCGCACTCCAGATTCTTGGCTGGAGCCAACAGTTCAAGACTTGTCATACTATACTATCTGATTGATATCGTATGGCGTCTCTTGGTAGACGTAATAGTTTATCCAGTTGTTATACAGGAGGTTGGCATGTGCCCTCCAGGTCACCATCGGCGGCTGGCTGGGATCATCGTTGCGATAGTAATGACGGGGCATCTCCACATCGTCACGCACACCACGGTCACGACGGTACTCTGTATCTAATGTATTGGGGGCATACTCCAAGTGACCGGTTATAAAGAACTCACGTCCGCCACGTGCCATCACCATGCTGACGCCACACTCATCACCCTCGGCAATCAGCGTCAGGTCGGGATGACGCACAATGTCGTCACGATGAATCTCCGTATGCCGACTATGAGGCATCATGAACACATCGTCGAAGCCTCTGAAGATAGGCAGCTGGGGCTCTGAAGTATGCTGTGGGAAAATGCCGAACATCTTCTTCTGAAGCGGATACTTGGGAATACCATAATGGAAATACAGACCAGCCTGAGCAGCCCAACAGATATACAATGTGCTCGTGACATGCGTGCGTGCCCAGGTAAAGATGTCTTTCATCTCAGGCCAATAGGTGACATCCTCGAAATTCATTTGCTCAACAGGAGCACCGGTGATAATCATGCCGTCGAATTTCTCATTACGCATCTCTTCGAAATCACGATAGAACATCATCATGTGTTCGATAGGCGTATTCTTCGGCGTATGACTCTTCAACTTCATAAAACTGATTTCCAGCTGTAATGGCGTGTTGGAGAGCAAACGGATAAGATCGGTCTCTGTGGTTATCTTCAACGGCATCAAATTGAGGATTACAATCTTCAAGGGACGAATATCCTGCATGTGAGCACGAGAGTCATCCATCACGAAGATGTTCTCTTTCTTCAACAACTCAATGGCAGGTAATAAATCTGGAAGTCTTAATGGCATTGTTATCTGTTTTAATTTGAGGGATATATGTGGAATATGCAGGTTGAGACATTGTCAAAACCTCCTTCTGCTATGGCTGCCTCGCAAAGTGAATTGGCAGAACTCTGTTTATTCATCAGCCCTTCTATTGCTTCGTCGGAAATCATATCATTCAGCCCGTCAGAACAAAGCAGATAGGCATCGTCGGGCTGTATGTCTTCCGTTATATCTTGGAAGTCAATATACGACGTTTTACATCCTGCACCTATGCAGTTGGTGACGATACTACAATGTTTCTTTGTATTCTGGGGATTAATCAGCGAATGGTCCGTGGTCAGTTGGGTGAGATGACCTTGACGGAGCCGGTAAAGGCGACTGTCACCACAATTGATCCAGTAGTACCGCCTGTTATAGTAAAGCACTCCGACAAGGGTTGTTCCCATCTCGCGAAGGGAGCTATCTGCCAAACCTTGCGAATTGATAATCTGGTTGATAGACTTCAACCACTCATTAATCATCTGATGAAACTCGTCAGGAGTAAGTCCCTTGGGCATATCACCGATGAAGAACTTCAGATTGGAAAGGGTTTCCTCGCTAGCCACTTCGCCAGCGTTGTGACCACCCATGCCATCAGCTAACGCAATGGCAAAGCGGTCACAATTCTCAGTCATGAACTCAGTCTCGTAGGCGTCGCTGCGTACAAATTGATTGTATGCCAGCACCATATCTTCATTGTTACTCCTGACACATCCTACACGGCTTGCCGCCGATAATACAATTCTACTCATTTAACTTATGCTAACTTGCAAATTAATATTAGCCAGCGTGACGATGTCACCACTCTTGATGGTCATCGGGATGTCAGGCATCAAGTCACGCTGATTCAGTTTTGTTCCATTCGACGAGTGCTTGTCAATAATGCACCATCCGCTCTCTGGCTTATAGATAAGCTGCGCATGGACACCAGATACATACATATTCCCTTCAAACACCTGTTGGTAAGGACCTTGGCGTCTGCCTATAATGGCGCCGTTGACACCCACCATGCGGATGTTGAGCGTGGGGTTGTAGAGCGTCAGCGTCGGAACACCATTCTGTACTGACATCTGGGAACCCTCTGCAGCAGGACGGGAGGTCTGTGGGAAAACGGTATCAGACAAAGATGCCGATGCCACCGACTGCCGGGATGAGCCACCGGAGAGCTTCTCTTCGGCACTAACCATCAAGCCTCCGCAATAGGTACAGCGACGTCCCATTCCCACACGACCACAACTGCTGCAATATACCAGTTCCTGGCCACACTGATCACAGTAATGTGAATCGTCCTCTATCTCTTCTTTACAACTTGGACAAATAATCATATCGAATCTTTAATATCTTCTGGCATTATCAGTTGGTAAGTCTCTTGGGTGATTTCCGACGACGGCATACCACTCACACGCATAGAGAGCTGCTGGATGGTGGCATCAAGCATGTTGCGCATCTCACGGGCATTGCCAAACGACTTATCCTTATTGAGCACCCGACGACAGATAAGGTCCATCAGCTTGAATTCTGCCTCCGGCGACAACTTGTAGTTGTCCTTCGAAGCCATCTTCTTGTAGATAGCCAACAGCTCATCTTCATTGTAGTCATCAATGTGCAGCTTATGGGTAAAACGGCTGGCAAGTCCAGGGTTGACGGCAAGAAACGTCTCCATCTCGTCATGATAGCCGGCAGCAATAACCACGAACTTGCCGCGATCATCCTCCATGCGCTTCATGAGCGTGTCAATGGCTTCCTTGCCATACTGATCGCTCTCTGAGGACAACGTATAGGCCTCGTCAATGAACAGGATACCACCCATCGCCTTGTCGCACATGTTATTCACTATCTTGGGAGTCTCACCCATATACTTGCCTACAAGTGTTGCCCTGCTGGCCTCTATTACACGGCTGGTAGGCAGGATTTCCATTGACTGGAGCACCTCACCCATCTTACGGGCTATCGAGGTCTTTCCGGTACCGGGATTACCCGTCAGGATGAAGTTCATGGACATCTGCTGCACCTTACCTGCTCCCATAGCTGCACGCTGCTTCATGAACATGCTTTGAACGGCCAGACGACGAATCATATTCTTCACGGAGCGCATACCGATGAAGTCGTCAAGCTCATTCAGAACCTCATCCAGCGGACGGGCTTGTTCACTCTGTGCTGCAGGCAGGTCTGCTGTCGTCAGACGATACATATCGTCATTATTGAAGTCAGGATTGTTCATCTCTGACACCAGACGCTGGCTCTGCTTCTCTACAGCCTGATCGAAGATTCTACGGGCTTCACGGGCATTACCGAAGTTCTTGTCACGACGCAAGTACAGCTGTTCGAACTGACGATGAATGGCACTACGTGTCTCCTCATCAATCGTGAAGCTCTTGTCCTTTGCCAGATTGATGAATATCTCCGTCAGTTCATCGGGTGTATAGTCGTCGAAATGGATAGTCTGAGTGAAACGACTCTTCAGTCCCGGATTGGAGTCGATGAAGTCGTGCATCTGGTCAGTATAGCCTGCCACGATACAGATAAACTTACCGCGGTCGTCCTCCAGACGCTTCAGCAAGGTGTCAATAGCCTCTGCACCAAAGCTATCCTGATCATTCGACTTCAGGGTATAAGCCTCATCAATGAACAGGACGCCACCCATAGCTGAGTCTATCAACTGATTGGTCTTAATGGCTGTTTGTCCGGAGTAGCCCGCTACGAGCTTTGAGCGGTCAGCCTCCACAAGCTGTCCCCTTGAGAGGATGCCTAATGTACGGAATACATCAGCCATAATACGGGCTACCGTGGTCTTACCGGTACCAGGATTACCCGTAAAGACATAATGCTTGCCTTGGAACGTATTGCTCTCTCCACGTCGGATTTGCAAGTTGAGGAATGCTGCCAGATTGGAAATCTCCTTCTTCACAGCAGCCAGTCCCACCATACCATTGAGCTTAGCCAGACAGTCTGTATAGTCAACGGCCTTAGGAGCTTCATAAGGAATATCTGCCACATCAATGGTCATCAACTCCTCGTTGGAAATCGTTGAGATGTCTACTTTCTGCAAACGCTCTGCCTGCTTGGCACATATCTTATCGAACAGCTGGCGCATGGTACGACCGTTGGCAAAGTCTTTCTCGCGCGCATTGTACATCTCCGTTATCATCTTGAGGGTCAGTTCTTCTGCTTCTGGAGAGAACTGGTATTTCTTCTCCTTGGCAAAAACACCCATAATCTGATATAACTGGTCAGGATTGTAGTCCTCGATATTCAGGAAATAGCTGAAGCGGCTGCGGAATCCGACATTGATACGGAACAGGTTCTCCATTTCCGTACGGTAACCTGCTGCAATGACCACAAACTTGCCGCGGTCATCTTCCATGCGCTTCATGAGCTGTTCCAAAGCCTGTGCTCCCTGGTTGTCACGCTCACCGCTCTGACTAAGGGGAGCCAGCGTGTAGGCCTCGTCGACAAACAGGATTCCACCCATCGCTTTGTCACACAGCCGGTCAACAACCTTTGGCGTCTCTCCCTGATAGGGACTTACCATCTTGGCACGGTCAACTTCTACTACATGTCCACTGTCCAAATAGCCTATGGACTCAAGTATCTCACCCAACTTACGGGCTATCGTGGTCTTACCTGTTCCGGGGTTACCCGTCAGCACGATATGGATACCTGACTTAGACTGCTCGCCCAGTCCTCGCTCGGCTCTCTGAATGTTATTCTGCACGGTAAAGGCTATCTCGCGAACCGCCTTCTTCACCTCATCCATTCCTATGAAGGAATCAAGATCGCTTAGAATATCCTCCAATGAGCGTTCCTCGGGAACATAGCCGCGGATATCCTGTTCCTCTACCATGACTGCATCAGCTCCACGACTGATAAAGGAGGTGAAGATGTCCTCAGCAGTCTTGATAGCCACATGCGCATAGCCAAACGTTTCATCCTTCATCTTCAACTGATATTGGAAGAAACGCTGTAACTTATGCTCTGCTTCAGGTGTATAGGCAGAAATACCATATTTGGTGCGCATCTCCATCTTGCAAATATCACACAACTCCTGACATCCCGGAGTAGGCAGACGGAAAGTATACTTAAAGCGATTACGGGCAGCTGGGTTTGCTGTCAGAAAGTCATCAAGACCCTTCGGAAGACCCGACATGATGACAATGGGGTTCTCATCCCACTTGTCCATCTCAACAAATAATTTGTCAAGGGGGTTCACTTGATTGGAATAGCGGTCTGGCAATAGTTTCTGCACATTGTCAAAGAAGAGAATGCCTCCCTTGGCTTTCTTCACATTATCATCCCACTTATCGACAAAGCGCTGATAGTCTACGGCGTCAACCATCGTCAACTTAGGCTTTTCGATAATCTTATGCTGATAGAAATAGTCACGAATCACTTCCGACAAAGCGGTCTTACCTGTTCCTGTCTCACCTATAATTATAGTATTGACACTCAGGCGTACTTTCATGACGTCCTTACGGGAATGCAGATAGGTGTAGGTGTCAACCACCGTCTTCAATTGCTGCTTGACCTCTTCGAGACCGACCATACGGTCAAGGACATTCGGCTGGGAGAGCGGTTTACCACACCATTTGCAGAACTTCGCTATCGGCCGGTTCTCTTTATGACAATGCTCACAGACCATATTTACTCGACATCCTTTTGTAATTGTTTCACCACCCCGCTGGGATTAATCTTTATGTTATCCAAATCAGGGTGTCTGTTCAACAGTTTCGGACTCATCACCACAAATTCCAGCAACAGTAAGCCAATCATCATGCTCCACAATACATAATGTAACACTGACTCGCCACTGATGGATCGTATTTGATTAGCCACATCATCCAACATACCGAATTTCGACCCCTTAAACTTGAACGACTTCTGTTTAAACGTATAATATAAAGGTTCTAAGAGTGTTGACTTGATGTCGTCTTCCATTACCTCGTTGATCAGCTGACTGTCTGTCTTAGAGTCGCCTCGGAAATCAGTCAGATGGCATATCAACATATATACTAATGTAATGACAATGACTGCAGGAATGAACAGCCTGTAATGCGACGTGTTGACATAGGTAAGAACAAACACAACAAGATAGGACGAGAGATAGCCCAACAGTCCCCATAATGCGGAGAACATGAAACCAAACCCTCGGAAATAGGCTCTCATTCCCACAATGACGGCAGACATACCTCCTAATGGCAACGAAACCATTAAGAACGAATGATGCAGAACATAGTGGCGATTGTCAATACCCAATAACATGAGCAGAAGAACCCAAAGGCCACACAACACATAGAACACGATACGCCAGGTCTTTTCTTTTGCCTTTGCCCGGTGGTAACCTGATCGCACTTCCGTATATTTGTGTGCTGTCTCCTCCTTGGCATTGACATATCGTTTATAGTATTTCTGGTTTTGATCAATTTCTCCCAAATAGAGCAGCCATAGTTCCAATCTGCGTTCATAGCTATAATCTTCGCTGAAATCCTGATTGGGATCCTCATGGAAGAACACAGACAGCCATTGCGACAAAGCTCCCCGTTTCATCTCGCCTATCAATAGCGAGCGCTGAGCCTGTTTGTCTATGGAATCAATATCTTTCAGTTCCACTCCATTTTCCAGGACATAGGAAGGTGTAACACCTAAAGCGCGACAGAAGCGATAGGCAGCTGTTCGCAGGTCGTAAGCACCCAGACGATGTTGATTATCCTCACTCTTCAAATCGAAGCAGGAACGTGCCATATTTAGTTGCTCATACCATCCATGCAATTTGGCGAAATAGGCAAAACGACCATTCGGATTCGCATAATCATCTATCTTTTCTGCAAACTCCTGTTCAGTCAGATGCTGCCAGTCTTTCATCTGCTCACGCAGTATCTCACCCACCTTATAAGGGGTATCTGCGTCAAGCAAATCATAGGCGACATCTCGGTCTATGTTGTACAAGACTTTGTATCCTAAGGAACGAGTAGGTTGACAACCATTGGTCATAATGCGTAAGGCCTCACAAGCCATCTTGTCTTCATGACTATACATCCACGACAGCAGACGACCATCGCTCAGGCTCATCCACTCATCCTCAGAACACTGTTCATGTCCAAACGCATGCACGATATCACTAAGCGAAGAGGAAGAATACTTGGTCAGGAACGGAACCTCCCTGTCAATCTCATAGGCGGTCTTCAGAATAGCGATACGGAATTCAATATGACTGTCGGGCGAGAAATAACTGCGAAGTCGGTTGACATCAGCCTTCGAGTGAGACTCTACATACAGGAAGAAGCTGTCGTTAGGATTTCTCAGTATCACCGAATATTCTTCCTGATAGCTCAGGATGGAGATTGCTGCACTATGGATATCGTCACACAAGTTACCACGTATATCCTTGTACGGGTAGGTTGGCTCCATGACATAGACAGCAGCCATCAGACCAGCTTTCTGGTCCACGGGGTAGCGATTGACAACAATGTCCTTGACTGCTGAACTCAGCTTGACATTGCCACACTGTTCCAACCAATTTGCGATACGTCCATTATACAAATAGTTGATAGCCAGTCGCTCGTTGTCCAAAAGCAGAGGAATCAGCTCGTGAACATTATCGGCTACAAGGTTCTGCTCTGGATCTACGACAAAGCTACGATATTTCAATATAGGCGACGACACATCAACTTTCACGTTTTCTCCTAAGAACCAGCGCTCCACCTCATCATAGCCCCAACGGCTCTGGGGGTTGACAGCTGTCAATCCCTGGACAATCATCTTCACGCGGTCGGGTAGTTCGTTGATACGAGGTAAGCGTCCCTCGTTTTTCTTACGCATCATAACGCGCTCATTCTGGCTCAGAGGATTTTCTCCCAGCCAGAGCGTCATCAGCGTGATACCCAGGGCATAGAAATCAACGGCAGGTGTGATTTCCACCTCGCCGTCTATCACGTCATTATACATCTCCGGAGCTGCATAGACTGGCGTACGAGCCTGAGTAGTGCGATGCAGACGTTCGTTAGCATCCATCACACTGGAGATTCCGAAGTCACCCAATACGATTTCCTTGTGTTCTTTATCGCGGAAAAAATAATTACTTGGCTTGATATCCTTGTGGATAATGTTACAGTTATGACAATAGGCTAACGCGGCAGCAGCCTGAAGGGCTATACGTCGGAACTGATTAAAGTCTCCATCCAAGTCGTAGTCTGCTAATGTTCCACCGTTCAGATACTCCATCAGTTCATAATCACGGCTCTTGCCCTCCACATAAGTCTTGCCATAGTCGACAATTTTCACCAGCATCTCCATATTGAAGTTCTGGATGATGCGCATAAGCGTCTTCTTGATGGTAAAGTTCGGATAATAAATCTTTAAAACCATCTTGTTGCCCTCGTCGTCTTCGACTAGATACACTTGTGCCTCACCGGAATTTTCACTAAGGCACTTGATGCCACGATAGGCACGACCCTTCAAGAGAAAATCAATGGAGACACTCTGTTTTCGGTCTCTGACATTGGGCCTAACAGTAGCACTGGGATTGGTAATAGAAGTCGGAGAAGCATCGACACGTATGGTCGAAGTTATCGAAACTTGATTATCTGGTTTTCTTATGGTCTCGTCCATTTTTGCTTTTACTTGTCGTCTTTAATTTCTTCTGTGCTATTTTTCCCCAACACAACCCATTTTCCTCCCATATGCGGCTTGGCGCAACCACAGGGACTGCTGTGCATAGCATGCTTGTAGTTGCACACCCATGCCAGCCTGACTCCAACAGGTTTGGAGGCCATTGCATAATTACGGGCTTTTACGGGTGATGTCATTGGCGATACTGCCAACTTATCGAGTATAGATGACAGCATCTTTATTTTGATTTTCTTCTGCTCTTCCAACTCCTCCTTGGTCATGCGTTTGGATTCAACCTTGGGGATAACCGGATTTTCCACGCCCTCGTCCTTGGCTAACAATGTCAGCACTCGTTCACGAAGCTTAATGTTCATCTGTTCTTTGACGACGTCCCGTTCCGAGTTGTAAGGCAAGGTATTTTCCAGCCTCGAATAGTCTTGCACGATTTCCAGCAGTTCATGGTAATCCGGACTCTTCTGCATTTCCTTCATCATCTGGCGAGCCTCTTCAGTCAGAGCTGTTCCACATTTCTTGCAGAAAGCAAACTCATTCAAGGTATAACATGTTGGGCAGACCATTCCACCCCGGGGACTTCCACATTCCGGACAGTAGGCCTCATTTCCAGTCAGGTGTGCCCCACAGAAAGAGCAAACGTCTTTTTTGATATAGCGATGACATACCTCACAGAAGTCTGCATCAGGATCAATCTCTGCTCCACAGTGGGGGCACGTTGTTTTACTTATGGGTTGTCCGCATTGGGCACAAAACATTGCCTCAGGAGCATTAATGGCACCACAGAAAGGACAGCATTTCCCTTCCGCCTGAGCTTGCTGCATGGCCTGCGCCATCAGTACCGGCTCTTGCTCTGGCTGTTCTTCCCGTTTCAATACTTGCTGGGGTCGAATAGTCCTCTGGGTCTGTTCGTTATTTAGTTGGTTATCAGACATCATCGAAAGTAGTAATTTTACAAATTGATGCAAAGATAGTGATTTTTTTATAAACGCCATAAAAAACCGCCGTAAATTTACATTTACGACGGCATTTTTTTGTTTTTGGCTCTATTTTCTACCAGAGAGGCAAGCGTTCTGACTTGGGAATGAACATCTTGTCGCCTTCTTTCACACCAAAGGCGTCGTACCACATATCGATATGCGGAAGGGCTCCATTCACACGGTAGCGTCCCAGTGAGTGAGGATCACTCTTCGTACGATTACGAATCTCTGCCTCCGTAATGTTACCTGCCCATACACCTGCATAGGCCAGGAAGAAGCGTTGGTCGGGAGTCAGTCCGTCAATCACAGGCAGCGGATTACGCTTGGTTGCGTTCTTATAGGCTGCAAAAGCCACCTGCAGACCACCGTGGTCAGCCAGGTTCTCACCCAGCGTCAAACGTCCGTTTGCATTCAGGTCAGGAAGCACCTTGATATTGGAGAAGAATTCTGCATACTTATCCGTACGCTTTGTAAAGTTCTTTCCATCCGCATCCGTCCACCAGTCATGCATATTACCATCCTTGTCATAGCGACGTCCCTGATCATCAAATCCGTGAGTCATTTCATGTCCGATTACGACACCAATAGCACCATAATTGAAGGCATCGTCAGCAGTCGGGTCAAAGAATGGAACTTGCAGAATACCTGCGGGGAAACAAATCTCATTTGTTGTCGGATTATAGTATGCATTGACCGTTTGTGGAGTCATATGCCAGTCATCTCGGTCAACAGGTTTGCCTGCCGTGTGATTAATTCGCCAAGCAGTCCAGAAACGACGACATTCCTTAATATTCTCATAGTAAGATTTTTTTGCATCAATTTTCAGATTTGACATATCTGTCCAACGGTCAGGATATCCAATCTTGACATAGAAGGTGTTGAGTTTCAACAACGCATTCACCTTGGTTGAATCGTCCATCCAATCCTGAGCAGCGATACGCTCTCCAAGAGCAATGCGCAGATTCTCTACCAAGGTCTTCATGCGCTCCTTGGAAGAGGCAGGGAAGTATTTCTTCACATAGATTCGTCCCAAGGCTTCACCCATCATGCTCTGCACCTGATTAGTAGAGCGTCGCCACAATGGATGATCCTGCTGGCGACCTGAGAACACCTTTCCATAGAACTCAAAGTTCTCCGCACGGACGGCATCGTTCAAATAACCCGTTGCTGATCCGATAATACCCCACTCCATCACGTCGCGATACTCTGCTGCTGACATCTCTGCGAATATCTTGTCGGCTGCTGCCATAAACGCAGGCTGTCCAACCACCATTTCCTGAATATAGCGAGTCTGGATACCTTTGGCATTCATCTGCTTCTCCAGTTGGAAGTGAGGATAATTTGCCTCAAACTCCTTCAGTGTCATCTTGTTGTAGTTGGCAATAGGATCACGCAGTTCGGTACGTGACTTCGACACCTTAGCCAACGCTGTCTCCACCTTCAGGATGTTCTTCATCTTCTTCTCAGCGGCACCTTTCTTGAAGCCGAAGAGCTGGAACATCTTCACGATATGCAGCTTGTAAGCCTCACGAATCTTCTTGGTGGCAGCATCATTCTCCAGATAGTAGTCCTTTTGTCCGAGTGTCAGACCACTCTGGTTGATGTTCAGGATGTTCTCTGTGGCATTCTTCTCGTCTGCACCAATATAGGCACTGAAGAACTCTGATTCTCCCTCGGGCATCATCGACAGTTGGATTTTAAAGATCTGGTCTTTGCTCTTGGCAGCCTCCAGAGCATGAATCTCACCCATTACGGGTGTCAGTCCCTCTTTTTCTCTACGAACAGAGTCCATAGCCAGCTTATAGAGGTCGCTCAATTGTTGTTCCACACTTCCTTGAGGATAGCTGTTTTCCAACAGTTCTTTCAGGATACCATTAATACGCTTGTTGTTGTCTTCAGCTAAGCGATCGAAGCTTCCAAAACGCGAATAGGCAGCAGGTAGCGGATTGGCTTTCATCCATCCACCACAGGCATACTCGTAGAAGTCGTCAGCAGGGCGCACACTGGTGTTCAGGTCATTCATATTGATACCCGAACGAAGTTGTGCTGAACCCGTTACCGTCATTGTTGCTAATGCCATAGCAGTCAGTAATTTTTTCATTGTCATTTTGTTTTTTTATATATTAGAAGATAGTTTTTCCATTTCTTCGGAGCATTGTTCCCAACGCTCTACCTCCTCGTCGAGCGCTCGTTTGATGGAGGTATATTCCGTGACCAGTTCCATATTCGAGGCATTCTCTGGATTCATCAGCAGGTTGTCCAACTCTTTCAGTCGGCTTTCCATATCGTTTATTTTGCGTTCAGACTGTTCTACAGCCTTCTCAGCCTTCCGCAATTGTTTCTGACGTTCCTTGCGTTCGGCATAACTTGCATTCTTTGCTGGCGCATTATTGTCCGGCGTGAGTCCGAACTGGGCGGACTGCTTGTCCGTCGGGAGCGGACTTCCAGTCCGAACGGTTCGGACTGGATTTTCCAGTTCGTTCAGTTCTTTTATCTCCTTCGTCTGCAGGAAGTCGTAAATACCTCCCAAATGCTCTTTCACCTTACCGCCTCCAAACTCATAGACCTTCGTAACCAATCCGTCGAGGAACTCACGGTCATGACTCACTATGATGGCTGTTCCGTCAAAGGCACGAATAGCCTCTTTCAGCACATCCTTAGATGCCATATCCAGATGGTTGGTAGGTTCATCAAGTATCAACAGGTTTACTGGTTCAAGCAACAAACGTATCATCGCCAGGCGACTACGTTCACCCCCACTGAGAACCTTCACCTTTTTATCGGAGGCCTCGCCACCAAACATAAAGGCGCCCAGTATATCGTTGATACGCAGGCGGATATCACCCTTGGCAACACGGTCGATCGTTTCGAATACCGTCAGGTTCTCATCCAATAATTGGGCCTGATTCTGGGCAAAATAGCCTATCTGTACATTATGGCCTACTTTCAATTGTCCATCAAATGGGATCTCACCCATAATACATTTCACCAGCGTGGATTTTCCCTCACCATTCTTTCCGACAAAAGCAACCTTCTCACCTCGTTTTATAGTGAGGTTCACGTGATCGAACACTACCCTATGGTAGGCCTTGCGTACCTCGTCGCAGATAACGGGATAGTCGCCACTACGCAAACATGGTGGGAACTTCAGGTGCATGGCTGAGTTATCCACCTCATCAATCTCAATAGGTACTATTTTTTCCAATTGCTTGATTTTCTGCTGAACCTGTACAGCCTTGGTAGCCTGATAGCGGAAACGCTCTATAAACTGGCGCATCTCGGCTATCTCCTTTTGCTGGTTCTCATAGGCACGCTGCTGTTGTTCACGACGTTCCTTGCGCAACGTCACATATTCATCATACCTTACTTTATAATCTACGATACGTCCACAGGATATCTCCAGTGTACGGTTGGAAACGTGATTGATGAAGGCACGGTCGTGACTGACCAATACGACTGCTTTTGCTGACTGGGCAAGGAACTGCTCCAACCATTGTATAGACTCTATATCCAGGTGGTTTGTAGGTTCATCCAGCAATAGCACATCAGGCTTCTGCAACAGAATCTTGGCTAACTCAATACGCATACGCCAACCGCCGCTGAACTCACTTGTCGGCCTGTCGAAGTCTGACCGTTCAAAACCTAATCCTACAAGTGTGCGCTCCATCTCAGCCTCGTTATTCTCAGCTCCCATCATCATGTATCGCTCATGCTCCTGGGTAAACTTTTCCACCAATGTCATATACTCGGCACTCTCGTAGTCGGTGCGTTCCGACAACTGCTGGTTCATCCGGTCCAGGCGCTCCTTCATCTTGGTGACATCAGCAAAGGCCTTGCGAGCCTCTTCTCTGACGGTGGTGTTGTCCTGCAGTATCATAACCTGAGGCAGATAACCAATCGTTGTATCATTAGGTATGCTGACTACCCCACTCGTTGGCTGTTGTTGTCCACACAGGATTTTCAGCAACGTCGATTTTCCTGCACCGTTTTTTCCTACCAAGGCTATACGATCGCGATCGTTGACCACGAAACTAGCATCGGCAAACAGCGGTTTGACACCAAACTCCACACGTAAGGATTCTACTGAAATCATAATACCATTATTTGAAGACAACCTTACTGCGACAACACTCTGTGCCATCAGTACGCACAATACGCACACAATATGCCTGCTCGTCAGTCTGTTCACGGTAGAACGACAACTGATCGCCTGCATGGGCCTCAGCCACATAGGCTATTTCAAATCGCTTCACCTGATGCTCACGATACCAGTCCAAAGGCCAAAGGTCAAGCACATGCTCAATATACTTCACCGAGTTGATGTGTCCGTTAATGTCCACATCATTATAATAGGTATCTATGGTATGAACTAGTTCTGCTTCGTCGCTCATCTTCACACGACCTCCTTTATCTATTGGACACTCTTTGTCATTGACTATCCAGTTGTTGATAGCACCATTGTCAATGCTGAAAATATCTGTAGGCTGACGGCTCTCTGTATCAATCATAGCCCAGATAGAACGGCCAAAACCATACTGGTGTCCATCCTCACCCACTACGGCGAAGTTACGCGAGGTAAAAAAGCGCATCGCACTCTCCACCCAGGTTTCTACGTTGAATTTCGTATATTGCATGGGCATTTCATCCATCTCAATAGCCAGACGAGACAACACCCACGAGCGCTGAATCGTCATGAGATACTTCATGCCAAATCCTCGGTCAGAGGAATGAAAGTCTGCCGCATTAAGCAGGTGGTTACCCAGATGTCCCATGAACAACCGTCCACTGAAGTCACAATGGAACGGTTCTGCCAAAAAGGTATATTTCCCTATTTTTTCCATCGGTTATAGTCATTATTGTCTTTCTGCATGCAAAGGTACAACGGATTCCCATGAGAACCAAACATTTACTTTGTTAAATTATGTTATTTTATTATCCAAATTTAAACATATATTCTACATTTTTTCTAATTTTGCACCCGATAAACCATACAACCATAACCAAATAGTATTATTAAAATGAAAAAGAAGTATTATTTACTTGCTTGTGGTATGTTGTTGCTCGTTGGGTGTACAAAGAACACAGACATGTACGATCCTTCACTTGTAGAACAAAGAGCAACCGAACATGCGAATGAGGTTTTTGGCGTTTCTTTTGATGCCAATCAAACTTGGAGTACCACGACGACCGGTGAGGTAACAATCAATGCAGGCTCTGATATTAGCAGAGTTCAAGTATTGGTAAGTATTGCCGAAACTGACGAGGATGGTGAAGTTTATTCATCGATGAAGGTTTTGAACGAAGCAGAGACAAATGGTCAGGCCTCCATCAAACTCAGCTATGATGCACCCGCTAACAATCAAGGTTTGTATGTAGCTTTCATCTCTGAGAAAGGCTATTCTGTACAAAAGGTTTCTGGCAATAGTGTTTCTTACAAGAAAGCCAGCAACAGAAGAGCACTGTCTCAGCAATATGTCTATCCTGACGAGAGCACATTGGTCATTGACAATATAGTTGAGTCATATGCTAACACTCGTGGTTGGATTAAAGACGAAATGCTTTATCAGATGGCCGACTACCAGAGCAAGAAGATGGACGCTGTAGATTATGATAGCGAGTTCAAGGAGGTCTTCAACAAGATGGTATTCTCATACTTTGTCAATAAGGCAAAGAACCTCCCACTTGTTAAGAGCAGTGGTCTGTACAACGAGAAGGTATATCCTTTCACTACAGGCAAGGAGCCCATCATTGTTTCTCCCGTATACAAGCGTGACGGTTCGCCCAACTATGGATACGAGATTTACAACTCCGAGCTCTACTATTATTATTTCAAGGATGAGGACCTTGCCAACCAAGCAGACCCCATTGCTTACTTGAAGAGTCTTCCTAAATACAAAGCCCTTCAGTTCAGCGACAGCTATGCAATGACTGACGAGAATGTCACCGGCAAACATGGCGCTTATGCGTTGATTTTCTGGGGCGACGGTACTCCTCAAAAGGGAACTCAGGGCAGCTACATTTTTCCCAAGGGCTATAAAATTGGTTTCATGGTACGTTCCAACACCCATAAGGATGGAAACAATAGCACCAAGGAGATTGGTGACAAGAAACAAGGCGAGCTCTATGGTGACGGCCGTCTGAACGACAAGATTAACCTCTTCGGCAACTTCAAGTCATCTGGTCTTGGTGCAAACGATCCTCGTGCCGCTTGGCTCACCTTGAATGACAGACTACTGCTTTGCTGGGAGTCTGGTTGTGATGCCGACTTCAACGACATTATCCTTGACGTAGAAGGTGGTGTAGAAGGTATCATTGTTCCACCCGAGCCAGAGGAGAACATTTACACCTACTGCTTTGAGGACACAGAGATTGGCGACTACGACCTCAATGATATTGTTATCAAGGCTAAGCGCATCAGCGATACAAAGGTAGAATATAGCCTTATAGCTTGTGGTGCTTCCGATGAGCTCTATATTAAGAATATCGTTAGCAACTCGGTCATTAACGACCAGAAAGAAGTCCACAGCCTCTTCGGAGTTACTGGCAGACCTTTCATCAACACCATTAAGGGTGCAGAGGTTATCGCTCCTGTTGTTGTTACCGTTACTGTTCCTTCAAGTTTCAGCCTCGCTGATCCCAACACGGCTCCTATTGTCTTCAATAAGACACGTAATAAGACGATTGAACTGGCAAAGGTTGGTCAGAACCCTCACGGTCTGATGATTCCTTACGACTTCAAATATCCATTGGAACTGGTTTGCATCAAGAATGCATATCTGAAATTCAACGATTGGGGTCAGAACGCCATCACTTCTACCGATTGGTACAAGTCTCCTGTCAAGGCTAACATTTACGAATAAGAAATAAGACAATCCACATGTACAATGAAAAGAGGCTCGTGATGATGACGAGCCTCTTTTTATATGGATATACGCTAAATACTATTTGTTCTTTCCTTCTCTCTCTTCCAGGAACTCACTCACTTGCTCCTGCATGCCTCGGGTCACAGCAATACGACCGCTACGCGTGTATTGCAGTACACATCCGAACTCGTTCAGTGCATAATATAGCGAGATAATATCCTCCGTACGTCCACTCTTCATCACAATGACATAAACAGGATTCACTTCTGTAATCTTGGCGTCATGTCTACGGATAGTACGGGAAATCTCTGGATTCTGGAGCACGAGATCGGTTTGCAACTTATACAAGCCGGCCTCACGAATAAACAACTGATCGTCAGTAAAGTAGTTGGCCTTCACGACATCAATCTTCTTCTCAATCTGCTTGGTTATCTTGACAATCTGGTCTTCGTCGCTCCATGCCGTAATGGTGTACTTGTGTACGCCTTCAATGCTGGATGCCGACACATTCAGACTTTCAATGTTCACCTGACGACGGGTAAACACAGCCGTAATCTGGTTCAGGATACCTGCTACGTTCTCTGAATAGACCAGTAGCGTGTATAGTTTCTTATTATCTTTCATTCTTCAATCCTTCAATTAAACCTCCAGCATCATATCATTCACGTTCATTCCCGGTGGCGTCATAGGCAGCACATCGTCGTCCTCCTTGATGGCACATTCCAGGATGAACGGTCCCTTCGTGGCTATCATCTTCTCCACAGCTGCAGGCAAGTCTTCACGCTTCGTAACTGCCTGATACGGAATACCATAGCCCTTAGCTATCAGTTCGTAGCAGGGGTTCATCATCTTGGTAAATGACTTGCGGCGCATCCAGAACATATCCTGCCACTGGCGCACATTGCCCAGATAGTTATTGTTCAGCAGTATCATCTTTACTGGTGCCTGTTGTTCCATAATGGTGCCCAGTTCCTCGATACACATCTGGAAACCGCCGTCACCCATAAAACAGCAGACACAACGGTCTGTAGCAAACGTGGCACCGATAGCTGCTGGCATACCGTAGCCCATCGTACCGAGTCCGCCACTGGTACAGATACTGCGCTTCTGCACGTATTTGAAGTAGCGGGTAGCAAACAACTGGTTCTGTCCGACGTCCGTCACAAGCACGGTTCCCTTAGGAGCCTGCTCGGCAACAGCATTTACCACCTCGCCCATCAGCAGTGGACCTTCCTTCGGATGAATGGCTGGCTCTATTACCTTCACACGTTCCTTCTGGTCCAATTCCCTGAAAGAGTCGCGCCATTCCTGATGGTCTGTCTGCTTCAGCAAAGCAGTAATGGCAGGCAGCGACTCTTTGCAGTCAGCCACTACTGCTACATCGGTCTTCACATTCTTGTCAATTTCACTCTTATCAATGTCAAGATGGATAATCTTGGCCTGCTTAGCATAGGTTTTCGTATTGCCTGTCACACGATCGGAGAAACGCATGCCAATAGCTATCAGCACGTCGCACTCCTGTTCTTTCAGGTTGACGGCATAGTTACCATGCATACCCAACATACCTACGTTCAGCGGATGGTCTGAAGGCAGCGCACTCAGTCCGAGCATGGTACGACCGGCAGGGATGCCAGCCTTCTCCAAGAATGCCTTGAGCTCCTCCTGTGCATTACCCAACTCAACACCTTGGCCCACAAGTGCCAAAGGTTTCTTAGCTTGGTTGATGAGTTCTGCTGCCTGCTTGACAGCCTCCTTGTCCAATTCCGGATAGGCGACATAAGAACGTATAAAGTCCACTTTCTTTGGTTCCCACTCTACTTCCTCAACCTGTGCATTACGGGGAAAGTCCAGTACCACAGGACCAGGACGTCCACTTCTGGCAATATAGAAAGCACGGCTCACAGCCCATGCAATATCCTCGGCATGGCGTATCTGATAGCTCCACTTGGAGATAGGCTGTGCGACACCTACGAGGTCTACTTCCTGAAAGGCATCCGTACCCAGTGCATTGATAGCCACCTGACCAGCAATCACCACGATGGGGGTTGAATCCAACATTGCATCTGCCACACCTGTCAGCGTATTCGTTGCACCCGGTCCACTGGTCACCAAGGCAACACCTACATCGCCACTCACTCGGGCATAGCCCTCTGCTGCATGCACTGCCGCCTGCTCATGACGCACCAGTATGTGGTCAAAACACTTCTTCTCACCTCGTGTGTAATCGAAGAGTGAATCGTAAGTGGGCATAATGCTACCACCAGGGTAACCGAAGATAGTCTTCACCCCTTCAGCCTGTAACGCCCTCATCAGCGCCTTCGATCCTGTAATCTTTTCCTTCATACCTTAATCTATAATTCTTACTCCTCCCTTATCTGCCGAAGAGACACTCTGAGCATAGGCTCGCAGCGCTTTCGAAACCTGACGGTTGCGTTTCAAAGGCTGTTGTGGACGAGCAGCTAGTTCTTCGTCTGTAAGCTTTACATTAATACTGCGGGAAGGAATATCGATAACAATGATATCGCCATCTTTAATCTTTCCTATATTACCTCCTGAGGCAGCCTCCGGAGAGATATGTCCAATACTCAGTCCGCTGGTACCTCCTGAGAAGCGGCCATCGGTTATCAGTGCACATTCCTTACCCATGTGCATCGACTTGATATAACTGGTGGGATAGAGCATTTCCTGCATGCCAGGACCACCCTTCGGACCTTCGTGTGTGATGACTACACAGTCTCCTTTCTTCACCTTGCCTCCCAAAATCCCCTCACAGGCATCTTCCTGGGAGTCGAAGCAGACGGCTGGACCCTCAAAATGCCATAGACTCTCGTCAACGCCTGCAGTCTTGACGACACAACCATCTTGTGCGATATTGCCAAAAAGCACGGCCAGTCCACCATCCTTGGTATAGGCATGTTCCAAGTCACGGATACAACCGTTGGCACGGTCAGTATCCAGCGTTCCCCACTCCTCACTCTGACTTCCCATCTTCGTTGAGAAGCGATTGCCTGGAGCTGATTGGTATATACGGTTGGCTTCTGCATCAATAGCACCATCCACGATACTATATTTTTGCATAGCCTCACTGAGCGTCATCTTATCCACACGGGGTGCAGAGCCATCAATGAGTCCACCTTTACTTAGTTCATTCAATATGCCTAATATACCACCTGCGCGACCACACTCCTGAACAGAATATTTCTGCGTATTAGGAGCTAGTTTGCAAAGGCATGGAACTTTTCGGGAAAGAGCATCGATATCCTTCATCGTGAAGTCGGCACCAGCCTCTTGAGCTACAGCCAGCAGGTGAAGAACTGTATTGGTAGAACCACCCATCGCAATATCCAGAGACATCGCATTCATAAAAGCCTTGCGAGTGGCAATATTACGAGGCAGTACGCTTTCGTCGCCATCTTCGTAGTAGGCAAAGGCATTCTTCACAACCTGACGTGCTGCAGCCTTGAAGAGCTCTACGCGGTTGGTATGAGTAGCAAGAATTGTTCCGTTGCCTGGCAGGGAGAGGCCTATCGCCTCTGTCAGCGAGTTCATGCTATTAGCAGTAAACATACCTGAGCACGAGCCACAGCCCGGACAAGAACAACTCTCGATTTCCTTCATCTCCTCGTCTGTGACTGAAGGATCGGCACCCTTCACCATAGCGGTAATCAAATCAGCATTCTCTCCACGCCACTTGCCAGCCTCCATCGGACCTCCCGAACAGAATACCGTCGGGATGTTCAGTCGCATGGATGCCATCAGCATACCCGGTGTCACCTTGTCACAGTTTGAGATACAAATCATGGCATCAGCCTTATGAGCATTTACCATGTACTCTACCGAGTCGGCAATGATGTCACGACTGGGCAGAGAATAGAGCATGCCGTCATGTCCCATAGCAATACCGTCATCAATAGCGATGGTATTGAACTCTGCAGCATAGCAGCCCATCTTCTCTATTTCCTCACGGACTATCTGGCCGATTTCGTGCAGATGGGTATGTCCTGGAACAAACTGAGTGAACGAGTTGACAATAGCAATAATCGGTTTGCCGAACTGCTCGTGTTTCATACCGGTGGCCACCCAGAGCGCACGTGCTCCTGCCATTCTACGTCCTTCTGTGCATACCGCACTACGTAACTGATGTTTCATATATAACTTCTTGTATTTGTCTTTTTAGTCTGCAAAGTTACACTTTTTTTATATAAATACCAACGAAAAAGCGGATTTTCTGCGAATCCGCTTTCGTTCTGCTGCTTTATTTCTTGTTATTCTTTCCAAGAAACTCCTGCTGGGCTGCTTTCATATCCTCACGGAAGGTGGGATTTAATTACTTTCGGAGTATTTGTTATTACTCCGAAAGTATTCTACAAGATTCTCATAGGGACGGCTAATGCGAGGCTTCCGTAAAGGCTTCCATAATAGCCGTAGGACGACCTCCTTGGAAAGCCCCGAGTGGATAGTGATGCTCTGCTTCTGGAGCCCAATAGAAAACACCTTGGCAATGTCCGTTGGTCTTATTCTTGGCAGCATCAATAACTGCAGCAAGTATTTCCTTACCCTCTACGGGCTTCTTGCTTTCCACACCTGTCTCCACAACCATTAAGGGCTTGCGATATTTCATCCATAGCCGGTTGATGTTGGCCGTGGCTTTCTCTACAGTCTCTTGCCACGATTGAGTATGCTTTCCCCGCATGTCCCAATAGGGATATATGCTAAGACCTATCATATCAAAACGTGCATGATTTTTACGTAAACCATCGAAGATGAAATCATAACGATTGGGGTCATAGGCTCCATCCAGATGAACGATAACAACGGCATTGGGATATATCTGTTTGACAGCCTGATAGCCTGCATCTGTCAAACCGGCATATTGCCGCATGTGCTGCTGAGCACGTCCCACAGGCCAGAGAAATCCATTGGTTGTCTCATTACCAACCTGCACCCACTTCACCTCTACCCCAGCCTGCTTAATGGCCTGGAGCACATCACGAGTATGGGCAGCAAGGGCTTTCTTCATCTCCTCGTAAGTCATTTGTTTCCAGGCAGCTGGAATATTCTGCTGGCCAGGGTCAGCCCACCAGTCGCTATAATGGAAATCAATCATCAGGGCCATGCCCCAGTCTTTTGCCCGTAGAGCCATGCGTACAATATCATCGCGATTACAGAACCCTCCATGCTCCACAGGATCAACCCATACTCTTAACCGTACGGCGTTAAGTCCTAACTCACGCATCAACGCGGTATTTTCACGGGGTTCACCCTGTGCATTACGCAATTGATAGCCACGCGCTTCCAACTCGGTAGTACCACTAATATCAGCACCCAACCAGAAAGATTGCTGAGCCTCGACAGCGGTCACCACACAGGCTCCTATCAAAAATGCGAGGAATCTTTTCATCATACAACAATTATTACTTCGTTTCCAGACTGAGGACTGCGGGTTTCAGACGGCCTTTTTTGTCTTTCACCGTTAACGTAACCTTTCCTGACTTTGTGGTAGGACGCAGGATAACCACCAACTCACCGTTGAAGAGCTTCATACGGGGTTGTTTGAACGACTCCAACGAGGTGGCATCACCATTACATGCGGCCTCAAAACGGGCTTCACCATTAACTGTAAACGTCAAACCTTCCTGGCAAGTGGGAACAGGAACACCATTTTTGTCGTTCACACTAACACGAACAAAGATAAGACTCTCGCCATCTGCCTTAAAATCTGTAGTTTCCGGCTGTGCTACCAGTTGTGCAGGCTTACCTGCCGTCTTGCGAACATCCTCGCCAATCTTGTTGCCTTGTTCATCATAGACAACGACTTTGATTTCGCCAGGCGCATACTTCACATTGTTCCAACGCAGGCGATAGCGGTCTAGTCGTTCCGTTGGATTCTTACGAATACGTCCTTGACTCTTGCCGTTAATAAAGAGTTCACCCTCCACACCGTCTGTATAACAGTAAACAGGCGTCACCTTTCCTTTACGGTCAGGCCAAGTCCAGTGTGGCAACAAATGCACAGTATGTTCTTTCTTGTTCCAATGACTCTTATACAGGTAATAGCGATCCTTAGGTAGTCCTGCCAAATCACAGATACCAAAATAGCTGGAGCGCGAAGGCCAATATTCATCGTATGGCGAAGGTTCGCCCAGATAATCGTAGCCCGTCCACACAAATTCTCCTATCACCCAATCGTAGTCATCCTGCCATCGCCAGTCGTCATCAGGAAGATTTGACCATGCACAATGCTCTACATCATAGCCAGAACACTGGCCGTCAGCTGTCAGTACTGCCGTAGGATCATAATTAGGCATCCATGAAGAGAACTTGCCATAGTCATTGAGTTCTACAGGGAACTTATACACACCACGTGAAGAAACGGTTGACGTAGTCTCCGAACCAAGCAGGAAACCCTGAGGCAACTGTTTGATGCCATTGGCATATTTATGTAAGCGATAATTGAATCCTGGGATATCCATTGACTGGGGTGTTCCCGCCTTGATGGCTCCATCTGGATTGTCAAGGCCCTGAGTAACAGTACGGGTAGGATCGAGCGCGTGGCAGAGACCTTGCAACTGGACACTCAACTGTCGGCCTTCCTCCGTCCACTGTTCTGGAATTTCGTTACCTATCGACCACATGACAATGGACGGGTGGTTTCGATGGTTCAGGATGAGATTGGTAATGTCTTTCATAGCCCACTCACGGAAATGACGAGAATAGCCATTCTTGCACTTGGGATAAATCCACATGTCGAACGATTCTGCCATCACCATCATACCCAGAGAGTCGCAAATATCCATCTGCCATGTGGAAGGCATGTTGTGCGAGGTTCGGATGGCGTTGCATCCCATCTGCTTCATCATCTTAATCTGGCGAATCAGAGCAGCCTTGTTAATGGCAGCACCCAGAGGCCCAAGGTCGTGATGCAGGCAGACACCCTTAAACTTTAATGTCTTACCGTTCAGCTGGAAACCATGCTCACGCGAAACATGAATGGTACGGATGCCGGTCTTGATGGTCTTGCTGTCAAGTATTTCATGATGGTCCTTATATACCTCCACCTTTAATTCATATAAAGAAGGTGTCTCAGGCGACCACAGCATAGGATTCTTTATTTTGAACTTGGCATATATCTTTCCGTCGTCTTCAATACGGGTATCACCACTCGAGGCAACAACTTTTCCGTCAGGAGCCGTCAGGAAGAACTGCGCAGTTCCTTTTACTGGATTGACGACGCGAGCCTCCACCTCAACAGTAGCCTCATCCTTTCCAATCGTCATTGTACGGGCAAAGATGCTCCAATCATCGATATGGGTTTTCTGCATCAGCACCAGTTTGACAGGGCGATACAGTCCTGCACCTGGATACCAACGCGAACTTTCTTCCACGTTTTCCAAATGGACGGCAATGTCCATCTTGCCTGCTTTCACAAATTGTGAAGCATCCACCCGGAATGCATTATAACCGTAAGCCCAATGGCCGGCTTCCTGACCATTGATTGTTACCCGAGGATCAGACATAGCACCATCGAATACGAGTTCTGCTGATTCGAAACCTGCAGGGATAGCCATGCTTGTCTTGTACCAGCCTTCACCTATCCAAGGTAGCGCACCACTTCGTCCGGTCTTCTCTGAAGCTTCCGTCTCTCCATTCTGCGCAATTGCCACTTTCTGCAGATCCCACTTCTTATCAAATGGACCGGCAATAGCCCAGTCATGAGGGATATTCACTTTCTCCCATGACTGATTGTCACGAGAAAAATCCCATGTCTTTAGGTTGATTTCTTGTCGGGTTTGCGCGTTCAATACAGAACTCAGCCACGACATAGCAATAAGTAATTGTAGTTTCATAGCGTTTGTTATTTAGTAATTTGTGCGCAAATATACAAAAAAAAACCCACAGAACAAAATCTGTGGGGATTTCTTTTATAATAATGTTATTGATTACTTGGTAGTGTCAATGAACATAGCAACGCGGTTGAAGTCGTTCTCTGAAGAGAGCTTGTCAGTTGCGCCAAGACCCTCGATAGTGATGCGGTCAGCAGCAATCTTATATCTCTTAACCAAAGCGTTCTTAACAACCTCAGCACGCTTCTCAGAAAGCTTCTGGTTGAACTCAGCCTTACCCTCGGGTGAAGCATAGCCCTGAACCTTAACCTTAGCGTCCTTGTGGTTCTTCATGTACTTAGCAACCATCTCGATGCTAGCATACTGAGCAGGATCGATAGTGCTCTTACCCTGACGGAAGATTACGTGTGGCTGCAGAACGTTCTCCTTCTTCTCCTCTACAACCTGTACAGGACGAGCCTCGCAGTCAGCGAGCTTCTTCTTCAGGTCAGCAATCTGCTGATCCTTAGCTGAGAGCTGACCATCCTTAGCGTTGTTGTCAGCGCGGAGCTCATTGATCTTAGCGTTCAGACCATCGATCTCAGCCTGGTCGCGGAGCTGAGCAACAGCGAAGTTGTGAGTACCGTTGCTGTTACCGAACTTGTAGTTGAAACCAGCGCTCAGCTGGAACAGAGCAGCACGGCTATCGAACTTGAAGTCATTACCTGCGGTCAAGACGTTAGAATGACCATAATGCTCCAGACCATAAATCAAAGCAGGCTCAATATAGATTTGCCAAGCCTTTGCCTCACCCAGGTTGAAAGCCAAGTCAATAGCAGCCTTAGCATTAACAGCATTAGACTTGCTGTAACCAAATGCGTGGGTCCAGCCCAAACCAGCAAGACCGATTACCTCAACAGTGCGGGGCTCGCCTTTGTAACCAGCAAACAGGTTGCTCAGATTGAAAGTACCAAGCAGGTCAACATTCATGTTGTTGATGAAAGTTTTAGAACCCATCATAGACTTAGAATCAGTCTTAGACAGGAAATACAGATCAGCATCAGCAGCCAGACCGAAGACAGTGGTCAGGTTCTTACCTACGCGAACACCTACCTTAGGAGCGAAGCCCTTGAAGAAACCGTAGTCACCGAACTTCTGCTGAGGAGTAGCAAGACCTGCGTTGATACCCATGTACCAGTTGTCACCAGCCTTGTTAGCTGTGATAGCTGTGTTCTGTGCATTTACAGATGCTGCCATCATGCCGGCAGCCAGCATTAAAAATAACTTTTTCATCTTTTTACGAATTTATTAAAAATTACTACCTAAAAGTTTATACCTTTTTAAGATTTATCTAAATTATTCTTTAATTCGGGTGCAAAGTAACGAAAAAATTCTTTATGTTCCAAAGTTTTTCGTAAAAATCTGCGAAAAAGAGCGTATTTTTTTACCTTTTCGACCAAAATAAGGGAAAATATCACTAACTTTGTGGCATCTATGGGAAAAATTATACTCATAACTGGAGGACAACGCTCAGGAAAAAGTGATTATGCTGAAAAACTGGCGCTCAGTCTGTCTAACCACCCCGTATATGTTGCCACTGCACATATCTGGGATGAGGAATTCCGCCAACGGGTCCTGCGCCATCAGAAGCGCAGGGGGCCCCAATGGAGCAATATAGAGGAGGAGCGCGAACTGAGCAAGCACGACCTCACCGGAAGGGTTGCAGTCATCGACTGCATCACGCTCTGGTGTACTAATTATTTCTTTGACCGTAACAAACCTGATAATGAACAGCCAACGGTTGATGAGGCTTTGAAATTATTGAAAGAGGAGTTCAATCGTTTCACCAATCAAGATGCCACCCTCATTTTCGTGACCAACGAGATAGGGGCTGGTGGTGTTAGCACAGATGTCATTCAACGGCGATTTACTGACTTGCAAGGTTGGATGAACCAGTATGTTGCACAAAAAGCAGATGAGGTCATTCTCATGGTCTCTGGTATTCCCGTCAAAATCAAATAATACAATGAGAACATTCCATATCACCCCCGTTGACAAAACATTGCGTCCTACTATTCAGCAAAAGATAGATAATCTGAATAAGCCGAAAGGCTCACTGGGGCGTCTGGAATCGCTGGCTATGCAGGTATGCCTCATCCAACAGACTCTCTCCCCCAGCCTTGCCAAGCCCTGCCACTTATTGTTAGGCGGTGACCATGGCATTGAACAAGAAGGGGTCAGCGTCAGTCCACGTGAAGTCACCTGGCAGCAGATGATTAACTTCACACGGGGCGGAGGTGGTGTTAACATGTTCTGTCGACAGCATGGCTTTAACTTAAAGATTGTCGATGTTGGGGTAGACTACGACCTCACAGCCTACCCTGCCATCATCAACCGCAAGGTGGCTCGCGGCACCCAAGACTTCCTATACGGCCCAGCCATGACACCAGCTCAATTCAATCAAGCGCTGCAAGTAGGCATTGACATGGTGGATGACATCCACCACGAAGGTTGCCGCATTCTCAGTATCGGAGAGATGGGCATAGCGAACACCTCCCCATCAAGCATTTGGATGCACCTCTTGACTGGTATTACCCTGGATGAGTGCATTGGCGCTGGTGCAGGACTTGACGACGCTGGCATCCGCCACAAGTATGAGGTGCTATCAAAGGCTGTTGAGAAGTATGCTCTTCTCCCTCCCTCTTCCTGCTCACCGCTCATCTATTTCGGTGGATTTGAGATGGTTGCAGCCATTGGAGCCATGCTCCGTGCTGCCGAACAACACCTGATTGTATTAATAGACGGCTTTATCATGACTGCATGCGCATTGGCAGCCTGTCATCTCTATCCAGCCGCTCAGGACTACATGATTTTCACCCATAGTGGTGACGAGAGTGGCCACCAGTTGATGCTCAACTATCTGCATGCCGAGCCACTACTCCGATTAGGACTACGCCTAGGTGAAGGAACAGGCGCTCTTTGTGCCTTTTCCATTGTCGATTCTGCCGTACGGATGATCAATGAAATGAACAATTTTGACAATGCAAATATCACTCGATACTTCTAAATGGTACGACCGCATCTGGGCGGCTTTTATCTTCTTCACCCGCCTACCTCTTTGGCGACTTCATCAACCAGAGAAGGAGGCCTACAAGACTGTGGTGGAGCACTGGCCGCTGGTGGGATGGCTGACAGGAACGACAATGGCAGCTGTGCTTTATTTCGGTTCCATGCTGTTTACATATGAAATAGCTATCCTACTGGCTATCATCACCCGACTGCTCGTCACAGGTGCGTTGCACGAAGATGGACTGGCCGACTTCATCGATGGTTTCGGTGGTGGTGGCACTGATCGCCAGCGCATTCTCGACATCATGAAAGATTCGCACATAGGCACCTATGGTGTTATCTCGCTGATTCTTTATTTCCTCTTATTGTTTTTTACGCTCCATGCTATGACACCTATCGATGCAGCAATGACCATCGCTGCCGTCGATCCCTTTGCCAAGATGCTATCGGCCCAGCTCATCCAGATGATGCCTTATGCACGTACCGAGGAAACAGCCAAGAACCATACCGTCTATCGTCGCTTCGACATCAAAGCAGGCATCAGCCTGGCCATTCAGGGTTTACTCCCTATCTGCCTTTATATATATTATATGTACGCGCGAATAGACTGGCAGCTGCTTATATTTATCCCCGCCATCGTCATGTACTTCCTCTATATGCTCATCTGGCGGCGCCTACATGGCTATACAGGCGACTGCTGCGGTGCGCTGTTCCTGCTGACCGAACTGGCAACCTTGCTTGTTGCAGGCTATTATTTACAATAACAATACAAAAACAACAAACTCTATGAACAAACGACTTACTACACTACTCTTGGCTGTCGTCAGAAGAAAAGCCAGAGTTCCATGGAATCACGGCACTCTGGACTTTTAACAAGCAATGGGACCCGGAGCAACGCATCCGGGACTTGTGGGATGTCTTAGCCTACTGAGGTAATGATCTTACCACCCTCTTCAATGGCTTGCATGTTGAGGGGAATCAGGTTATGATGGCGCTCAGGAAGTGTTTTCTTGAGCGCTTTTTCTACGCCGTCTGTACTTACTACGGGAGCTATCTTCAGCAGTCCGCCCAACACAATCATATTGAACACTTTACCATTCTTCATCTCTGCAGCTTTATCCATGGCATCGATACGATAGACCGTGATGTCCTTACGAGTTGGTGGGTTCAGAATACCATAGCCATCATAAATAAGTATACCACCAGGCTTTACCTTCGGTTCGAACTTCTCCAATGAAGGCTGGTTCAATACGATGGCGATATCAAACTTACTTAATATAGGCGATGATATCTTGTCATCACTCACAATGACGGTGACGTTTGCCGTACCTCCACGCTGCTCTGGTCCATAAGCAGGCATCCATGTAACCTCCTTGTCATCCATCAAGCCACTATATGCAAGTATCTTACCCATCGAGAGCACGCCCTGACCACCAAAACCACTGATAATTATTTCTGTTTTCATTTTGTTGTATCTTTTAAGTCACCTTTTGGGTAATAGTTGAACATATGTTCCTGCATCCATGCGTTGGCATCCTTAGGAGACATCTTCCAACCGCTATTACAGGTTGAAACGATCTCAACCAGACTGCTTCCTTTGCCTGCCATCGATGCTTCGAAAGCCTTACGGATAGCCTTTTTGGCACTGCGGATAGCAGCCACTGTTTCTACACTCTGACGTGTCACATAGCAGGTACCTTCCAGCGTTGCAGCAATCTCAGTAATGTGCAGGGGATAGCCGTGTAAATCGGCCTGACGACCGTATGGACAAGTCGATGTCTTCATGCCCATCAGGGTGGTTGGTGCCATCTGTCCTCCTGTCATGCCGTAGATAGCGTTGTTGATGAAAATGATGGCAATATGCTCGCCACGATTCAGCGCATGAATGGTCTCACACGTACCGATACAAGCCAAGTCTCCGTCACCTTGATAGGTAAAGACCAGGCGATCGGGCCACAAGCGCTTGATAGCCGTAGCTACTGCAGGAGCACGACCGTGTGCAGCCTCCTGCCAGTCAATGTCCAGATAGTTATAGGCAAATACCGCACAACCTACGGGACTAACACCGACGGTCTTCTCTTCCATGCCCATTTCCTCTATGACTTCTGCCACGAGTTTATGTACCACACCATGAGAACAACCAGGGCAATAGTGCATGTGATTGTCGTTCATCAGCGTCGGTTTCTGATATACCAGATTCTCTGGTGCAATGATATTGTTTTCCATATCTTCTTACCTCTAACCTCTTACTTCTAACTTTTTCAATGCTTCAACAATCTCTTCCGGCTCTGGTACGATACCTCCCAGACGACCGAACTGTTCAACGGGCAATGCACCATTGATAGCCAGTCGCACGTCCTGAACCATCTGTCCTGCATTAATCTCTACAACCAATACGCCCTTCTTGCCTTGAGCAATCTCAGCAATAGCTTTCGAAGGGAACGGCCATAAGGTAATCGGACGAAGCAGTCCCACTTTCATTCCCTCTTCACGAGCCATTTCAATGGCTTTCTGTGTTAGTCGGGCAGCAGAACCAAAGGCTATAATCAGATATTCTGCATCTTCGCAGCATAGCGTTTCATAGCGCACTTCCTTCTCCTGTATCTCTTTGTATTTCTCCTGCAAGTGCAGGTTACGAGCCTCCATAGCCTCGGGCTTCAGCTCGAGTGATGTGATGATGTTAGGCTTACGATCTTTTGTACGTCCAATTGTTGCCCACGGACATTCCTTGCGAATCTCCTCCTCTGTACGACGGGGCTTGTATGGAGGCAGCACGATTTTCTCCATCATCTGACCAATCACACCGTCAGCCAGAATCATGGCTGGGTTTCGGTATTTGAAAGCCAGCGTGAAAGCGAGGTCTACAAAGTCAGCCATCTCCTGCACAGAGTTGGGAGCCAGCACAATGACATTATAATCACCATTGCCACCACCACGTGTGGCCTGGAAATAGTCACCTTGAGAAGGTTGGATGGTACCCAGTCCAGGACCGCCACGCTGTACGTTCACAAAAACACCCGGCAGTTCTGCGCCAGCCATATAAGTAATACCTTCCTGCATCAAGGCGATACCAGGACTTGATGAAGAGGTGAGCACGCGCTTACCTGCAGCAGCACCTCCGTAAATCATATTAATACTGGCAACTTCACTCTCTGCCTGGAGGACTACCATACCTGTCGTTTCCCAGGGTTTCAGCTCTGCCAGCGTTTCAATCACCTCACTTTGTGGTGTAATGGGATAACCAAAATATCCGTCAGCACCACATCGGATGGCAGCGTGCGCAATCGCCTCGTTGCCCTTCATCAGTGTTACATCTTGTTCTGCCATCTTTTTACTCCTCAACTTTTTTACGATAGACTGTGATACATCCGTCAGGACATACTACCGCACACGAGGCACATCCCGTACACTTGTCCATCTGCGCAGGCTCCACATAGGGATAACCTCGCATGTTTACACGATTGGCCAGTGCGATGACACCTTGTGGACAAGCACTCACACAGAGTACACATCCTTTACAACGGTCGGTATTCACCACAATGGCACCTTTCATCTTAGCCATTTCTCTAGTATCTGTTTATGGGTTATAATAATCTTTATTGTAATACGCCAGGATATCATCGAGCATCCTTTTCGCTTCCACGGCAGGACTGTCTGGGTCAAGTGCTATGGCTTGTATATAGCAATTAATGGCCTCATGAAACTCACCACGTTTGCGAGCCTCGTTCCCTTGCTGATAAAAAGCCTCAGCGGTGGCGCATTTTTCACTTTTCACTTATCTCTTTTACTTATAATACTCCTTCTTGCCAGCAGCTAACGTGTTCTTCATCAGCGAGCAGATGGTCATTGGTCCCACCCCACCAGGAACGGGTGTAATGAACGAACACTTCTCAGCCACTTCGTCAAACTTGACGTCACCATTCAGACGGAAGCCACTCTTACGGGTAGCATCAGGAACACGTGTGGTACCCACGTCGACGATGACAGCACCTGGCTTCACCATGTCAGCCGTTACGAAGTCTGGCTGTCCGATGGCAGCGATGATGATATCAGCCTCACGGCACTCTTCCTTCAACGTCTTTGAACGCGAGTGACAGACTGTCACTGTAGCGTCACCATACTGTTTCTGCATCATAAGCTGTGCCATGGGCTTGCCCACGATGTTCGAACGTCCCAGGATAACACATTTCTTACCCGATGTCTCGATGTTGTATCGTTTCAATAGCGTGATGATGCCCAATGGTGTTGCCGAGATAAAGCAAGGCAGACCGATTGCCATACGTCCCACATTGATAGGATGGAAGCCATCCACATCCTTGCGATAGTCAATAGCCTCGATAATCTTCTGCTCATCAATATGCTTAGGCAAGGGCAGTTGTACAATGAAGCCATCAACATCGGCATCCTTGTTCAGCTTATCTACACAGGCCAACAACTCTTCCTCTGTCACATCCGCCTCATAGCGGATTAGCGTCGATTTGAAACCACAAGCCTCACAGGCCAGCACCTTGTTCTTCACATACGTCTCCGAGCCACCGTCGTGCCCTACGAGAACTGCAGCCAGATGAGGTTGCTTTCCCCCCTTGGCCACGATTTCTTTCACTTCCTCAGCAATCTCCGCCTTAATGGCCGTTGCTGTTGCTTTTCCATCAATCAGTTGCATATATTCTTATATGTCTTATGGGTCCTATAAGTCTTATAGGTTTTGTTAGAACTTCGGCATTCCACCTTTCATATGTTTCATCGCATTGGCCATTTGCATCATGCGCGAGTTACCACCTCCAGCAACCATTTTCATCACCTTACGTGTCTGGTCAAACTGTTTCATCAGGCGGTTTACCTCCTCTATCTTCGTACCAGAGCCTTTGGCTATGCGTAACCGACGACTCTGATTGATGATATCCGGATTAGCTCGTTCTTTGGGTGTCATAGAATTGATAATAGCCTCAATTCCCTTGAAAGCATTATCGTCGATATCCACATCCTTCAGGGCCTTCCCCACACCAGGAATCATCGAAGCTAAGTCCTTAATGTTACCCATCTTCTTTATCTGCTGTATCTGGGCCATGAAGTCATCAAAATCAAACTTGTTCTTGCGGATCTTTTTCTCAAGACGCTTCGCCTCCTCTTCATCGAATTGCTGTTGGGCACGCTCAACCAGTGACACGATGTCACCCATGCCGAGGATACGGTCAGCCATACGCTCGGGGTGGAACACGTCAATAGCTTCCATCTTCTCACCCGTACCCACAAACTTGATGGGCTTGGTAACCACCGTGCGGATACTCAGCGCAGCACCACCTCGTGTATCACCATCCAGTTTCGTCAGCACCACGCCGTCGAAATCCAGACGGTCGTTGAACTCCTTAGCAGTATTCACAGCATCCTGACCAGTCATCGAGTCAACAACGAACAGCGTCTCGTCAGGATTGACTGCTTCCTTCAAAGTGGCTATCTCGTTCATCATCTCCTCATCCACAGCCAATCGACCTGCGGTATCGATGATAACCACGTTATAGTTCTTGGCCTTCGCCTCACGGATGGCATTGTTGGCAATCTCCACAACGTTCTTGTTGTCGGGTTCTGAATAGACAGGAACACCAACAGACTCGCCAACGACATGCAACTGCTGGATAGCTGCAGGACGATAGACGTCACAGGCTACCAACAGAGGGTTCTTATGCTGTTTCTGTTTCAGCATGTTAGCCAGTTTCCCAGAGAATGTCGTCTTACCCGATCCTTGCAGACCCGACATCAGGACGATGGCCGGACGACCTTCCAATTTCAGCTCTACAGCCTTTCCGCCCATCAGTTCAGCCAGTTCGTCATGCACAATCTTGACCATCAACTGACTGGGTTTCACTGCCGTCAGCACATTCATGCCCATGGCTTTCTGCTTCACGGTGTCCGTAAACTGCTTGGCAACCTTGTAGTTCACGTCGGCATCCAGCAATGCTTTTCGTACGTCCTTGAGCGTCTCTGCGACGTTAATCTCGGTGATTTTTCCTTCACCTTTCAGTATCTTGAACGACCGTTCAAGTCTGTCACTTAAATTCTCAAACATATTTTAATTGCAATTATTGGAGTGCAAAATTAAGAAAAAAAAATGAGACGTCCAACTTTACGCCTCATTTTTTATCTATCAGCCTAAAAGACTATCTGCCAACTGCTCCAGCTGCGCTTCGTCCGCAGCTTTCATGCGAGAGCGAATGGTAACCATCGGCTCTACGATCTCACAGTCCTTCAAAGCCTCTATCATGGTGCGCATGACACGACCTGCCGTTGGTGCCCAACTGCCATTCTCTACAATACCGAAACGACGTTTCTGATAGTTCTTGATTTGCAGATGATAGAGGAAGTCATGCATGACAGGGAACACACCACCATCGTAGCTTGATGCCGCCACGACAACAGTAGGATAGCGGAAAGCATCCTCAATGACCTCAGCCATATCCTCACGACTCAAGTCGCTCACCACGACCTTCTGGGCGCCTTTCTCACGAAGCACCTCTCCCAGTCGCTCAGCACACTTGGCCGTACCTCCATGAATGCTGGCATAAGCAATGAGTATACCTTCACTCTCGGGCTCGTAGCGACTCCATGTGTCATAGAGCGTAACGGCTTCCGTCAATGCCTCACCCTGAAGCACAGGACCATGTAGCGGACAGATGGTCTTCACGTCAATGGCTGCCATTTTCTTCAAGACACTCTGCACCTGTACACCATACTTTCCACAGATATTAAAATAGTAGCGTCGAGCCTCACATGCCCAGTCGTCAGTCTCGTTAACCAATGCGCCAAACTTACCAAAGCCATCAGCACTGAAAAGGACCTTGTCCTGACTGTCGTAACTCATGATGACCTCAGGCCAGTGTACCATCGCTGCTGTGATGAAGTGGAGCGTATGCTGACCCAATGCAAGTGTATCACCTTCTTTGACCGTCATGACGCGTCCCTCAAAGTTGAAGCCTTCGAAGAAATTGGGCAGCATCTTCGCAGCCTGTGGACTGCACACCAGCTGCACACCGGGATAGGTATCCAGCACCCAGGCGATGAGAGCAGCATGGTCGGGTTCCATATGGTGAGCAACGAGATAGTCAGGCTGACGTCCATGAAGAGCAGTCTGCAGGTTTTCCTTCCAGGCATCTCCTTTGCGACGGTCTGCCGTATCCATCACAGCTATTTTTTCGTCATCAATCAGATACGAGTTATAACTCATACCCTCAGGCACTACATATTGACTCTCGAAAAGATCGATGTCGAGATCATCCACACCGATATACTTAATCGTATTACTAATATTATTCATCATTCGTGATATTTACAATTTGATGCAAAGGTAGTAATTATTTTCATAATCGCCTTCTATCTTATAGTTTTTTAAGGAAAAGTTCTGTATTTCGTCTGGAATAATTAGGAACGGCCGCACAATAACGACCGTTCCTAGAAATAATGTGGTATCAGAAGGTGAGATGTTGTTCTCCCTCCCAGGTGGTGTTCACCGTAACCCCGGTGACAGTCGTCGTCGACACGCCACTGAAGAAGGCACCACTGAGCCACGTAATGTGGTTTTGCTCCATGGGGACATCAAATTCACGGGCATAGAGCTCATTGCCACTGGCATCCAGCGCAGACACCGCCAGATGAATGACACCCTCCTCGTCGTGCAGAAACGTGTAGAGGTCGAATTGTTTCTGATCACCATTGGTGATATCGATTTTCACATCCTGCTTGCTGTTCACACAACCTAACGACGTAGTGGCATCGAAGGCTCCTGAACCGCCAGTATAGTAGAATCGCATTTTCTTAATCTCCTTTGGGATATCATCAGTGAGGACAAAACGACACATCGACACGATACGATTCATGGAGACATTCAATTCCACTTGGTCTTCACCAACGGTCACTTCATCACTGTACAGGAAGGTATCGGTAAAGGTCTGTGCATTGGTAAACTTGATACACGTTGGGTCAGTCATGGTAGGATTACCATTGCTGCTATGCCCGACAACCACAACCCGATATTTCCCTTCGTCAAGTTGGAATGAGGCAGTGCCGAATTCTGACGTTCCTGTTGTTTGGTTCACTTGTTTCAGACGTTCGCCACTCGTCGAATAGACGGCATAGTTCAGATGCTTGCATACTGCTGAGGCCTCCTCCATTGCTCTGGTAAGACTGCCAAACGGTGTCTTTTCAATCTCAAAGACCTTGATCATGAGGTTTCCCTCAGTTTCCTCTTCTTCCTGATTCCCCGTCATGAGTGGTTTCTCACAGGCCATGCACATCAGCATCGCCATGATTCCTATAAAAAACTGTTTCATAGTTCGATGCCATTAGAAATTAACCACTTCTTCATTCTCCCATGCTGTCTCCACTTGGATAGCAGAAGCCACACTGGATGAGAAAAGCGATCCCTGCAACTTCGTGACACGGTTACGTTTGAAAGGTACGTCATGCACTACCGTGGAAAATACCACCTGATCGTTAGCATCTAGCGTTTCAATGGTGATGTCCATTGTCTGCGTATTTTCTGTCAGAAAGACATAACTGCCAATCGTTATTGGTTCTCCTACTTTACTCGGTGTATTGATAATGACAAAACCGTTGTTGTCTGTCGCGAATCCTGTTGTCGGACTAAACGTTTTACTACCATGTCCATACGTCGTACGAATCTTGGCAATACTAGTCGGACGCACATCATTTGTTGCGATTGACAACTTCGCACAGACACGATTGAGCGAGATATTCTGATTTTGAACTGACGTGCTACTGATCACGACAGCTTTTGTCCCTGCAAAAGTTTCACGGGTTAAGCCCCCATAGACAGCCTCTACAGGACTATTCAGGGAGAACACATCATTAGGCTGTAGACCACGAGCAATGGCCACTAGTGTGTAGGAACCGATGGGCAGGCTGCACGAAAATTCGCCAAAGGTGGTGTAGGTGGTGTGGTCATCACGGAGTTGTTCCATCTTACACTGTTCTACGCCATTGGCATCATAGAATGCCAGTGTAATGGCTTTCACATTGTCATAAGATTCCACAGACTGAGCAGCTCGATGAGAACTGCCGGAAAAGTCCTCTAACGACTGGGTAAAACCATCCACCCGTACCGTTACAGGTACTGATGTCTGGGGAGTTACCACACTGTTTTCACTCTCGTTACTGCAACTAGTTGCTGCCAGTAGCAGCATGACTGCTACATAAATAAACATAATTTTCATTGTTTTGTTAGTTATGATTCTGGCAATATTGCCATTACCTAAACTAACGAACAAAACTATGTAATATTCAAAGAGAAATTAAAAAAAATTCTACAATCCGCGAGCTTTCCAGATACGATCCTTCGCAGCATTGATCTCCTGGAACTTCTTTTCTGCAGCCTTGCGCACATCTTCGCCCAGCGCAGCCACCTTGTCAGGATGGTGCTCCAATGCCAAGCGTCGATAAGCACGCTTCAGCTCATCGTCCGAAGCCTGTGGACTGACACCTAACACCTGATAGGCTGACGCCAAATCGTCCTTACCCAGTCCTAACATCGAGTCGACTTCATCGACAGACATCTGCAGCCATTGGGCACACTCCTTCATGGCAGTGACCTCTGAGGGATCCACTCGTCCGTCAGCCTGTGAGATCATGACGAGGAAGTTCAGCAACTGTAAGCGCTGAGCATAGTCCATATGCTGGGCTATCTGTCCACAGCATTGCATCACGGTCTGCTTAAACTGGTAAGCTCCTACCCGCTTCTGTTCGTCAAAGAGACGCCGCAGTATCTCATCGCCCTGCTGACTGGCGGTAGGACCGAAGTTTTGTTGCAGCATACGACGCACCAGTTCCATCTCTGAGTGCATCACACGCCCATCCGCCTTGATAATATACGATGCCAGCACCAGCATCGAGAAAAGAAAACTGTTTCGCTGTCCCTGATAGGTCCGCTGTGCCTGTTGTTGTACAAATGGTGAATCAAAAGTCCCTTGTGTTTCTGGGGTGTTCACAGCATCAAGCACCCCGTCTAGAAGACTGCCCAAAACAATGCCTGCCAACGCTCCCAAGGGACCTGCAGACATAAAGCCGAGGAAACCGCCAATCCACTTACCTAAGGCCATAACACGTTAATCAATCCATGAATCATCAATACTCATACCACCACACCTTGCCTTGTTTCTCTTCACGTTCCAAGTCGTCAATCAGACATTCGGCAAGTCTAAGCACGGTTTCCTGAGGTACAGCAAAACGGGGGTCATCGCTATGGGGATTGATACACTGCAGGAAGTGAGGCATCTCTCCCTTATACACCTCTTTCATTCGTCGGTTATTGGCATTTTCGCCAGCACAGCTATAGGTAATATTAGCCAGTCGGTCGCACAGTTTGACGAATGGAGCATAAGGGGTTTCACGAATGCCCTTGTAATACTTCTCACCTGCCCGTTCAGCACGGTTACGTCCCTTGTCGTTGGTTAGGGCATATACAATCTCTGTAGCCAGCAAAGCCTGTTCCTCTGTGAGGAAGCCACGAGCCACCTTCATCACATCATTATAGGTAAGACGAGCATCCTCGATACTATCATGGTAGTAACCGCCAAAGAAAAGAGGCAGCACATCCTCCTCCCGCACACATACCAGATCACCAAAATCGTGAATGCCCTTGACAACCATGTCAAGATGGTAGCCATAGGGCAATTCGTCGCCATAGGTCTGATTAACACTTTGGTGTAACTCATGAGCCGACAGACGGATACGCTCTATCTGTTCGGCATATTTTTGCATAAATGATTCAAAGTCTTCTCGTAACATGGGGACAAAGATAAGCAAAAATATCAGAACGTGCAAAAAATTTCCTCACTTTTTATCCCTGTCGGATTTCAATATCACGTTTTACATTGTTTCGTATCTTGGTGAGATAGCCCTTCATGCCCTCGGCATCCTTATTGTCAATGATCTCCAGAAGCTCTTTCAGTTCCGTACGAATCTGCGCCACCTGGTCATGGGTATACGGGTTGAAGAGGATTTCCTGCAACAGGTAGTCATCCTCATTGAGCACGCCCTTGGCTATGCGCATATGACGTTTAAACGTCGTTCCCGGTGCATCCTGATGTTTCATCACTGCTGCAAAGACGAATGTCGATACAAAGGGGATGGACAGCGAGTAAGCCACCGTCTTATCGTGCTCTTCGAAACTGTATTCGTAGATGTTGAGTCCCAACTTCTGGTAGAGGTCCTTGAAGAAGATACGCCCCATATAGTCACCCTCACTGATGATAATGGCATTTTCTTCAGAGAGTTGCTGGAGATTGGCAAATGTTGGTCCGAACATCGGGTGCGTCGAGACATAGCGCATACCTGTCGACTCATAAAAGTCCTTGAGATCAGTCTTCACAGATGCGATATCACTGATGATACACTGCTTGGGCAGATAGGGTATCACCTCGCGGAACACAGGGATGGTGTACTTCAGCGTCACGGCATTGATCAGCAGTTCTGGTTTAAACGCCTTTATCTCCTCCAACTGTGTGAAACGCTGACAGTTGTAGGTAAAGCGCATGCGTTGTGGATCCCGTTCAAAAACAGCCACTTCATGGTCAAAGCTCAGCAGGTCGATAAAAAAAGACCCCATCTTACCTGCTCCCAATACTAATATTTTCATAGTTTACTTGTTCACGATTTCTATTTGCTGACGGACACTCTCTTCATGGATGCTTTCGAATACTTTGGCAACAAATTCCGGGGCCATGCCAGTGAGAGAGCCCTGCACACCACGTTTCTCCAGGATTTCATTGTAACGGGAAGCCTGCAACACAGTCATGTTATGTTCTTTCTTATAACGACCAATCTCACGACAGACATTCATACGCTTGGCTAACAGGTCCATCAGCTGGTTGTCCAGTTCGTCAATCTGTTTGCGCAGTTGTGAGATGCCCTCGGTAGTGATATGCTCATCACGGATGATGAGGAGGGAGAGGATGTAGTCCAGCACATCAGGAGTAACCTGCTGCTTAGCATCGCTCCATGCCTTGTCTGGGTCACAGTGACTCTCGACAATCAGACCGTCGAAACCCAAGTCCATTGCCTGCTGACACAACGGTGCGATGAGTTCGCGACGACCGCCAATGTGTGAGGGGTCACTGATGATGGGCAGGTTAGGTATGCGACGATGCAGCTCGATGGGAATCTGCCACATCGGTGCATTGCGGTATATCTTCTGTTCATAACTGGAGAATCCGCGATGAATAGCTCCCAGACGCTTGACACCAGCCTGGTTCAGGCGTTCCAGGGCACCAATCCACAGTTCCAGGTCAGGATTGACAGGGTTCTTCACAAATACGGGGACATCGACACCTTTCAGTGAGTCTGCCAATGCCTGCATGGCAAAGGGGTTCGCCGTTGTGCGGGCCCCTATCCACAGGATATCCATGTCATATTTCAGCGCCAGCTCTACATGTTCAGGAGTAGCCACCTCGGTAGAGATGAGCATATGTGTCTCTTCCTTCACCTTTTTCATCCAAGGAAGCGCCTTCTCGCCATTGCCCTCAAATCCGCCTGGTTTCGTACGGGGTTTCCATACACCAGCACGAAAGTTATGACATCCCTTCATAGCCAGTTGGCGGGCTGTGTTCATCACTTGCTCCTCAGTCTCGGCACTACATGGGCCGGCAATCACAAAGGGGCGTTCATTGTCACTCGGTAAGTTCAGGGGTTGTAAATCCAGTTCCATCGTTATTTATATTGATTGTTTAATTCTTTCAAGCGCTTCTTTGATTTTCTCTTCTTTGGCACATAGCGAGATGCGGATGTAACGTTCGCCATTGGAGCCAAAGATAAAGCCTGGCGTGATGAATACACGGGCTTCATGCAGCACACGTTCCGTCAGGTCTTCCACGTTCTTGATGTGCGCAGGTATCTTGCCCCAAAGGAACATACCAACCTGTTGCTTGTCATAGGTACAGCCTAACACATCCATAATCTGCTCGGCATACTTTCTGCGACGGGCATAACGTGTTATATTCGCCTCACGATGCCATTCGTCGCTATTGTGATAGGCCTCCGCTGCTGCCAACTGAATGCCGCGGAACGTACCACTCTCAATGTTCGATTGTACCTTCAATATCCATGAGGTGAACTCAGCATTTGTGGCACAGAGCCCCACACGCCAACCAGGCATGTTATGCGACTTCGACATGGAGTTGAACTCAATACAGCAGTCCTTGGCACCAGGAATCTGTAAGATGCTGAGGTGCTCCTCACTGAGGATAAAGCTGTAGGGGTTGTCGTTAACCACCACGATGTTATGTTCGCGGGCAAACTTCACCAGACGCTCGTAAGTCTTGCGCTGAGCGCGTCCGCCTGTCGGCATATTGGGATAGTTGGTCCATAGCAGTCTACATTGGTCATCGACGATGTCTTCCAACTGGTCGAAGTCTGGCTGCCAGCCGTCTTCTTCCTTTAGGTTATAGTAAACAACTTGGGCACCAAGAATCTTTGACAGCGAGGTATAGGTAGGATAGCCTGGGTTGGGCACTAACACCTTATCGCCAGGGTTGACAAAGGCCAGTGTGACATGGAGGATACCCTCCTTCGAACCAATGAGCGGCAGTACCTCACTCTTGGCATCCAGTTCCACGCCATACCATCGCTGGTAGAAATCGGCCATCGCCTGACGCAGTTCGGGAGTACCCATCGTTGGCTGGTAGCCATGTGCATCAGGCTGATGCGCTACCTCACAAAGTTTCTCAATCGTCTGTTCGGAAGGGGGCATGTCAGGACTGCCTATCGCCAGACTGATAATGTCCTGGCCCTCGGCATTCAACTGCGCCACCTCCTTCAGTTTTCTGCTGAAGTAGTACTCTTGCACCAAACTCAGCCTATTGGCTGGAACAATTGAAGAATTAAAAGATTGAAGAGTTGAAGTACTCTTCTCCTTTTCAATTTCTTCACTACCAATATTTTCTTTTGTCTCCATATCCTTCAATTTTTCAATTCTTCAACTCTTCAATCCTTTCAGTTCGTCTGTCTTCCGTCTTTATATTCTCCTAATATTTTAAAGTCCTTCGTCAACGGGATGATGGCGTCGATAGACTGACGATAACGGGTGAGGTCATCGTACATCAAGTCGACATAGAACAAGTATTCCCACTCGCGCCCGATAATAGGCAGCGACTGTATCTTCGTCAGGTTGATTTTGTAGAACGAGAGAATAGCGAGTACATGACTGAGCGAGCCCTCCTCATGAGGCAGTGAGAATACCACGCTCGACTTGTTGGTATCAGTAATCGAACGCAGCATGTCTGCTTTGTTGGGGTTCGACACCACCAGGAATCGCGTGAAATTGTGCTTGTTATCTTCGATATGGTCCTCAAGCACCTTCAGTCCATAGAGTCTTGCAGCCTCTGCATGGCAGATAGCTGCCCATCCCCTTCGTTGTCCTTCGGCTATCATCTTGGCAGACCCTGCCGTATCTTCTGCCTCTACATTTTTCAACTGTGGATGCTGTTCCAGGAAATGCCTGCACTGCATGAGGGCCACAGGATGCGAAAGCACCTCGGTCAGGGTATCCCAGTCGTCATCAGGAAGACAGCAGATACAGTGCGAGATGTGCAGCTTATGCTCACCGACTATCGTGGTACCACTCTCTCTTAACAACTCATAGTTATGCAACAGCGAACCGGCAATCGTATTCTCGATGGCTGTCATGCCGATGACTGTTGGGTCCTGGCGAATCTCGCTGAACACCTGTTCGAAGGTGGCACAGCAGATAAGCTGTATCTGCTCTCCCTCGAAATAGAGGTGTGCGGCTATGTCGTGGAACGACCCTGTCAGTCCTTGTATCGCAATTCTTTTCATCTGTTCAATGCGTTCTTTGATAAAAAAACTCCGCTTTCACGATGTTGTGAAGCGGAGCTGTATTTCAATTTTTCAATTCTTCAATTTTTCAATTCTTACATACGGCCATCCGCTTCACAGGTTGCTGTAAAGTAAAAATAATAGCCGTAAAAGTATGCATTCATCATCTTCATTTTTCGCGTTTTATTTGCAATTCGCTTGCAAAAGTAATGTATTTTCAGGAAACAAACAAATAAATCGTTACTTTTTTCACGAAAAATGTGTAATTTTGCATTCTGATATGAAAAAGAAGACTTTTGCCGTACTCGGCATGATGTGTGCCGGATGTGCGGCCAATGTGGAGAAACGCCTCCAAAATACGGAAGGAGTGGTTCGTGCTGCAGTCAACCTGCCTGCACGCACAGCCTTGGTGGAATACGACGAACAGGTAACCTCACCTACCCTGCTGAAAGAAGCCCTCGCACAGATAGGCTACGACCTGGTGGTAGAGGAAGACCGCAACGTGGAGGCCATCGAACGACAGGCATACCGTTCCTTACAACGCAAGGTGCTTGTATCGTGGCTCTTTGCCCTGTTGGTGATGGCACTCTCGATGGGGTATATTAATATAGGTACGCGCGATGTGCAAAACCAGACCATGCTCATTCTGGCACTGCTCAACATCCTATATTGCGGCAAGGCATTTTACGTCAATGCCTTCCGCCAGCTGATACACTTGTCAGCCAATATGGACACGCTGGTAGCGCTGTCTACGGGCATCTCGTTTCTTTTCAGCACGTTCAATACCTTCTTTGGTGAGTCGTACTGGGGCACAAGAGGTATTGAGTGGCACACGTGGTTTGATGCTTCTGTGATGATTATCACCTTCGTACTGACTGGTCGTCTGTTGGAAGAACGTGCCAAGCATGGCACGGCATCAGCTATTCGGGCTTTGATGGGACTCACTCCCAAGACAGCCCGTCTCATTGTCGACGGCACCCCTGTAGACGCCCCAATCTCAGCCTTGCAGAAAGGCGACACCATCGAGGTACATGCTGGCGAGAAGATTCCTGTTGATGGTCAAGTGGTGGGCGATTCCATCTCCCTTGTCGACGAGAGCATGATAACCGGCGAATCAGTTGCCGTTGAAAAGAGACGTGGCGACAAAGTTCTGGCAGGCACCATCGTTCGTGAAGGCACCTTCCGCATGAAAGCAGAGGAAGTTGGACAGAAAACCGTCATAGCCAACATCATTCGCATGGTACAGGAGGCTCAGGGGTCGAAAGCACCCGTCCAACGGACAGTAGACCGCATTGCCCTCATCTTCGTCCCGACAGTAGGAGGCATTGCCCTGCTGACCTTTCTCGTATGGTATCTCATCGGTGGACAACCCTACCTGCCACAAGCCCTACTCTCAGCTGTCTCTGTCCTGGTCATCGCCTGTCCCTGTGCAATGGGACTGGCAACTCCCACAGCTTTGATGGTAGGTATAGGAAAGGCTGCGGAGAGAAATATTCTCATCAAGGATGCCACTGCCCTGGAAGAACTGCGTCAGATAGATGCCATGGTGATAGATAAGACTGGGACACTGACCATTCCCAGTGACAACACGCTCATCTCAGAACAACTGAAACCGCATGCAGGTGAGGCTATTCAACAACTGCACGACTTGGGCATAGAAGTGTATCTGATGAGTGGTGACAAGGAAGAACGAGTAGCGCCTATTGCCCGTGAGGCCCATATCACCCACTACCAGTCACAGGTTCTGCCTCAAGATAAAGAGAACTTAGTGAAAGACCTGCAGGCACAAGGCAATCATGTGGCGATGGTAGGCGACGGCATCAACGACTCACAGGCACTGGCACGTGCCGATGTGAGCATCGCCATGGGACGAGGTACCGACGTGGCAATGGATGTAGCACAGGTCACCCTGATGGGGGACGATCTGCGACGCATCCCACAAGCCATCAGCTTGTCTAAGAGAACCGTCAATATGATTCACCAGAACCTCTTCTGGGCCTTCATCTATAACCTGGTATGCATTCCCTTGGCGGCAGGCATATTAAAAGGCGTTATCCATTTCCAGATAACGCCTATGTGGGCTTCGGCCTTGATGGCCATGAGCTCGGTGAGCGTGGTGCTCAACTCGCTACGCCTCAAATGGATGGTCAAGTGAGTTATTTCGACTTGATATGAATCGTTTTAAGGTTCGACTGGTTAGTCTTACCAGACTTACTAGATTTACTAGACTTACTAGTTTGAATAGCTTTTCCGTTTCCGTTGTAATAACGCAGGGCTTCAGGCATCCACTCCTGTATCTGCTTGATACGGGTAGCATCAGAGGGGTGGTCGCTATAGAGGTCTGACTTCTGACTACTGCCGGTATGGGCAGCCATACGCTGCCAGAAGCTGACGGCAACCTGCGGGTCATAGCCTGCCATGGCAGCAAAGATAATGCCCAGGTGGTCGGCCTCACTCTCATGACTACGCGAGTATTTCAGGTTCTTGAAGTTAAACTGTTGCGACAAAGCCCATTGACCAATACTCTGTGCAGTACTGCCCACACCAATGGCACCAGCCACGGCAGAGCCTATCTGCAGTCCGTACTGCTGCTTCATCTGAGTGCTCATCTGCTCTGCAGAGTGGCGAGCTACCGCATGGGCGATCTCATGTCCCAACACAATGGCTAACGAGGCTTCGTCCTGGGTGACGGGCAACAGTCCCTCATAGACACAGATCAGTCCACCAGGCATGCACCATGCATTCACCTGATTGTTCTGTACCAGATTGAACTGCCATTTATAATATTGCACGTCAGCAGCCATTCCGTTCGCCTTCAAATAGTTGGTCACAGCAGTAGCAAGACGCTCTCCCACCCGCTTGACCATGGCGGTGTTGGCACTGTTGGTAGAGAGTTTGGCACTCTTCATAAATTCCTGATACTGTTGGGTGGAGAGGCTCAGCACCTCACCGTCGCTGACCAGCAGACTCTGCTGGCGTCCTGTTATAGGTACTGTCTTGGTGGTGCCACAGCCAATCATCACGGCAGCCATCACGCAAAACAACATCCACTTAATCTGTCTCATCTGTTTAAATTATAATAAGTTCCACATCATTTGTATCGGATAGCACTTGACCAATGGCCACACCCGTCGACCATCCATCACCTGTTGCAACAGCAGACGACCTTCTTTCTCCAGCGGCTTCAATGGCAGCTGAGCAGCATCCACGGCAAACACCTCCTGCATCACCCACATCACGCCACGGGCAAAGCGGCTGATGCCTAGTGATTTCACGACACCTTCAACCGATTGTTCACCCTTGAACGTGACAGGACGCCCCTGCACCTTCTTCAAGATAAAGAAACAATCCATCAGCTGGCGCATGTCCACATGACCATATAGCGTCTGTTCGTAGAGACTGAGTAGTACCACTACAACATGCATGCTGGAAGTAGGCAACACGAATCCACGCTCTTCACGATACAACTGTTCACGATTCTGGCGGAACCAACGCTGGGTGACTTCATTCTTCCAGAGGCTCTTGGTATGGACCACCTGTGTCAACAGACTGGCAGGTGTGTCTTCCCAGGCGTCAATCCACACCTGATGATGGTTCTGACGAATATCCTGGCGCCCAGTCTGTTGCACGAACTTTACCGCCTTCTGATGACCGCAGTCCACATAGACGTCGATGCCTGAGGGTTGTCGCAAATCCTTCAGTTCAGCACCATAGTAATGGGCCACGCCCTGCCCCAAGAGCAAGGTGTTGTAGATCTTCCGCTCTGTCAGCTTTTGCTGCAGCACGGCAGCACGTTTGTCGGTAAGCACATTGGCACTGCGGATGTCCTCCGCCCCTGCCATCCAGTCGAGGCTGACCTCCTGAGGAGCGCGCAGTCCAAATTCGAACAGTTTCTCCACGCCCCTGTAGCAGATGCCTACAACATGCTGTTTCATTGCTTTCTGATAAAGCACCAACCACTCTTCTGGCTCTGGTCCGCGACTCAGACAGTTCAGCTGTCCGATAGCCACCTGCATCAATTCGTAAAACAGTTTATCCATAGCCTAACCTTGTTATTTGTTCGTCTTTTAATCAGGCAATAGCTGCCTTGATTGTCTCCACGATATATTTCACGTCCTCGTCACTGACATAGGGACCGGCAGGCAGACACATACCCACCTTAAAGATACCCTCCGAAACCCCATTCACATAAGCTGGTGCATTTTTATAGACTGGCTGACAATGCATTGGTTTCCATACCGGACGCGCCTCAATCTGCGCCTTGTCCAAGTACACGCGCAACGCCTCCACGTTGTCATTCGGCTGACAGTCCGTCGTAGCTGACGCCGCTGTATGAATCACACCTGCAGCACCACCCACAGCCCCTGTCACAATTGTCTTGTATGCATCCTCCTGTCCCTTAATACGCAACTCTGGGTCCAGCGTAATCGTGCATAACCAATAGTTACTATCGTATACAGGAAGAGAAGTCTGAGGGTTGATGTCTGATGGCTGAGAGTGTACGTATACCCCAGGTACATCAGCCAACAGCTCTTCATAAAGAGCCTGCACATGCTTATGGTGCTTTAGGTGATCCTCAACCACCGTCATCTGTCCACGGCCAATACCTGCACAGATATTCGACATGCGGTAGTTGTATCCAATGGTCTCATGTTGGTAGTACGGATAGGACTCACGTGCCTGAGTAGCCAGCCACATCACCTTTTGCCAAGCCTCATCGTCAGGGCAGATGAGTGCACCGCCACCACTGGTCGTAATCATCTTATTACCGTTAAACGACAGCACACCAAACTTACCAAACGTGCCCAGCACCTGTCCTTTGTAGCGAGAGCCAAAACCCTCAGCCGCATCCTCTACAACGGGAATATCATAACGATTGGCTATTTCTAGAATACGCTCTATCTGATAAGGCATTCCATATAATGCTACGGGCATAATCACCTTGGGCTTCTTGCCTGTCTTGGCAATACGATCCTTAATAGCCTCCTCCAGCAACTCCGGATCCATATTCCACGTATCCTTCTCCGAATCCACAAACACTGGCGTTGCACCCAAATAAGTAACGGGATGGGCTGATGCACAAAAAGTAAACGTTTGGGTTATTACTTCGTCACCAGGACCTACCCCACAAGCAATCAACGACAAATGAACAGCAGCCGTGCCCGTTGTCAAAGCCACCACCCTTTTGTTCCCATTCCCGTTAACGTTAAGGTTAGGGTTAAGGTTAGGGTTAAGGTTAGGGTTAACGTTCCCGTTAACAAACTCTTCGAGTTCCTTTTCAAACCCCGTCACATTCGGTCCCAGCGGTGCCACCCAGTTGGTGTCGAAAGCCTCTGTAATATATTTTTGTTCCACTCCAGCCTCACTCATGTGAGCCAGACACAAATATATTCTTTTTCTCATTCCAATATTTTTCTGCAAAGGTACGAATAAGCGAGCGAAAATGCAAATTTATTTGATTTTTTCTGAGCGAAAGTACCTAAGACCGTAGGTCAAAGGTACGTAATCGACTTGTCGCTTTGCATCTTTAGGTCAAAGAATAAGTGAGCGAAAATGCAAATTAATATGCCATTTTCACTTATCATGTTATAATGCATGACGCCACCTTCCCCTATCCATTCATCCACCAGTTCCTTCGTGTTGTCCGTAGACCCATCGTCCACAATCAGCCACTCGAAGTCCTGGCACGTCTGTACACACAGGCTCTCATACAACTTGTTTAAGATGTATGCTCGATTGTAAGTTGGTGTAAATATCGTCAGGCGTTTCATTATTCCAGTAAACAGTCAACTAAATCACCTCACCACCATACTCCATTTTCATTCCAAGCACAGTGTAGATAATCATCTGGATGTCTTTCCAAAAGGAATAATGGTCTAGATAATATAGGTTAATACGCACCTTATCAGGGAAGATAACCTTATCATTGTATTCAATGGGATTGTCAACCTTTGCCAACAGTTCCTCCTCATCCCGGTATTTCAACGATGCTGGTCCAGTAATCCCTGGACGCAATTCTAACATCCTACGGTCATCACCTGTCAACATATCTGCATAACCAGGAACATCTGGTCTAGGTCCAACAAAGCTCATATTCCCAATCAACACATCCCATAATTCAGGTAACTCATCCAATTTATATCTGCGAAGCGTTGCACCAAATGAAGTAATGCGAGTTTCTCCCGCTACACTAACCGATGAGTTGTCATGCGACACTGCCATCGAACGAAACTTATGCATCGTGAACAAACGTCCATGCAACCCTACTCTCTTTTGTGTAAAAAACGCAGGACCTCCTGGCATTTTTACTTTAATCAGGATTGCCACAATGAGCAGCACAGGCCACAACACCGCCAGTCCTACGAATGCAGCTACCCTATCAAACAACCATTTTAATATCATAATCGTAAACTACCTAAGGTAGAATTTCTAAATACAAGACATTATTGGGCATCTCCTCTACCACTTTGAATTTACTGGCAGAAATTACTGAGCGGTAAGAAGCAATGTTATTTTTTGATACTGTCTCAAACAGGCGCAGTCCTATTCCAAATCCAACTTCATTCAACAGTTTATTCATAGCGGTGCCTAATCCCTTTCCCCGATAGTCAATATCAACCATCCTACCACGGAATCCCTTTCCGTGGAAAAAACACCTATTGAAGAAATAGCCTGCAATTATATCGTTCTCCTTATCTAATAGTACATAAGCCAGGAAGGCTTTGTTCTTCTGCAACCTCTTAATGGTATCCGCATCAAAGTCATGTGGTCGGAAATAGTTAAATGTCTCTGATGGTTGATGCTCAAAGAACTCAACCAACATTTTGGCAGGGATATCTTTTATCGGTAAGACTTTATATCCTACAGGTATTTCATTAAAGCGCCAATCGCTTATTTTCTTCCCATATCTCCATGAGAACAGCAAGGAATTGACATTCTCTATCAAATTCCACAACCATCCCATTTTATCTCTTAAATAATGCGCTATAGCGTATATCATTCTATTTTATTTATAAGGTTTCAAAATTTCTTCATAGAAATCCAACAAACACTTTTGAACAAAACTCTGTTCAAAGCGAGAAGCTATCAAATCTCTTGCTTGACTTGCCATATATTCACGCTTAGATTTATTTCTGACCATTTCAAGCATCGCCTGAAAAAGAGCCTCTTCATTTCTTGGCGGTACAATGACTCCATTCTCTCCCTCAACGATTATTTCACGGGAGCCATTGATATCCGTAACGATACTCGGCAATCCCATTGCTCCTGCTTCCAAAACCGTATTGGGGAATCCTTCACGATAGCTGGGGAGCACAAAACAATCAGCTGCAGCATAATAGGCCAGCAATTCATTTCCATATTTCCCCCCGACATACTCAAAGGCCGAATTATTCTCTATCATTTCCTTTGCTTCCTGCGATATTGGATCCTGACCATCTTCATTCCACCCCACCAACAATAACCTTACAGGAGCAAAACCAGACAATTTACCTATCGCTGTGCAAAGTTCATTGATTCCTTTATCTTTTGCTATGCGTCCCACGAAAAGGAAAGTAAACACCCCCTCCTTTTTAAGTTTCTGGGCTAATTCCATCACCTCAGGTCTTCGGGAATAATGCATCATATCAACACCCTTTATATTCCCATAGCCTAATACCTTCATCGGTTTTTTAGTAATTCCATGATTTCGTAGATCTTTCATCACCCCCTCCCCTTCTGGTATCACGTGGGTAGCACAAGCACATGTAATAGAATCTGTCAACATCAATATCCTGCGCTTAAGCCCTGTTGCTGTCGGGAAAACCAACCCTGTAAATGTATGGACTCTTACAGGCACTCTTGTCAGCCATGCAGCTATCATACACAACAAACCTGCTTTCGGGGTCATCGAGTGTACCATTGTAGGTTTCTCCTTTAGAAAAGTCTGAATCAGATGCAATAGTGACACCAAATCATAAAATAGGGATATATGGCGCTCCATAGGAACACGTTTACCCTGAACGCCATATTTTCTTTCCATCTCATCCAATTCTGATCCCGGAGACGACAATAATATCACCTCATATTTCTTTTGGAGTTCCGGAATCATCCTTTCCAAGAAAATGAAGGACAATGATACCGTACATGCACGAATTATCTTTTGTTTCATACTTTAAAAATGCTCGAATAAACATGATTATATCGACTAACCATCTTACTTATATCAAATTGATTAGCTCGTTCATAGCATCTATCTGCTATTTCCTTATAAAACTGCTTATCATCATGGAGTTGTTCTATAGCTTTAGCCAACGCATCTACATCTTGATGTGGCACCAGTATACCATATCCTTTTGTGATTTCACGTATTCCTTCAACATCTGAAGCAACAAAAGGTTTTCCTACAGCCATTCCTTCAATATTTGAGAGTGATAATCCCTCATAATGAGTGGACATTACCACGACATCTGCAGATTTAAGAATATTATAAACATCAGTCCTAACACCCCAAAACATTACATTTTGTTCGACTTTTAACTCATGTACTAGTTGTACGACCTTATCATAGCTTTCACCTCCACCAACCAGCCAGATTTCATATTTATCAGCAGGAAGTTTCGTCATAGCCTTAACCAACGTTTCATGATCTTTTTGAGGACGAAATGCCGACACCATGACAACAGCAAATTTTCCTTTCCTCAAACCCATAATAGGCTTTGCTGAACGAATTGACTCAATATCCACACCATTATAGATGGTCTCTATCTGGTTCTTGAGTTCACCTTTCTTAAGATATTTCCTGAGATTCGTCTCTGCTTGATTTGATATACAAATCACCCTGTCATACCTGGAATACATCCATCGGTCTATTTTTGACAACAAGCAATTCCCACGTTTTCGATTATTAGTGTTATGTTCCGTAGTTACCAACTTTTTTCTACAAAAAAGATTTGCAATAGCTGCGTAAAGCTGTGGAGAAGAATTATGCGTATGAACAATATCATAATCTCGCATAATCTTTACAAGTTTAATAATATACCATGGGTTATAGAAAGAATCACCCAATTTGTAGAGCTTGCAATTAGGACATTCTTTTTCCAATCGCTCCATCAGAGGTGTATGTCCTCCATTAAAAACCACCACACCGACTTCATGCCCTAATGCCTGAAAACGGGGAACCAGATTGACAACTAACATCTCTGCTCCACCCGTATACAATGAAGTGATAACATGCAGTAGTTTCATACTTTTTTATATAAATTTCCTCGTTTAACTTGGTGTCTATTAAATAGATACAACAGAAATCCCGGTACAAATGAAACTAGAGTATACCACTTCAATGGGGACTCCTGAAGGAAATGCCAATTACGACTACGTATAGAATGGGAAACATAATGAATATTATCTTCTATTTTACGCTTCCACAAATGAGTTTGTATCATATCATATTTCCGCAAAAAGGCAAATCCTTTGGGGTTGTTCCAATACTGACGCCACATTCCCCTACTCGATCCATCGTCTTGATAATCAACAATGACAAAAACATCGTTTGAAACCAACAATGGATATTTCTCATCCACCATATGATATTTATATATCAAGCCGACATAGCGTTCCCCTTCAAACAACGGATACTCTGGTGTATTGCAAATAACATCTGTCCGGTATACAAGTTTTTTATCTCCACTTCCTTTTAAGTCTTCATGAAAGCCCCTAAGGGTTATTTCCTTTAAACTATCAGGAAACCTGTCACCAAGAATCTGCCCATCCGCTGTTGCATCAAGACCAATAATACCTGCTACTCTATCTGAACCAAACTTCTTCCAAAAAGAAATAATCTTTTCGACTGCATCATCAGGCATCCAATCGTCAGAATCAATACAGGTATTAAGTTCTGTATCGATATTCTTATAGGCCGTATTATGGGCACCATGCATTCCTTGATTCTCTTGATAGATATAACGAATTGGTATCTTATTCTCTGCTATCCACCCTTCCACCAATTGCCTTGTATTATCCGATGATCCATCATCTATAACTAGCCATTCAAAATTATTACAAGTCTGTCTGCACAAGCTCTCATATGTTCTACCAATAGTATGCGCACGATTATAAGCAGGAGTAAAAATAGTTAAAGTCTTTTTTTTCATATTTACAACCTAATTATAGTTTTCCCAACATCCACATCAATATTGTAAAGCCTAAATGAGCCAATAAAATATATGCGTTTTTTTTACTATGGTCTTTTTTAAATACTGGTAAATTAAATAGTGGATATGCCAAAACGATGGGATAAATAAACCACGAAAGATAAGCAAAACGATTAGAGAATAATCCTCTAATTACCAATACCCAAAAAGAATTGGCATAAATATAAGTTCCTAAGAGCAATAGATATGTATTATTATATACTTTGCGTACAAAAAGCGTATATGCTCCCAATATAATAGGCATAGAACTATACAAAAGGAAATCCCAACGAAAACGGTTTTCCAACTCTATACCCCATTCTGCTGCTACATCTTCACCTCTTTGCATATTGGCAGCAAGACGATCATCATAATTTAACAATGAAAATAGGTTACCTAATGTCTCACCAAATGCCAAACTGAGCGCAATTGCTCCAAACCATGTTAAGTACATGAGTTTGGGATTTCTAACAAAATAGGTAAAGAACATACATACCAAAGGTAAGGCTGTAGATTTATGGCAACTTATAGCTATAAACGAAAAAATGATTGGCCACACACGATTGCCTCTGCAAATACTACCCAAGGCTAGTATAACAAAACTACAAGCCACTCCATTTCGTATGCCATTAACCGAATAAGTGTAAAATGAAAAAGCTCCTATACAAAACAACATTAGTGTCGCTCCATGTCGCGAATCCAATTTCCGACATCCGGTAAACATCATCACGATATAGAAATACATGACAATGGCCAGAAAATAATTAATGTCTATTACTTGAGCACAGTAGAACATTCCCCAATAAAACAGCCAGTCACTGTTCATTTCGGCAGGCAAGTCGCCTTCTGTCACTCCATAGGTCTGGAAAATCTTGTATGATGCATTATACATCACCGTATCTCCGAAAATATCAGTAATAGGTCGGAAACCAAACAGGAGGATGAAGAACAGGGAGAAGAAAATCATCGGCTTGTAGTCATCACGATGATACAGCACTGTATATCCTCGCATCGTTTGCATCTCGCTGAACTTCATCAAAGTCAGCAACATGACAACACACATATAAATGGAGAAATAATAAGGAGCAAATTCCTTCATTTGTCGTTAATACAATAGTTTATTAATTTTTATAGCATTTGCCTGCCCAATCATTCTATAAATACAATTCTTCAACTGATGGATTCTGAAACTCAGTGAGTTATGATCCATCCAAGAACAGTCATAATGATGGATAGCCACAGTTCTCTCCGTTTTAGAAATGATTCCTGTTGTGGAATCCATTGGACAGAAATAGTCAGCAGGATAAATCCAGATTCCCTCCACTTCCTGTATGTCCTCAGAAGGTTTCATACCATGGGCATACAACTCTCGAGTAGTGTAGGTGACAATAGTTATATTATTTTGTGAGCCATCAGAATTAAAATAACTTTGATTGTCATATACCTGGAGCATCTTTTGATAAAAAACATGTCCTGCCTCCACACCCAATCCCAAGCCTGGAGCTACCATCGGCTTTCCATCAAGCGAAGCTCCCTGCTCAATTCCCATAAAAGGACCTCTAGCTATGATTTCATCCATATTGGCAACCACTTCGACATCCGTGTCAAAATACAGGCCGCCATAATGATAGAGAATCCAAAAGCGGGCATAATCGCTCACAAAGGCATATTTCTTTGCCTCGTATGCCTGCTGCGTATAGGGGATGCTATTCACATCAAACGATAATACCTTATCAAACAAAACGTTTTCGTTATCGTTAACGTTATCGTGCAATGGTTCTTCAGACCATTGCCATATCTCATAATCTGGCAGGAATTTCTTCCAACTTGCGATACATTTTTTTGCAGATGTAGGCAACGGATTACGACCAAACCAACAATAATGTATTATCTTTGGTATCATATAAGTTTTCCTATTTTTCGAACCTCATCCACATTCCCATAGTCATGAGTAGATAGGTAATTTACTATTTCTCCTTGTAATTGTTTGTTCTGGATAAAGTCTACAATTCCTTTTGCACAGCCTTCATTATCCATTGGAACTATCACGCCATCTACTCTATCTTGTATCTGACTCTTTGCTGTGGCATAGTTTGTTACAACAATTGGTTTGCACAACATCTGTGCTTCACGTACCGTAACAGATTTCCCTTCATATCGTGAAGGCTGAGCATAGATATCGCATGCCTTCATGTATGGATATGGATTTGTTCGTTTCCCTAAAATGACAACATAATCCTCCATTCCTGCTTCATGAATCTTCTGACGAATCAACCGATCATCTCCATAGCCTATAAGGAACCAACGAACGGTCAGTTTATCCTCGTTGTTAAGGTTAGCGTTAAGGTTAATTAACCTACAGATATCTGGTACATTATCATAGTTCTTTGCATCAGAATATCTGCCTACCGATAAAATATTAATGACGTCAGAATACTTTGGCATATCTGCTGAAGCGTCAAACTCCTCTGCACGCTGCCTAACAAATGCAGGTGATAAAATATTCTCCATCTCAAGAATTTTATCCTTCAAAGAAGGGAATACCTGCAGGAATGTCTTGGTCACATCAGGAGATATACTTACAATATGGTCGAATGCCGACCATACAGGCAATTCAACTTTCGTATCAAATTCCACCTTCGTATAATCCGTATGTATCCAGCATGCCTTCTTTTTCGCCTTAACCTTGCTCAGCACGTAATTATGGGGCTGAAGGAAACTGATAGCCAAATCATATTCTCCAAAGTGCTCCAACGATGGTAGATATAGCTCAGTCTCCTGCGCAATATACTGAAATATAGCACATTGAGGAAGCAAAGCATCCTGTGGCTGATACCTACGAGCCCTTATCTTTGCTTTTAATCGGCCCCAAACAATACCAAATTGCCCTTTCCGCAAAGCTTCTGTCATCGGACTTTCAATACAAGTATAGGCAGTTATCTCTGGCAGCAAGTTCACCTTTTTCGGGATGAACTGCATCAGCTCGCCCTGATGCCGATAGACAAACAAATCAACATCATATTTAGAATAGTCCAAAGCCTGAAGAAGTCCGATAAGGCTTATCTCTGCCCCACCCAACTCCATATAATGCACGGAAATAAATATGCGTTTTTTCATCTTATACTTAGAACGCGTTCTAGGAACTCTTTTGATCCAGCAATATCGTTTCTTAGCAATAGTCGCACTTTCTCAAAATCAATCTGGCTTAGTAGAGAAGCAGAAAATCCTGTAACAAGCCTATCTTCTAAACCATAACTCAACAAGATACTCCTCATCCGCTCATTTATGCCTTCACAGCGGTTGACCACACAAAAATTCCGTTCAAAAATAAGAGAAAATGCTGTTGCATGGAAAGAATTGGACACAACATACGAGGCATCACGAACTAAACAGACAAAATCCAAAGGCGAAGAGGCCCAGAAATCCTCATCCGCATAACTTCTTCTGAAAGCACTGACATTATATATTTTCAGCCCCATCTCCTTGGCTATTCTTCGTGCTATTTCACTCAATTCCACAGAACCCTCAGTGTCATACACCAATAAATACCGATGAGAAATGTCATCTTTCGAAGGAAGAAAACTCTCCCACTGTTCTCTTGACAACAAGAATACAGGGTCGCATACGGCTACCCCATCATCCCTCCCCAAAGATTTCAATAACGGTAGAGAATAACGTTCACGAATTGATATGACATCAAAATTCTGAAGCATTCTCCGAACAAAAGGTTTATATTCCCCTACCACATCTTCCGTCGCAAAACTGGCAGCATACGAAATCCGTTTTGAAGCTTTGGGAGCAAAATCCAAATAGAACGCAGCGTCACGACCATTTGGGAACAAGGTATTCCATATCTGATCACTACCGGCAATATATACATCTGCCTGTGGTGGATTTCTTTTCAGTTCTTCACTACTGTGATATCTTTTAGTGGTTAATTTAAGATACCTCTTAGTAAATATATCGAATAGTCGCTTTCTTTTCAATGCCAACAACCTCACTGGCAGTTTAGCAACAAGATATAACTGTTTGATGATGGGCTTATCATATATCGGATTGTCAATAGACCATAATTGATAATGTCTACTTAGGTAATCCGGCTTATAATCAATAATCTCTACCGTATGTCCTATCGACTCTAAATAAGTCTGAAGAGCATACGCTTGTAATGAGGCTCCATGATTATATACATCATGGCATGTTATAGTCCTAATTTGCATCTTATGATTTCTATGGCTCTTTGAGGATAGTATTTCATTGCCCAAGGAATATCATCTCCTATTTTTTCTAGACGTGACGCCACTTTATCTATTTCGGCCAACGTCATGTCTGTGTGTAACTTTTTACCAACATAGGAATAAGATGAAGGTTTCTTTGCACCTGTTTTCATCTGAGATTCTGTAGTTACCTCCATACTTTCTGGAATCAAAGTGCAGTAACTTTCTATTTTCTGAAGCAAATCTTTTCCTTTTTCTGTAAAAGCAACCACTCCACTAACACCCTTTTGATTCTTTTCGTATTTTGTACCCCATAAGTCGCCGATTCTTATATCTGCATAGGAAGAAACCATCTTAAACTTACAATGGTCATAGCATGCCTTACCTAGACAACGGTTCTTTAAAAAGAACTTATAGAAGAGATCACCATTGGATTTTAAGGAAAAGGATCTCTTCTTCCCCTGGACATCCATTGCCCATGAATCTTGCCAACCATTCTTCTTACTTCTCCATGAGACATACCTAATAGGCTCCCCGACCTGTTGTTTCTTTTCCTTTATATATTTCTGCCACATCAGCATAGAGGGAACACCATGACAGAAAAAGTCAACCAAGATGAAATCATCTTTTATCTTCTTTTTCCTGATATAGTGATATAAAGAGGCTATCTGGCAAGGTGTGCCAACCACAAAATACTTTTTTCCTTTTTCAAATTGTGAAAAACCTGTCAGGGTATAGCTTTGAATATATTTCGAGCCGATGCCTTGTCTCAACCCTTCCATTGAATCTGTCACATAATGCTCTGCTCTATCCTTTTCCACGTTGTATTTCACTCCGCAAAAAGAATAACCATGTTGAATAGCATATTTTGCCAGCTCATAACCAACGCCTCCACTACTGCACTCTCTTCTAACTTCCTCATCATTGCTATAAGCAGCAAAGAACTTTATCTCATCATCTTGGTTTTCATTCGCATCATGGTTATATGAACAAACCGACAAGCATTGGTTGCACTCTATACACTCTTCATTTTTTACCATAGGATGTAAGAAACCATCTTTTAGATTCAGCGTAATGATATTCTTAGGACATGCCATAGCACATACGCCGCAGCCATAACAGTTGGAAAATAGTGATACATTATGTTTTGTAATATCATCTTCTTTCTTTTTCATGTCTCCATCTTCATCAAAAATTTGTTCTGCATACCCAGCTTCCGTAAGATAGGTCAGATTCTCTTCTTTTGCAACATTTTCCTTTATTTTGTTTCGCAAGGTTTCATCTGTCAGCATTCTCATAATATTGTCTGCAACAGATTCTGCTGTCATATCAGCAATCAGTCCATTCTCTTCATGCTTCAATTGGTCATGCACAACATCGAAATTCGTACTAACCACTGCTCTTCCTAATATTTTTGCCTCGGCAATGGTTAAGCCAAAGCCTTCGAAAGAGGATGTTTGGACATATACAGTGCAACGGGACATGTAGGGATATGGATTGGTTCGTTCTCCTAAAAGGATGACAATATCCTCCAAATGATACTCATGAATCCGCTTCTCAACAATACTACGATATTCTCCATCACCAATGAAAAGCCATTTGAACTTCAATCCTTTGTTTCTCAAAATATTAGCAGCTTCAACAGCCAATAAATGGTTCTTTTGGAACACCACTCTTCCTGTTGTGACAAGAACGGTATTCTTTTCAAACAGAGTTGATTCCTCAATTGTAGCCTTTGCTTGCTGCTTGATAAGCTGAGGATTTAATATATCATAGATGATCCTATATTTTTGGTTATATTGTGGCAGTCCCTCTCGCAAGATGGTATCCAGTTCCTTGCTGACTGGCACGATGGTATCCATCTTATCATAATATTGCTTAATAAAGGATGTATTATATCGGGCATTAAACAAGTTGATGTTAACCCAGGCCACTTTCTTAGAGGCATGCACTTTGGTGGCGACAAGAAATGTAGGAAATCCTTGTTGATAAGCTACTGCCACATCATAATGCACATCAGGAACCTTATAAACGCTCCCCATGCACTTCCACAAGGTCTCTGCTTTATGCTCGTGTATTCCCACTAACTCAAGAAATCTATAAGTCAGGGAATAACGATAATGAGAAACCATATATCTGAAACGCTCCAGTAAATTATAAGATGGTTCGTCCTCTATAATAACATTATCTGGCAGCAAAGACTCAAAAACCCCTCCTCGGCAAAGCATCCAAAGATGAATCTCGTATTTATCTTTATTCAATAAAGGAAGAAGTGAAACTAGGCTTTTTTCAGCTCCACCACATCTTAATGAGTCTATTACAAATAGTATTCTTTTTTTCATTAGATCATGTATTTTTCAACAAATTGAGCAATAGAAAGATTAAAATCCTCTTTTCTCTCTTCTATAAGATCTTCATCCCAATTCCACCAGGCAATTTTGTTCATTTGGGCAGCCTCATCTTCTGTACATTTCCTTTTTACTATTCTTGCAGGAACCCCACCAACCACACAATAGTCAGGAATATCATGTGTCACAACTGAACCTGCAGCTATAGTTACTCCATTACCAATTTTAACTCCATGCAGGACAACGGCATTCATTCCTACCCACACGTCATTACCAATAGTAATTCCACCTTCTGCAACCTTATTGCTCTCAAAAGGATAGGAGGATACCATACAGGTCTTATGCTTACCATCATCCATGATGAATTTTACACCATACGATATCGAACAGTATTTCCCTATTACCAACGGAGATTCACTCCACCGATATACACGTGCATGATTGTTATAGGAATGAGTTCCAATGAAGGTAAAAGCATCTTCTTTGAGATACACGTCATCAACTACACGTAGTACATGATGATAGTCGATGCCTAATATGCGCCAAAGGCAAAAACGTATTTTCTTTATCAATGACATAACACACACTTTATTTGATACAAGACCCAACGTAAGTAGTAGAACAAGAAATAGTCTAACACTATGAACTTATTATCTAAAGAAAAAACAGAGGATGCAAATCTGAATTTTTCCTTAAATGAAAATCTACCATCGCATATCCTTGTCTGTAGCCATAGTGCCTTGTCTTTTACAATGTATTGTCTCGTTATTTTATTGCGTATCCCTTTCAACGTCACAAACTTGTCCCGCTCTGCAATAACAACAAGCATATGGCTTTGTCTCTTTGCATAATCCGTAGAAGTGGCTATTGAACCTGACCTAATCCAATAATTATAAGTCTTTGCTGATAAAGTCCTTACACTTGATACAGAGTGAACCATTAAAAAAGACCATAGATTGTCCTCAAAAAGCAACCCTTCCTTGAAATATAATCTTTCATTTAACACAACATCCCTACGCAACAACTTATTCCATGCTGATATGGGAATTCGACCCTCAACATAGGCTTTGACAATATCCAAACTATTTTGGTATAAAGCATCGTAGCAAACAAAATGAGTGTCAAATCCTAAAAGTTCCACATCGCCACAAAAACTCAAGCCACCACACACCACATCCATTTTTCCATTGTCAGACTCAGATATCAATGTACTGATGCATGTCGGTGAAATCTCATCGTCACTGTCCAAAAAATATATGTAGTCACCTGTAGCAGCGTCAATACCTGTATTACGAGCTGCTGACAAACCTCTGTTTTTTTCATGCCTAAGAGACCTTACTACCAGATCCTTACTTTTCCCAGAATCATGAAGCTTCTTCAAAGCTATATCCATGCTGGAGTCTGGCGAGCAGTCATCTACTAGAATAATTTCCATTTCCCGATAGGATTGGTTCAATATGGACTCTATGCAACGTTCGATATAAGGCTCTACCTTGTAAACAGGGATAATGACCGATACTAACATAAAGCGGAAATGTTAAAAATAACGAGTTATCAGACCCTTAATACTTGACAAAGCACTTGTGCCATTGCTCTTTCTGATTTGATATTGCCGCTCCTGAATATAAATATTTCCTTGGCAATCCCTATTACGGCGCATAGCCTGCTCTATGGGCAAGGTAAAGATATTCAATAGAAAAGATTTTAAAATTTCCATCTGTCTGTCCTTCGAATATTTAATATCGGCCAATGCGGGGGTCTGCAACATTTCTATGTACAAATCATCGTTCTTATCTATTTCCTTGACTCTATTGAAAACAGACTCTACGGAATCAAAATCCTGCACATTCACAAAGGCCTTTTTATTAAACACCTCACCGATTGTTGGATCGCCCCAATAGATAGGAATACAATTAGCGGCAAATGCCTGTACAATTTTTTCTGTAGTATAACCCGGATATGCACTATTTTCGCAAACAATAGAAAACTTATGTGAGTAATCAAAAGAAAACTTGTCTTTCACAGGTCCACCAATATTGTTTTCACACTTCCCACCAGAATCTACGTGCTTATAAGCAGAAAGACCTGCAAACAATTTTTTATATATCGGATTCCTCAGACTATTACTAATTGTCATACTACAGAAATCCGTCTTCTGTGCAATAGTCTCTTCAACAGGAAGGAAGTGCTTGCATTCCATCTTTTCGCATATCTCATCATATAGATAATACAATGGGATTCGTAAATATCGGTCGCCAAACTCCATTCTGTCAAATCCAATGGCATAATCACAAGCATTGAAATCTGGCGTTAGGTTTTCACCCGTATAATAAATCTTGACGACATTGTCGGGAGCAAAGAAATGATTGCTACCCATGCACGAATACAACAGAAAGTCGGTGTCACTGAGGCTACTGGCCTGCTGCATTCCTTCTATATTCTGTATAATTTGTGCTAAAGGGAAAGTTAATGGATTAAAATCGCCCCAAAAATCAGTGTACGCTATCTTCATCTTTATATAACTATTTAATGCCAAATTTATATTCTAAAACCTCTTTGACGTGATAGTAAAAAACCATAACTCTGTCCCATATCCCAAGACCCCATATTTGACAAATCTCGTGTTTCTTGTCTGACGATAACCTGCTGGTGAATATATTCCATTGAGCATAGCGCCGCTTAGCTCTTAAAAATTGTTGGTCTGTGACATATCCCTTCTCCTTAATAAACAAAAGGATTTGGTAATCTTCTTGCTGATTGATTCCTTCAAAATAATAGCGTTTAGTTGAATTGTTATCGTGAATCCGGAAATAGTTTAGTCTATGATAGTCTATACCGACATTGCCATGTTCTGCTATCTCTATCCAAAACAAACGATCCCCAGCTCCTTTAAAGTCCATATAGCGAAGCGGTATGGAGATTGCAATTTGTTTACTGAAAAGAGCAGAACTAGCATTTGCAATAGAATTGCCACAAGTCATTCGCTGAGAGATAAAATCAATACCCGATAGGATTTCAGATTGTCTTTCAACATAGTTTTCGATATAAGTCCCGTCATCCCGTATGGGCTGTGACCTGTTGAAGGCCAAAACACATTCCGGGTCTCTTTCGAAAAAACCGACTAATGTTTCCAACAAATTGTCTTCGCACCAGTCATCGCTTTCTGCAATCCATATAAGATCACCTTTAGCCAATTCAAAGCCTTTATGCCATTGTTTAAACGTAGACCCACTATTAGTTTCATTAGCTAAAACACATGAAACATGAGAGTTGGATCTATACCTTCTAATAATTTCCAGACTATCATCTGTAGACTTGTCATCTAAGATAACTACTTCAAAATTTTGATAAGTCTGTGCTAAGACACTTTGGATGCGTTTATCCAAATATCTGGCATGATTATAATTGGGGATAACAACTGTTACAAATGGAGTTTTCATGATTGATATAATGCTTGATATATACTTTCCGCAATCTGTTATTAAACCCATAGAGGAAGTCTGAAAAAAAGAACAGTCTCCAATAAGCTTTATAAAATCTGATATATTGCGACAGAAGACCGACTAAAATGATTTTACCTCGAATTGAATGATAGTTCTCAACCCTCTTGTGGTAGAATTCCAATCGAGGGCTCTTGTATTTTTTGCAAAAAGGTCTTATAGGAACAGGTTCAATAGCTTCTAATATCAATGGCATTTTATAACCTTTTTTTGAATATATCCAATTATCCTGAGACACACCCATAACATTTTTGTCATGCTGACGATACTGTATTAATGGAACCTTTATCAATCCTAATGAATCATTAACACATGCATACATAGCAATCTGATAGTCGTGCAAACACCCTGTATCATCATCAAAAGGAAGAAAATCTTCTGAACAAAAATGTCTAAAAGCCATAGTTGCCCCAGTTGCCCTGTTGCAGAACATCATAGACTCCAAACTATAAGACTCCCAAAAAAAATCGTCAGGTAAAAGATTCCATGCTTCTAACAAAGAATGACTTGTTAGTAATTTGCCTTTTTCATCTATGATATCTGCATCAGAAAAGACTATATTAACATTGGGATGATTATAAAAAAAATCAACGATAACTTTTGTCTTATTCGTATACCATACATCATCTTGATCAGAGAGGAATATATAATCACCTGTACATAAAGAAATTGCTTTCTCAAAATTCTTAGTAACACCCAAATTAGGGATGTTCTCTTGGATATTCCATACTATTTCTGCATGTTTCGAGGCAATTCCCTTAACAATATTTATAGTATCATCCTTACTTCCGTCATCGCATACAACAATCTCACCCACAGGCAATTCCTGATCTAATATTGATTGAAGTTGTTCTTCTATATACTTGGCACCATTATAAGTGCACATTGCAACAGAGAGGGTCATCCGAAGTGTATTATTCTTTTAACACATTTAAGAAAAAATAGAAACAAATGAATTAGCCTACAAAACAAGGGATTATCATTGATAAGCAAATATACATCTTTGATTATTTGATTATTTTCATAATTCGTCAGTTTTTGCTTATCGATATAATAATTATCCAAAACAAAACGAAAGCTATTCGGTATAATAGCCTTAACTTCCTCCAATTCCAAATCCATATCAGAAACCATTCTATTACTTATTCCGTTTTGCGCATCAAAATAACATATAGTAACAGGAATATATTTCGAAGTACAGCTATCAATCATCAATTCTATCCATCGCGCCCAATCGGCATATATATGATAGCTTTCATCATAACCCTTCGTTTTTAGGATTAATGTTTTTATGAACAATGCTTGATGGCATATATTACTTACATAAAAAGTATATAAAGAAGCTTCCTGAGGGGCATGGAAAAACACATTGCGCTCAGATTCCTGTCGAATCCAATCACCATATATCATATCCTCTGAAATACAATTATTACCAAATACTTTATACAGAGTATTATCCTCATAAAAGCAATCCCCAGAGTTCATAAAGTTTAGATATTCACCTTTCGCATGTTTAATGCCCTTATTCATGGCATTATAGACACCCTTGTCAGGCTCTGAGCACCAATAGGCAAAATGTTGCTGGTATTGTTCTATCAGTTCCTTACTGCCGTCAGAACTTCCGCCGTCTATGATAATCCATTCGTAGTCCTTCCACGTCTGGCATATCACAGAGTCTATGGTCTTCTGAAGTCCTGCCTTGTTATTATAGTTGATGGTTATTATTGAGAGTCTCATATGTTCTAAACAATTGATTGATATATAGCAGCCATTTGTTTTGCACTGTTTTCCCATGAATAACGTTTCAATCTATCCTTTTGCTTGTCAATAAGTGATTGACGTTCTTCTAACGATAGAGACAGCAACAGCTCTACTTTATTCGCAAAATCAGACCCATCTTTATCTAAATTGAAATAGATTGCAGCATCTCCTGCAATTTCAGGAAAGCAACTTGCATTATTTAGCAACACAGGACATTCTGCTTGATAAGCTTCTAAAATAGGTATTCCAAATCCCTCATATTCACTCGGATAAACAAAACAAATAGCATTGTGATATAAAGAAAATAATTCATAATCGTTTGTTACCCAATGATGATAGAATCTATCTCCTACCCCATACTCGTTTAGCATCTCTTTCTCTTTCAAGTCAAAGGGTCTCCCTGTACATACTATATTTATTTCTCTGTAGTGCTTTAACACTGGCAATACATGTCTTACGAATAAACTGAAGTTTTTATAAAGACCTCTTTCCCCAACAAAAAGAATATATGGAAAACTATATTTAGCATTGCCTCCTTCCATAGGAAATGAACAACCATGATATATCACATGAATTTTCTCTTCTGGAATATTTAAAATACGGATAATATCTTTTTTTGTATTCTCGCTTACCGCAATTATCGCAGATGCCAAAGGAGCCAGTTTTTTCTTCATGACTATTTGGAAATCATCTTTTCCAAAATACTGAGGATATCGTTCTGGTATCATGTCATGAATGGTCAACACAAAAGGTTTACCATTCAAATAAGGCAAAAAATAGTCATCAAAAAATGTAGGATGAAACACATCGAAATCGCCTTTCCTTAGCAAATACGACAAATAGTTTCTATTGTAATCAGGGTAATACTTTACCTTTCTCAATTTGTCATACCACAAATGCAAATGTCCTTTCCCATAGAAATGCCGCTTACAGATAAAATGTTCGTAATCATATCCTATGGGATTCACTCCTATTAATTCCTGTATATAAACATTTTCTGTCTCACGTACAGCGATGGTAGCTTTACATGAGCAGGGCATGTGCTTATATAACTCCACAAAGCAGCGGGATATTCCTCCGTATTTCTGCTGCGAGAATATTTGATAATCGTATAAGACCTTCACCTAATTTAACTTAATAAAGTTTCGTATTCTCGTCCTAAGACCTAATCGGGCTCTAAGTGAATAGTATCTTTGTTTCAGTTTATACCATACATTTTGAGTCGGTGTATACATTTCCATAAACGTAATAGTATCCAACCTTTTTGAATCTTTTATCTTCTTGGGGTATTTTAATGGAAAACACGAACACACTTTATGATTTTCTATCTTGTCACTTTCTCCAATCGTATGAACAGCATCCACATGGCCAAAACCAATATTCTTACATAGGTTGTTAATTGGAATTACATTCAATCCATTATGATGCAAGGTTGAAATAAATAATTGATAGTCCCATGTATCAATTGGTCTATCAGAATTCATTACATCATATATTTCAATAGCCTTCAATTTACTGCCCTTTTTGATTGGTAAAGCTTTAACCTCACAGAGGAATGAATCTCTAGGGATTGACTTTAATGACTTGTCATACTCCTTCCAAGTTCGTTTCCATGTAGCCCATCCCCAAACCATCATATAATGAGAGAAAAAATATGAATATGGATATTCAATGTCTTCATAAAAGGCATTGCTACCACAAATACATTTAATACGTGGCTCGTTCCGGTATTTTTCGAGCATTTCATCACAAAAACGAAAAAAATCGATATGTGGAAGTATATCATCTTCAATAATGATACCTTCTTCTTCATGTTCAAAGAACCAAGTAATAGCACTGCTCACTCCTTCACCACATCCGAGATTTTTATCTCTGTATAAATGATAGACTTCGCAAGGCCAGTCTACATTTTCCACAACTTTTCTAGTTGCCTCGCACTGTTCTGCCTCACCCTCTCTGTCTGACCGCGGTCCATCTGCTGCTATGTACAGTCTGGGAGGACGTGCCTCGCGAATACGATTAAAGACCTTTTGAGTAGTATCTTCACGTTTAAAAATAATAAATAATATAGGGGATTTCATTGACAATTCAATCATATTATAAAGTTTCCAAAATTCATTTCGTCAAATTGCTATTTGAATTATAAAATTTCTATATAGCCCTTCTGAAGATGAAGTACACCCCATTCGTCACGCCATACTTGAATAGGTCTCTTTGATTGTTTATCTATATATTTGACCTCAAAGAGCAACATATCATAAACCACATCATAATCTTTGAAACCATATTCATTATCATCTTTCAATCCGATATTAAAATTGAGGCTATATTTACCTCTTGCCAAATTATGATCAGACACAGATAATCGTAACTTAAAGATTTCCTTTTGCGGAACTTCATATACCGAGGATATATAAGAACCAACATTTTTCTCTTCAATATCCTCTATCATCATCTCAAGAGTGAATTTCTTTATTGAAGCATTATTTCGTTTAATCTTTAACTCTACTTCTATCGTCTCATCTTGTGCCATTTCTACAGAACTCAACAATCTTGTTGAAAGAATTTCAAGATCTTTTGACACATAAAAGCGGCGGCTTCTTGCACCAGGTTCTTTATAGTCAATATAATCAGAAACCTTTGAACTTAAATATTCACGAACGGTATCAATTGAAGAGCCAGAGAATACTACCCTACCTTTATCAATCAGAACACCAGATTTGCATAGGCTTTTAATAGCATTCATATTATGACTCACGAACAAAACTGTTCGTTCCCCACCCTGACTAACCTCCTTCATCTTGCCAATGGCTTTTTTCTGAAATTCTGCATCACCGACAGCCAGAACCTCATCAACCACTAATATCTCGGGTTCCAGGTGAGCAGCGATGGCAAATCCTAAACGGACGGTCATACCAGAGGAATAGCGCTTGACGGGGGTGTCAATATAACGTTCGCAGCCAGAGAAGTCAATAATCTCATCGAGCTTGCGTCCTATCTCTTGTTTGGTCATACCCATGATGGCACCATTCATGAAGATATTCTCACGACCGGTCATCTCGGGGTGGAAGCCTGTTCCCACCTCAAGCAAAGAGGCTATACGACCTCGGGCACGGATCTCACCAACGGTTGGAGTGGTAACACGGGAGAGGAGCTTCAGCAGGGTGCTTTTACCTGCACCATTCTTACCAATGATACCTACGACATCACCTTGCTCGACATTGAAGTTAATGTCTTTCAGGGCCCATACGAAGCGGCTGTCGCCTTTCTTGGTGCGGTCGTTGGTCTCGCCTATTTTCAGATAGGGGTCTTCTTTATGACGAACATTCATCGTCCACCAACGGGTCAGGTCGTCACTGAACGTTCCTGTAGAGACCAGTCCCAGCCTATATTGTTTGCCTACGTGATCGAATTCTATTGCATTCATAAATTTTCGCTGAAAATTTAACGGGAACGGGAACGTTAACGGGAACTAATGGCGAATAAACACGATTAAACCAGTTAACTGTTTCTGTATTTCCGTGAGATTACTAATTAATTCTTTATAATAACGCTGAAAATTTAACGGGAACAGGAACGTTAACGGGAACTAATGGCGAATAAACACGATTAAACCAGTTAACTGTTTCTGTATTTCCGTGAGATTAATAACTTTTTTAACGGGAACGGGAACGTTAACGGGAACTAATGGCGAATAGACACGATTAAACCGGTTAACTGCTTCTGTATCTCCGTGAGATTACTAATTAATTCTGTATAATGTTCTTCTGAAATATAATTCAGATTTCTTGATATCAACAACTGTGTTTCAACCTCGTTAGCTGATCCAAGTGCTTGGTCTAAGAAATGTGCGAAATCTGCATCAGTTGATCTGCCTGCACCTTCCGCTATATTAGAGGAAATGCTTACCACTGCACGTTGGAGTTGGTCGCAAAGGCCTTTTTTCTCAAACCAAGGGAGTTTTGAGGTGACTTCGTATACGAGTGTTGCGAAGTCTACGGCATCTTGCCAGACCTTGTATTTCCTAAAGTTTCGTGCACTATTCATCGCTGTGTTAACGTTGATACTTCGTATCTAGTCTGCTCACGCTCGACAGAACTCATGCAAAGCATGGTTCTTTACTCGCTTAATCGCAGCCTTAAGGTTAGGATTAGGGTTAGGGTTCGCTCGAGCTTGCTCGCTTGTTCCGTAGGTCTCAAGAACGTTCCCGTTCCCGTTAACGTTAAGGTTAGCGTTTGCGTTACACCGTATCCATGAAGGAGCGCTGTACCTTGTTGAAGATTATGATGCCCCAGAGCATGAGGATGCACATGAAGGCGAAGCTATAGCCAAGGGCTCCCCAGGAGAAATACCCCTGACCAAGGGTGGCATATTTGAAGGCCTCGATGATAGAGGTCATGGGGTTTAACATGATGATGGTGTGCAAGGTCTCGTTAGTGACCATACTGATAGGATAGACAATAGGCGTGGCGTACATCCAGAGCTGGACGACGAACGTGAAGAGGATGGTTAAGTCACGGTACTTCGTCGTCATAGACGAGATTAGGATGCCGAAGCCGAGACCAAGGCCTGCGAGCATGACCACTAGAACGGGAACAAGGAGGATTGCCCAGGTTAGATGGATGTCACTGCCTGAAGCAAAGAAATAGATCCAGATAGCCACGAAAAGTAGCAGCTGGATGCCAAAGCGCAACAGGTTGCTCATGACCGTACTGATAGGAACCACCATACGGGGGAAGTACACCTTGCCGAACATGCCTTGGTTGGCCACAAAGGTATTTGAGGTTTGGTTCAGACAGTCGGAGAAATAGAACCAACAGACGTTACCTGCCATATAGAACAGGGCCTGAGGGATGCCATCGGTACTCATGTGAGCAATACCACCAAAGACGACCATATTCATGATGACGGTCAAAACAGGTTGTATCAGATACCACAAAGGGCCGAGGATTGTCTGTTTGTACTGTACGACGATGTTTCGTTTCACAAAAAGGGTTATCAGGTCACGATAATCCCAAATCTCTTTCAAGTTGACTTTCCACAACTTCTCCTGTGGCCTGATAATCATTGTCCATTCTTTTTCCATAAAATTTTAACGATAACGTTAACCTTAACGGGAACAATTTTTTAAAATTAAACAATTATTGAGGTTAGAAATCAACAGAACTACACCTATATGCACACTTTTCCTTTGTCCCGTTTACTATGTAAACAGGACAGGGTTAGAAATGCCTAAAAGGGTATAGTTCAGCGAATTACCACCTCTACACGAGGGCTCGGGGCCCGTAGATTCATAGGAACTGCACACTATATCGGGTACAAAGATAATCAAAAAAATTGGATTAATTGTATAATTTTTGAGAAAAAATTAACCCTAACGCTAACCCTAACCTTAACGGGAACGGGAACGGGAACGGGAACAATAACCTTAACGTTAACCCTAACGTTAAAGATGGCGGTATTTTTTATTTACAGAAATTGGAGGGGAATTGAGAGGGTGGAAAGGGGGTGTTTTGGGGGTGGTTTATTTGAGTTAACTCGATGGATTAAATGAGTTAACTCGTTGGATCGTTTGAGTTAACTCACGGGGTTTAGGGGGTTAACTGTTAAATTTCACTAAGCAAATAAAAGGTTTTCGGATTTCTTGACATTTTACGTGACCATTTTGGTCACGCTGGATTTTCACATATTTTCTACTTTTGCCACGCATTCACCGTATTGGTGGTGCATAACATGTTTAATAAAAAAATTTCAACGATGACAAATCTTGAGAAATTGACAAGTGAATGCACAGGAATTATCCTGAGCGTGGTGAGAGTGAGAGGGCGTCTCTGGTACATCAGTGACGTGAGTGGTATCAACCGCAAGTATCTGAACAAGAAGATGTTTCGAAGTCTGCGTTTCTACCGGGTGGTGAAGTTGCTGTTCTGGACTGCCGAATGGATGGACAAGAAGCGATTCGTGGCCTTAGGGACGGAGCTGTTTGAGATGATCTGGGAGGCAAGCAACAAGAACTACAAGGATGAGTGAGCATGATTTTTTCATGGCGGAAGAGCTGGCTGCAGCTGGTCAGCCTTCCACTGACTTCACACCGGCGGTGGCGAAGTTGTTTGAGAGTCGTATCACGGAGAAGAGTGACATCAGCGAGATGACGTTCTTGTTCAGGTTGTTTGGGGTGGCGTGTTTCCCGCGTGGGGAACTGGTGGCTGTGGCTGGTAAGGCGAAGTCGGGAAAGACGTTCTTCTTGTCGCTGCTAATGGCAGCAGGACGGGTTAACGGGAACGGGAACGTTAACCTTAACCCTAACCTTAACGGGAACGGGAACGATAACGGGAACGTTAATGGGGGGCAGATGCCTTTGGAGAGGATAAGGGAGGAGCCGCTGAGGGTGCTGTGGTATGACACGGAGCAGAGTCAGCAGAGTACGCAGGACATCCTGGTGAACAGGATTGGGAGGATGGTGGGAGGTGCTGTGCCTGAGGGGGCTTCGTCTGCCTGTCATGAGGCTTTGGAGAACTTGTATGCCTTCAATGTGCGTATGGCATCATGGGACGAGCGTCTCAGGATGTTTATGGACGTGGTGGCTTACCTGAAGCCGGACCTCGTGGTGCTTGATGGGGTGCGTGACCTGTTGTCGGACATCAACGACGGCAGGGAGGCTCAGAGCATGACGGAACGGCTGATGCAGTTGGCACAGCAGCACAAGTGCTGCATCGTCTGTGTGCTGCACCAGAACAAGTCGGGGGCTGACAACACCATGCGTGGATGGATAGGCACGGAGCTGACGAACAAGGTGTTCGAGGTGTATAACTGCGAGAAACTGCGTGACCGCACCTTCAAGGTGGAGCAGACCATGACGCGTAAGTATGACATCGGACGCCAGCTGTACTATCGTGTAGACGAGGAGACACAGCTACCGGTGGTGAGCGAGCATCCTGCGTGCAACCAGCCGCGTAATGCGCAGGGGCGCTGGGTGTGCCAGAACGCGATTACCGTGGACTTGCGAAAGCTGTTCACCACTGCTATGGAGGGTTCCAACAGAAAGGCCTTCGGTGAACTGATGGCAATAGCCTTGAAGAAATGCGGCGTGGTGGATGCCAGGACGTACTACAGCTACCTGGAGGAGGCTCAGGCTCAGGACATCATCCGCGTGGAGGTACACCCCGCAACGGGTAAGAAGTGGGTGACGCTGACGGACGGCCAACTGCCATTCTGAATCTTTTTTAAAATTCATTGCCCCTGTAAAGGGGGCAATAATTTATTTTTTTAATTTAATTATTTTATTTATGCGCGCGAGAAAAATTTTCAAGAACCTACCCACCCTATCCTTCCGAGAACTGGGTCAGCGCCTCGGCCTGCGGGTAGAGGTATGGAACGGCCGTTTGGTCATCATGGCGCCGATGTGGCGCAGGGCACTGTCGACAGAGAGTGTATTCTGTAAAGCCGTAGTGGCAGCAGGCTACCTGACCGAACAACAACTGAAGCGGGCCGCCCGTCGCTATCGGCTGGGCTGTACCAGCCAAGGGGGTGTCATCTACTGGCAGATGGACCACCAGGAGCGTATATACGACGGCAAGATCATGTACTACCGGCCTGACTGTCACCGGGACAAGCAACACCACCCGACATGGGTCAGCGCCCTGTTGCAACAGCGCCACCAATGGGTAGACAAACCCAAAGCTTCGCATTGCTTGTTCGGACTACACTTAGTAGAGAATAAATTTCAGTTTTTGAAGGCACGGATGGACACGGATGGACACGGAACAACGGTGTGTGTCGTGGAGGCTGAGAAGACGGCGGTGATTATGTCGGAATGGTATCCGCAGTATGTGTGGATGGCTACCGGAGGACTGGGGGAAGTACAGGCAGAGAAGTTCCGTCCATTACGTGGGCACCGGCTGATCCTCTTCCCAGACACAGATCCGGAGGGGAAGGCATACCAACGCTGGTATGAGGCGGCACGACAGGTGGAGCAGCAACTGTGGTGGGAGGACTCACCGCCCATCTATGTGTCTACGCTCTTAGAGCTACATGCCACAGCGGCGCAGAAGGAACGGAAAATAGATATCGTAGATTATTTGTTTGAACAATGAAAGCTATGTCTAAATCGGAACTGGCCGCCAAGGCCGGTGTGAGTCGTAACACACTGATGAACTGGTGCAAGCAGTATCAAAAGGAACTGGAAGCCATGGGACTGGGACCTAATGCCAAGGTACTACCGCCCAACATCGTACAGTTCATCGTCAAAACATTTTGCATCGAACTTTAAACAAACTAACTTTATTGCACTGTATCACACGGAAAGGGAAGGAAGCTCAAAGGGGTGGTGGCGGATGTAGTACCTTTGCAATGTCAGCCAATGAGACACAAGGTCGTGTCGAAGGGAAATACAAGTCCCCTACTGACGAGGGGCAAGAAAAAATGTCATTAAACGTACAATTCTACAAGGTTCACAACCACATGACCAACGAGGACATCGTGATGTCGCGTATCGTCAACCAACAGGTACTGGACTTCAACGGTCTCTGCGAATACCTCGCCGACGGCTCTACCGTCACTGCTGCTGACGTGTCTGCCGTGATGAAGCTGATCGAGATACGCCTGCCCCTCATCCTGGGCCTGAACGCGAAGGTGATCTGCTCTCCCGAGGGTCTTACCTTCCGTCCGAAGGTGAGCGGTTCCATCACCCAGAGCGAGTTGAAGAAGAAGCTGGAGGCGAAGCTGGCTGCAGACCCCACGCTGGACATCGACGTCAACCGCGAACTGGAGGCCAGCGACCTGTCTATCAACGATCTCACGGCGAGCATCGCCATCGAACTGCCCAAGAAGTGGGACGAGCGATTCAAGGCGAAGGCGGAGTTTAAGCGAGTGAACGCTAACGGGAACGTTAACGATAACCCTAACCTTAACCCTAACCCTAACGAGGGCGGGAACGGGAACGTTAACGATAACCCTAACCTTAACCCTAACGAGGGCGGGAACGGGAACGATGGTAGCATAGTCGATGGTACGGACGAAGGATAGTCTTAAAGGGGAAAGTGAACAGTGAAAAGTGAACAATTTTCTACCGATGTAGAAGGAAAAATGAAAAGTGAAAAATGATGAAGAAGAAGATATTGAAGTATGCCATACAGATGTTGATTAACATTCTGGCGGCAGTGGCTACAGCCTTAGGTGCTACATCATGTATAAGCTGATGAGAACGATTACACTGATTGTCATTCATTGCTCTGCTGTCCGTCCTGGACAGCGGAGCTCTGCCGAAGACATTGACAAATGGCACAAGGACCGGGGATGGAAGGGCATTGGCTACCACTATGTCATACGGCGCGACGGCTCCATCGAGAAGGGACGTGACATCGTGGAGGTGGGTGCCCACTGCTATCCGCACAACAGCCATAGCATCGGCATCTGCTACGAAGGTGGGTTGAACGAAAAGGAAGAGGCTGCTGACACGCGCACACCGGAACAGAAGTTGGCGCTGCGTGAACTGGTAGGCAAGCTACACCGGAAGTTCCCAAAGGCCCTTATCGTAGGGCATCACGACCTAGAGCCCTCCAAGCCCTGTCCCTGTTTTGATGTCATCAAGGAGTTTGCGGAGTGGAATCCCCTACCCTGAAAAGAAAGTTAGAGGAAGGTGTTGAGGGTGTGGACTATGGTCACGGCTTCTTGGGGGGTAATGACCTGGTTCATCGGGAGGGACAGTTCCTGGGCATGGATGCGCTCGGTGATAGGATAGCTGAGGTGGTTCCACGCCTTGTAACAGGCTTGCTTGTGAGGGGGAATGGGGTAATGGATGAGGGTTTGGATACCTTGAGTTGCAAGGAACTGCTGCAGCGCGTCGCGCCTTTCACAGAATATCGGGAACTGGTGATAGACGTTGTTCTCGTCAGGGAGGCGCTTGGGGAGGGTGATGAGGGGATTGTTGATGTGCTCGTAATAATAGGCTGCCAACTGCTGGCGCTTCCTATTGTCTTCGTCCAGATATTTCAGCTTAACGTCCAGCACGGCAGCATCGATTTCCGACATGCGGCTATTCATGCCTGTGTATGTAAACACGTATTTACGCTGACTGCCATAGTTGGCGAGGGCACGGATGACAGCAGCCAGATCTTCGTCGTTAGTGGTCACTGCTCCGGCATCACCAAAGGCGCCCAAATTCTTGCCGGGATAGAAAGAATGGGCTGCGGCATCGCCCAACGCGCCTGTCTTCGTGAACCTTGAACCTTTAACCATGAACCCGCATCCATGGCTCTGTGCGCAATCTTCCATTAACTTCAGATGGTGTTCTTGACAAATCTCACCTAGTTGGTCGTTATAGGCTATCCTGCCATAAAGGTGAACGGTCATCACACCTCTGGTCTTAGGGGTGATGTGCTGTTCTATCTGGTCGATATCAAGTTCGAGATGCTCAAAGGTGGGTTCAACAAGGACAGGAACCAAATGGTTGTCAGTGATGGCAAGGATGGTGGCGATATACGTATTTGCAGGAACGATGATCTCATCGCCGTCCTGCATGACACCCATTTCCTTATATCCCCGGAGGATGAGCCTCAGCGCATCCAATCCATTGGCAACGGCAACAGCATGCTGCGTTCCGATATAACGGGCATAGTCCGCCTCAAACTGGAGGGTTTCCTTGCCTTGCAGGAACCAGCCAGATTCCACCACTCTTTCCACTGCCGCCTTATATTCTGCTGCATGTTGGAGCGTGATTGCCTGCAAATCGAACGGCTTAATCATTAGTCGCTGTTACTTGAAGATGGCAATGAGAAGGGCTGAGAAGGATACCAGAGAGGTGGTCAGGGGAATCACGAGGCTGGTGACGATGTTACCCTGCTGCTTCTTGACGATGCTGGGCTCGACATAGAGGATGTCGTTCTGCTGCATATAGAAATAGGGCGAGTTCATGATGTTGGCATCGCTGAGGTCAAGCATGTGGATTTCACGCTCGCCATTGGCATTCTCACGAATGAGCTTGACACGATCGCGGATGCCATAGACTGTGAGGTCGCCAGCCTGGGCAAGGGCCTCGTAGATGTTAATCTTCTCACGGGAAACCTGGATGGTGCCAGGAGAGCCAACCTCACCAAGTACAGTGATGGAATAGTTGGCCTGACGAACGGTCACGATAGGGCGCTCGCTCTCTGCCATATAGGGACGGATCTTCTCGAGAATCATGTCCTCACACTCATCCTTGGTAAGACCAACCACCTTGATGCGGCCCAGAATGGGGAAGTTGATGGTGCCGTCGTTGCTGACGAGGTAGTTCTGACTGGCGCCGCTTGAAGTAGAAGTAACAGCGGATCCCCCCATCGTAGAACTGGTGGCATTGACCGAACCCATGTTAAACGGGGTGGCAGCACCGGCATTGATGGTGTAGACATGAATGTTCAGCTGGTCCTTGGGCATGATGCGAGCATCATAGAGGGCACTCTGCTTGTTAAGGTCTATCTTGTCGGCTCCTTGCAGATAGGCGAACTTCTTGACAGAGCAGGAGGAGAACATAAGTACTACAGAAAGCAATGTCAACATGTGACGATACAGGTATTTATACTTTTTCTTAGTCATATCAATTGCATTAAAAATCATCATTTTATCTGGTAGGCGATTTAACTTATCAAGATTCTTTATATCGGCCTTTGCAGTATGGTCTGCCTTGACAACAAAGCAGGTGGCATCAGCCTGAGTAGCAATCTGATAGGTATCACTACTGCCTTCCAATGCTGGGGTATCAAGGACCACGTAATCGTATTGAGATTTCAGATAATCAAAAAGCATGCCAAAACTCTTACGGGCAAGGAGGTCTGAAGGATGAACCAAACCAAGACTGCCGGCAACTAACACATCAAAGCCCTCTGCCTGAATAATTTGTGACTGAACATCGGTTCCAGAAAGCGCGCTCTTGTTTAACAATTCAAAAATGCCTGACTTTTCCGGAAGAGAAAGTGCCTTGGCTATGCCCGGACGACGAAGATTGAAATCGCAGAGAATCACTTTCTTGTCTAGACGGGCAAGTCCTTCAGACAAGCGAATAGCATTAAAGGTCTTGCCATCGCTGACTGCATTGGAAGTAACCAAGATGGTCTTTTGATTTTCCTTCAAATGGAGAAGAAGATTGGTACGAAGGGTACGTAAAGTTTCTTCATTATTGATTGTAAACACTTCACCCAATATGGGAAACTTAGTGGATTTTTCCAAATCATTACGCGTTTCAACCTTGTCCTTCAAGAAGAATAACAATAAGATACCCAAGAAAGGAATGGCAATGCCCAAAATAAGCGCTATCAGCAGGATAAAATTGCGTTTAGGCAGGTCGCTGCCTCCATTAACCTGTACTTTCTCTATGAGTTTTCCTTTGTTAGAGGCATCCACACGATTCATAGCCAATTCCTCACGTTTCTGAAGCATCACAGTATAAACGCCTTGTTTGATTTCACGAAGACGCTCAATATCGGTAAATACCCGCTCAATATGAGGAGCACTGCCAATGCGTTCCAAAGCTTTCTTGTATTCACGCTCCACATTCTGACGCTGGATGACTATGGCCTGACGAGTGCGTGACAATTCTGTAAGTAACGTTGGGCGTAACTCCTCTATCAGTTCGGTGACGCGCTGTACCTGTGGAGCCTTGTCGCTCATGCCCTTCAGCAACTCCTTGCGCTGGAAAGCTAAGGTGTTATGGCGCGACAAAGCTTGACCTCCGCCACCCATATTCCCCATGCTCATACCGCCACTATAGCTCATATTTCCCCCACCAACGACAGGGATGACCTCGTAAATATTTGCAGGATTCTGAGCGAACTCATTCATGTAGTCTTGCAACTGGAGCTGGATGCCTATCTGGATGAGTTGCTGCTCGTATTCCGTCTTTTTAGTTAATGCCTCGCTGGCATCTGTTTCTGGATCTGTGATATTATACTTTACCTTTGAACCTTCGTAGACATCATCACTTATACCCAACTCCTGATTTATCTTGGCTAAGCGTTCGTTAACAAACTGGTCTGTCTTATGATTCTGATAGTCCACCTCTTCCTTACCACGGCGATTGTAGATTTCCACCAAACGAGTAATGAACTCCATGCCACGAACCATGCTCTCATCTCTAAGCGTCAAATGAAGCAAACTTGTCACCCCTTTCTTAGGAGGTTCCACCACCATTCGTGAAAGATAGCCTTTCGCCACAATCATCGGGGGAGCAATATTGGCTTTCAACTCAAAGCCCTTCGCATAAGCCTTACGCTGCGAGGCCGTGAGTTGATCATTACCTGCTATCCTAATAGTGCCCACCTCTGTCCTGATACTAACAGGAAGAGAGGCAAAACGCTTGCTGAAAGATTTGCCGTCGGCTGAGCCCTGCACCTGATACCCCTTTTCATCCTTGGCAATCGTCATACTGGCCTGGTGATAATTCAAGGGCAATTCACGATCCATCCAGAGCAGGTGGGTTCTGTCAAGAGTTACCACAACAGGCTGGTCTTTATAGAGTTGCGTACTCCTACCCCACTTCTCTACCTTGTAAGTGGTGTATAGGTTTAAATCGTAAACGACATCAAGTACAAGATCAGTAGATGACAGTATCTCTTTTTCGATATCAATACCTGCAGCACCTCCCAGTGTGCTGCTAATGCTATTGCCCAAGCCCAAAGGAAGGGAACTTAGGATAGCCAAGCCCGAACTGGAAGAACCATTTTTACCTCTGTTCTTATCGATGAGTTGCATTTTACCCGTCACCGAGATAGTTGTAGGGGTAACCCAGAGATAATACATGGCAATCAAGAGACAGACAACCACAGACGGGATGAACCACTTCCAGTGAAGGACGAACACCATCTTGATTTTATCAAAATCAAACATGGAAGACGTTTTTTCTTCCGTTTCCATTTGAAGTCTGGAACTGTCAATATTGAATTCTTTCATATATGAATATTTTCTTTTCTAAAGTACTTTACAATACCAGCGGGAGATACGCAGCATGACACCGATACCTCCTACAGTTTTCACAAACCAGTATTTCTGGTTCTTCTTGCATAGTTTTCCCCGAATACCGGCGAACTGTCCATGAACCACCATGACATCTTTCCCAGGAAGGGCTTCGCTATCATCTGCTTCAAAAAATTCCTTAGGAGTTTGGGAGTAGTCTGGATCGCAAAGCAAGCGGAATTCCATCATCTCACGATTAGAAATCTCAGAAAGCCTTCCAGAACTTTTGTCGGTCAAGAGTGTTAATGGAGAAATGCATTCTGACAACTTGGTACGAAGTTCCCTTTCCTCAAGGCTTTTTTCTAAAAATATATAACTACGAATTACCGGTACTAACACCTTATGTGGCTTTTCTTCGCCTTTCTTTAGCTTCTCGGTGTAGAGCATCGGAATGAAATGATGGAGATGATTCTTAGTCAAAAATGAACTAACCTCCATCTCCTTCCGATTGAAAGTACGAATGACCACCCAATTAGGTGCTGTATCTGGTTTTTCCATAGAGTTCTTATCCACTGTCATAACCTTTGAAGGTTATATTTGCGTGCAAAGATACAACATTTTTTCATAAAAACCTATTTTTTTGAAAAAAATAACGACAACGGGAACGGGAACGGGAATCTTAACGAAGAAAAAGGGCCATCGTTCAGGAGGAACGATGGCCTTGGTGAATTGTGTAAATTTGTCTGATTATTTCAAACCACGATTGTTCAGTGTTACGTTGAGCAGCATCACATACTTGCGGTACTGGTTCTCGTTCAGCATGTAGTTCATGTAGGCGAGGTCCTTGTTGATAGCCTTCTCGACCATCTTGGCACGCTCCTCTTTACCATACTGTGCGGCGAACATCATCTCTGCGCTGAAAGTCTTGTGGATTTCAGCCACACCTTCAACCTGGTCCTTTGACAGACCGAGAGCCTGACTGAGCTTGTTCATATTTACGTTCATATCATAAGCTTCGGTACTGTTCAGAGCATTCAAATTCTCATTCTCTGCAAATGTCATAGTCATGCTAAGCATTGCTACAATTGTAAGAATCATTCTTTTCATTTTTGTTACCCTTTCTTAATCTTTTAATTATACCTAAATTGTTATCCTTTAGTCAACCCTTTTACCTTGATTGACGATGCAAAGGTAAGGCAAAAATCCATACGCTCCAAACTTTTTAGTAAATTGTTTGCGCACACAGTCCGAATTCTTGACCTTCATCAAAGAATGTCGGGAAACATTGACGTAGGTCAATCTAAAGGAGATTACACCTTATTATATAAAAGAAAAAACGGGATTCCTTTGGTTTTTCGCCCGTAAAATATTACTTTTGCACACGAATCAAAGAAACAGTAAGAGAAATCAATGGAAAATAAGAACAAAATGATTTCCGTGGCTTACAGCTTGTACACGGAAGGCGAGAACGGAAAAGAATTGGTAGAACAGACGCAGGAAGGACAGCCGTTCCAGTTTATTACTGGTTTCGGTATTGCCCTGGACGCCTTTGAGAAGCAGGTGGCCGGTCTGGAACAGGGACAGGACTTCTGCTTTTCCCTGGAGAAAGAGGAAGCCTATGGTGAGTACGTGAAGGAACGCGTATTGGACCTGGAGCGCGAGATGTTCTACGTAGACGGACGCTTCGACCACGAGCACATCTATGCAGATGCCATCATCCCCCTACAAAATGAAGAGGGCAAACGATTCTACGGCCATGTACTGGAAGTTGGCGAAGATAAGGTAAAGGTGGACTTGAACCACCCGCTGGCTGGAGAGAAGCTGATTTTCGAAGGGAAAGTCCTGGAGAGTCGCGATGCCACCAACGAAGAAATACAGCACCTGATCAAGCACATGACAGGCGGATGCAGCGGTTGTGGCGGACACTGCGGTGATTGCGGTGGCGACTGCAGCGAGGGCTGCGGCTGCAATTAGTTAACGTTGATACTTCGTATCTAGTCTGCTCACGCTCGACAGAACTCATGCAAGCATGGTTCTTTACTCGCTTAATCGCAGCCTTCCCGTTCCCGTTAAGGTTAAGGTTAAGGTTAGGGTTAAAGTTAAGGTTAAGGTTAGGGTTAAGGTTAATTCATGAACACGATTGGAAATATATTCAGACTGACGACATTTGGCGAGAGCCATGGTGAGGCGATTGGCGGTGTCGTAGATGGGATGCCCGCAGGAATCCCTATTGACACGGCGTTTATCCAACAGGAGCTGAACAGACGACGTCCAGGACAGAGTGCCATCACAACGGCACGCCAGGAAGCTGACCAGGTAGAACTGCTGAGCGGTGTGTTCGAGGGGAAGTCAACGGGATGTCCCATTGGCTTCATCGTCAGAAACACCAACCAGCACTCGAATGACTATGACAACATGCGCGAGGTGTATCGTCCGTCGCATGCAGACTATACGTACAACACCAAATACGGCATACGCGATCACCGGGGCGGTGGACGCTCGTCGGCACGTATCACCATCAGCCGTTGCGTAGCTGGTGCACTGGCTAAGCTGGCGCTGAAAGAAATCGGTGTTCACATCACCGCCTATACTTCACAAGTGGGCGGGATTGCCCTTGACCGCGACTACCACCAGTATGACCTGACGAAGACGGAGAATAACGCGGTGAGATGTCCGGACGAGGAAAAGGCCGCTGAGATGATGCACCTGATAGAACAGGTAAAAGCCGAGGGCGACACCATCGGAGGCGTCATCACCTGTGTGATAACAGGCTGTCCCGTGGGACTTGGCGAGCCTGAATTTGGCAAACTGCATGCCCAGCTAGGCGCCGCCATGCTCAGCATCAATGCTGTCAAAGGATTTGAATACGGAGAGGGATTTGCCGGCGTCACCCAACGGGGTTCAGAACAGAATGACGTATTTGTCAGCAATAGCGCCCCCGACGGGAACAAGCCCATCGGAACAAAGACCAACCATAGTGGGGGAATACAGGGAGGGATCTCCAACGGACAAGACATCTACTGTAGGATAGCTTTCAAACCCGTGGCTACCCTACTCCGTGAACAGGACACGGTAGACATTCACGGAGAGAAGACGACGCTGACAGCCAAAGGACGTCACGACCCCTGTGTATTACCTCGAGCTGTACCCATCGTAGAAGCGATGGCTGCAATGACCATTTTAGACGCTTTTTTGTCAGATAAAACGAAGAAAATGGAATAAAAACGCATTTAAATGCAAAAAAATCATAAAAAGCCTTGCAGTTTAAAGGAATTGTACTAACTTTGCAAGTGGCTATCTAGGGTTTGTGAAAATCCTGATTGCTTTTAGTTAAGTCTAGTTTAGTTTTTGTGTTGGTTGAGGGTGGTCGATTGACCACCCTCAAATTGTCTATATACATCCCACAATTTCTTGAACATTCTTGCACCCATGGGCATCCAACCACTGGTTGATACCATCGCGAACCTTAATGGTGACAGCCGGATCGAGGAAGTTAGCCGTTCCTATCTCTATGGCTGTCGCACCAGCCATTAGGAATTCTATGGCATCGGTAGCACAGGAGATGCCTCCCAGTCCCACAACTGGAATCTTTACCGCCTTGGCCACCTGCCACACCATACGCAGGGCGACGGGCTTTACACAAGGACCGCTCAGGCCACCGGTATTGATGCTGAGCAAAGGCTTGCGATGCTCGATATCAATAGCCATGCCCATCAGGGTATTGATGAGCGAGACGCTGTCAGCTCCCTGTGCCTCACAGGCCCGTGCGATATCTGCGATATTGGTGACATTGGGAGACAACTTGACTATCAGCGTCTTGTGATAACGCTCACGGACGGCCCTCACCACACTCTCTGCACCGGCACTGGTGACACCAAAGGCCATGCCCCCGTCCTTCACGTTGGGACACGAGATATTCAACTCGATAGCCGGAATGTTCTCCAAGGCATCTATTCGAGCCGCACACTCCGCATAATCCTCGGGAGAAGAACCACTGACATTGACAATCATGTTGGTGTCGATATCCTTAATCTGGGGATAGATATGTTCACAGAAATAGTCGACACCCTTGTTCTGAAGGCCCACACAATTGAGCATGCCCTGGGCTGTCTCTGCCATACGGGGATAATCGTTACCTTCACGGGGATGCAACGTAGTACCCTTGACAATGATGCCACCCAAGCCGTCAAGGGGGATGAAATCAGCAAACTCCAACCCGTAGCCAAAGGTGCCAGAGGCTGTCATTACGGGATTCTTCAGGGACAACTGCCCTATATTGACGCTTAAATCTGCCATAACAATCGTTTTACATTAAACACCGGACCTTCTTTGCAGACACAGACGTTGGTGGGGAGCGAGTCTTCTGTCTTTACCTTTTCCACGCAGCACAAACAGGCGCCCAGTCCACACGCCATCATATTCTCCAACGAGGCCTCACACTCAATACCCTTCGACTGGGCATAGCGGGCTACAGCCTTCATCATGGGCTTAGGTCCACAGGTACAGATGCGGTCGAAAGACTCCTGGAGCACAGAATGATTGGTGACAAAACCCTTCTCACCCATCGAGCCATCCTCCGTCGTCACACACACACGTCCGTACTTATTAAATAAATCCAATTCCAACAGGTCTGCTGCCGTACGACCACCTAACAGGAACGTGGGCTGCATCCCGCGTCGCTGCATCTCTGCCCCCATATAGAGCATCGGAGCCATTCCCACTCCACCGCCAACGAGAAGCATGCGTTCCTCAGCACTGGCAGGCATGGTAAACGTATTACCCAATGGCAGTACACAGTTGAGCGTATCGCCCACCTGAAGGCGTCCCAGCTGACGTGTACCATCGCCTATCATAGCCACCATCAGCCAGAGTTCGTTCTGCTCACGGTCAACATAGTTGATGGAGATAGGACGGCGCAGGAAGGTTGTCGGAGAACCATCTACCCGTACTTCTACAAACTGTCCCGGCTGCATCGGGGGGAGCGGCTGACTGTCTGTCAGTCGTAACAGCACATGTTTTGGACTGAGCAGTTCGACCTGTCGAACCGTCAGATCAAGCACATATTTCTTCATAGTCTTTCGTTTCACGGTTCAAAGGTACAAAAAAAACGGGAAAAAAATTGGAAGATTAGAAAAAAAACACTATCTTTGCGAAATCAATGGAAATAATTCTGATATATACCATATATTGCATCATCTTCTGTATGATGCTTCACATACTCAAAAACACTGCACTGCTTCCCCAAAAAGTGGAAGTAGGGGTAGTGGTGAAAGGATGTGTTAATAACAACAGCACACAGACAGCTGTTGACGAGAGATTCTCCTATCTATTTAAAAGTCAGCATCTTACCTGCCAGCACACACGAGCGGGAGATTTACCAATACCTTACTTAAAACGCCTGACACAAGGGCTGCATCAGGCGTTTGGCATCGGAGACAGTCTTCGATGGTAGGATGACTATTGCTTCTTGGCTGGCACGAAAGTCTCGAAAGTCTGGTCATCGTAATAGACGCGAATCTCTACAACGCGACGCGGCTCTTTCTCCAACATTTTCAATTCTTCGCGCGTTAATTCCAGGTGTGTATTTCGTACACCCTGTTGCATATTAACGCCAGAAGGCACATTTTGATGCAAATTTGACGAACCAGCACTAGGCGTATCAAAGTTTAACATCAGATCCTGAACACCGCCAGAGGTCTCCATATTCTCTTCAGACGGTGACGTAGGGTGGGATATATACATCTCACCTGTACCATAGAGTAACCATTCTATAGAAATGTCAGGAATTTTCTTTTTTATCGAATCAACGATATTCAGGGTAGGACGTGTTCTGCCATTGAATATACTACTCAGCGTTGCAGGAGCCTGTTGTAAGAAGTCAGCGAACACCTGCTGGGTCATATGCTGATCTTCCATGATGAGTTTAATACGGTCTTTTGTATCCATTGTTGTCGAAATAGGGCAAAAAATGCCATTTTTGATTGATTTTACAAAGGTAAAGCATTTATTTGAATCTCGCAAGAAATCTGAAGAAAATTTTAATTTATAAATGTCAGATTTATGTTTCAATATTCTAAATTCCAAATTAAGAAAGTCTTATTTTTAGGTTTATTATTACAAATCTGAATTTACAAGCACAAATCATTACAAAGTATTTCCTAATATAAAAAACATAACTAATTGGGTTTAAATCATGTATACCTTTATATATAGGGGATTGAACTGGTCATATACATCTTCGGAAAGATTAATTATGTTTCTTTTTTATGCGTTATTTTCATAAAATCGCATAACCAACTGATTTTTAGCAACATATTGCATTGTTTTCGCTTTAAATATCTATGAATATGCAAATGTTAAGACGTTGATTTTTATTTATATTTATATATTTATTTTCTTAAATTCATCTTTATAAATACAAATATCAGTTTATTTTGCTATCTTTTTACTTTAGATTCTTTTAATTTTAGTTTTCTAAATTCGAAAGATTAAACTATAAAATTTATTAAATCCATATTTTAACGTTTCATAACCATTGATTTTTGAGATTTTGGGCAAATTCTGGGCCGTTGGAGGGGAAAAAGAAAAATACGCAAAATATGAGGGGGAATAATCAGGGTGAATCCCTTTTACCATCGGGGTTTGAACCCAAAATTTCTTGTACGGTAAAATTTTGATTCTAGAAAAAAAGAGGCGACCGAAGTGCCTCTTTTTAGTGAAATGTAAAGAAAATTAATTCCCTCATCAACTCCCCTGGCGGGGTATTGGGATTGTCAAGTCCTTTACTTTTCGCGTCAATTTCTCTTATTTTGGAAATAATCTGCATCACTTTCATTCCGGAGTAATTTTGCATTCCCGTGAGATAGTCACGTGCTCCCCAGGGAGATTTCATGTCGAGCCATTTTGCCAAAGCTTCCTGACTCCCCTTTTGCGGACAGTAGAAAGCCAGCATCAGATTTTGGAAATAGTTAAAAACCATCGGAAGCAATGCATAAAGTCCACCAGCCTTCGGATTTTCATCGAAATACTTGATAATACGGTTGGCTTTCTCGATATTGCGATTTACGATAGCGTCACGCAATTCAAAGGCGTTATAATCCTTGCTCACTCCTATCTGGTCCTCCACCACCTGGGGAGTTACTCGCCTATCCTGCTCTGGCAAACTCAGCAAAACCTTGTCTAATTCGCCCGTAAGACGACTCAAATCGGCTCCTATGGCCTCTGCTATCATCTGTGTCGACTTCGTGTCAATCGAGGCTCCCTGCGCCTTTAAATAGCGTTCTATGAAGCCCGGAAGGTCACGTTCGCGGAGTTTTTTGCTCTCAAACAGGATGCCTGCCTGCTGAATAGCCCTCACATATTCCCGTTTCCGTCCGTCTATCGTCCCGTTTTTATGGCACAACACCAGGATAGTGCTGGGCATGGGCGCCTTCATATACTTCTCCAGCGCCTCTACGTTCTTGACGTTCTGAGCCTCTTTTACGATCAGCACCTGGTATTCCGACATCATGGGATAACGCTTGGCTGCGTCCACGATTTGCGAAGCAGTCACATCAGAGCCGAAAAGCACTGTCTGGTTAAAATCCCGCTCTTCCGGTTGCAGCACGTTTTCAGCTATCCAGTCGCTTATCTTGTCGATATAATAAGGTTCATCACCCATCAAGTAGTAGACGGGGCGAAACTTGCGCTGTTGCAAGTCGTGCATCACGCTTTCATATGTTATTGCTGTTTCAGGCATAATCGTTGCAAAATTACGAATTAATTATGAAATATCCCAATAATTTCGTAATTTTGTCCCCGAAATGAACGAATTAAATTTACCATCGTACGACGTCAAATTACGCGGGACGCAGGAAAAACCTGAGATTTTTGACTTTCTACGCAAGCGCTATGTGGCACTGACTCCCGAGGAGTGGGTACGTCAGCATTTCACGCACTGGCTGGTAGAAGGAAAGGGGTATCCCAAGGGATTGCTGGGCAATGAGATTGAACTGCGCATCAGCGACAAGAAGCTGCGTTGCGACTCGATTCTTTACCATCAGGACACCACGCCCCGTATGATTATCGAATACAAGGCTCCTACGATAAAAATCAAGCAACAGGTGTTCGACCAGATATCAGTCTACAACCTGTTGCTTCATGTGGATTATCTCGTGGTCAGCAATGGTCTTCAGCATTTCTGCTGCAAGATGGACTACGAGCGGCATGCTTACGAATTCATGCCTGTCATTCCCGACTTTTCCAGCCTTTAATCGGCTTTTTATGCCTCCGTTTCAGGCACTTCGTCGTCAGTCTTCTTCACTGTCTTGCGGATGGCACGCTTACGTGTCTTCTTCTCCTCTACTACGGGCTTTTCAATCTTGACACCAGCCAGTTCGGGATCAATCATGATACGACCGCAATACTCGCAGACGATAATTTTCTTGTGCATCTTGATATCCAACTGACGCTGGGGCGGAATCTTGTTAAAGCAACCACCACATGCATCGCGCTGCACATAGACGATGCCCAAACCGTTACGGGCATTTTTGCGGATGCGCTTGAAGGAAGTCAGCAGACGAGGCTCAATCTTCACCTCGAGCTCCTTTACCTTCTGCTTCAGTTTCTCCTCCTCGGTGCGAGTCTCCTCCATAATCTCGTCGAGCTCATTCTTCTTGACTTCGAGAGCCTGGCGACGGTCGTCAATAATCTCCTGATTCTGAGCCAGTTCACCTTTCTTCTCCTCAATCTTGAAGGTAGCCTCCTTGATCTTCTTGTTGCAGAGTTCGATTTCCAAAGACTGGAACTCGATTTCCTTTGATAGCGTATCGTATTCACGATTGTTCTTGACCTCGTCCAACTGAGTCTTGTAGCGTTCCACACTAGCCTTGGCGGTTTCAATCTCGCCTTTTTTCTGGGAAACGGCACGTTCGTACTCGTTGATGTCGGCCTGAATCTTCTCGATACGAGTAGTCAGTCCCTCGATTTCATCTTCCAGGTCCTGTACTTCCAGAGGCAGTTCGCCTCGCAATGCACGCTTCTCATCGATTGCTGAGAGCGTAGTCTGCAGTTGATAAAGGGTCTTCAGACGCTCTTCAACTGGCATTTCTGTAGGGTCTTTCTTTGCCATAATCTAAATGTATAATATTGGATTTGTATTCGTTTCTGCTATTTCCGTGCGCACACCTGGACACTCCCGCTTAATGATGTCGCGGAACACCTCTGAGGTGTATTGCTCGCTCTGGTAGTGACCGATGACACATATCTGTAATTTCTGCTCGTAGTCAAAGTACTGGTGATAGTGCATCTCTCCGGTTATGAAGGCATCAGCCTCTTTGGCAAGGGCATCCGGCAACAGGAAGTCGCCTGCACCTCCACAAACAGCCACCTTACGAATGGGGCGTCGCAGCAGTTCATTACACTGGGCACACTCCACGCCAAAGCACTTCTTCACCATCAGTACAAAGTCGTCGGCAGCCATTGGTTCTGGCAACAGGCCTATCACGCCACTGCCGGCCTCCGTAGAGGCGAGTGGAGAGAGGAAAGCCACTTCCTGGAGCCCCATTTTCTCAGCAATCTTCCAGTTGACACCATTTTTGGCATTATCCATATTGGTGTGCATGGAAATAATGACGATATCGTTCTTGATAGCCTTGATGACGCAGCGCTGCACATAGTCTGTGCCACAGACCTGTTTCAGTCCACGGAACAGCAGGGGATGGTGGCTCACAATGAGATTACATCCCTTTGCAATGGCTTCGTCAATGATGGCTTCGTTGACGTCCAGACACAATAATGCCCCTGAAGCCTCCGCCTCTGTTAGTCCTACTTGCAGGCCAGCATTGTCCCAGCTTTCCTGTAAGGGCAGGGGCGCGAACTGTTCAAGGGCGCTCAGCACTTGTCGTATTTTCACGCTTACATATTGAAATTAGGTTGCAAAGATACGAAAAAAGCACGAATTATGAGAATCCGTGCCTTTATTTTTTTGTTTTTTTAATTATTCAATTCTACGTAAACCACTCTTCACCATGTCGTGCGTGACAGTATGAACTGCCGTCGAAGCAGTGAGTACATACCCCTTCTTTGGGCAATCCTATCGACTTGACAAGGTCCTCGATGCTGGCAAACTTAACACTAGTCAGTCCCAACCGACGCGCTATCTCGTTGACCATCCGCTGATACTCAGGCGAATCTGTCTTGGCATACTTATCCAGATTCTTCTTATCATCACCTTCGAAGTCCTTGATGATACGCCGTGTAATCAGTTCCATATCGCTCTTCGACGAGGTGAATCCGATGAACGGACAGCCATAGACCAAGGGTGGACAGGAGATGCGCACATGTACCTCCTTGGCACCGTTTTCAAAGAAAGTGCGCACGTTGTCACGCAACTGGGTACCACGAACAATGGAGTCGTCGCAGAAGACGATGCGCTGATCTTTCAGAATGGCGGGGTTGGGGATGAGTTTCATCTTAGCCACCAGGTCGCGACGATTCTGGTTTCCTGGGGTAAACGAGCGAGGCCATGTGGGTGTGTATTTCAGTACGGCACGCTTATAAGGCACCTTTTTGCCCTCGGAATAGCCCAGCGCCATACCGACGCCTGAGTCAGGGATGCCGCACACGAGGTCGGCCTCTATCCCTGTATCCTTCTCACCCATCAGTCTGCCGTTTCGCTCACGCACATATTCCGTGTTGATGCCTTGATAGTCACTGGCAGGGAAGCCGTAGTAAACCCACAAGAACGAGCATATCTGACAACGTGTGAAGGGTTTCTGCATCACTTCGATACCATCGGCACGCAGTCGAACAATCTCGCCTGGTCCTAGGTCACGAATAATCTTATAGTCGAGGTTCGGGAAACTCGTCGTCTCACTGGACACGGCGTATGCCTGCAAGAATTCGTCCGTTCCGATGGGTGACAGGCGGTGCAACTGCTTTTGTCCGATAACAATAGGAGTGCGCCCCAGAAAGTCGCGTGCAGCGATGATGCCGTCTTCCGTCAGGATGAGCATGGAGCACGATCCCTCAATCTTCTGGTACACCAGGTTGATGCCCTCCACAAACGTATCTCCCATATTGATCAGCAGTGCCACCAGTTCCGTCTGGTTGATATTGTTTGCCGACATCTCGCTGAGGTGCATTCGCTGCTGCATCAGTTCGTCGGCAATCTCCCGCAGGTTGTTGATCTTAGCCACAGTCACGACGGCATAGCGGCCCAGATGCGAGTTGACAATAATGGGTTGAGGGTCGGTGTCGCTAATGACGCCCAGTCCCTGATGCCCCTTGAACTGGTCCAGTTCATCCTCGAAGCGGGAGCGGAAATAGTTGCGTTCCAACGAGTGGATAGAGCGATGGAATCCGCTTTCCTTGTCGAAAGTAACCAGTCCGGCGCGTTTTGTACCTAAGTGCGAGTTGTAGTCGGTCCCGTAAAACAAGTCGTTTACGCAGTCCTGCTTTGAGATTGTGCCAAAGAAGCCACCCATAATGTTCTTTTACCTTAAATTAATAACGGTTTATACGTTTTCGGCTTGCAAAGTTACAAAAAAAATCGAGAAACCTCCAAAAGTGCTCCCGATTTTTTCTAAAATATTATTGTTTCTTACCATGCGTCAAAGCGAGCCGACTGCTCCACCCTACTTTCCACAGCGTCGGGCAGATGGTGGAAGAAGTCCAATCCTGTCAGTCGCTCCACCTCGTCAACCGTACACACAGCCTGTCGCATAGGCTGTCGCTCGTCATTGTTCTCATAGACGAAGCCTATGGCTGTCGTGTCGCGACCAGCCCTGAGCACCACTTTATAGAAAGCCTCAGGCACGGTGATGCGGTTTTTTCGCTTGCCTATCGTTTTGTGCTTGTCACCTCTAAGCACGGGTCCACAGGCAATGTATATCCGTCCGTATTTCTTTGCCCAGTTCCTGCAACGCTGTTCCAGATCATTCCAGTCGTTGGTGTTCAGCTGGTGACTTTGCGGACAGATATTGGTCATGAGGAACGACTGTTCCTGAGCCAGTTGGTTCCATTTATTGTCACCCGACGGGCACATGTGTCCTCTGTCGTAGCCCGACTGCACATAGTCTTGTGTTGTGACAGGCACGCCTTTCACGTCGTAGTCGGCATGGAAGGCAACCCCCTTGCGTTTGAAGGTTCCTGTGACGTGGTCCCCCACCAGATACCAGGATACAGCCAACGGGATGCGCATTGTCTCAGAATACCAGCATTTATAGGCATAGCGGCGCAGGAAGGTGGTTTCCTCGTTCACCCGCACCATCGTCAAGTCGTTGGTCTTGGAGGTCTTCTTGGGCGTGTCGGCCTTGGTGAACAGTGCCACCAACAGTCCCAGCACTACCAGTATCAGCCACAGTCGCCATTGTGCACTCATGGGTTTCAGCGCCCTTTCCAACGCGTGGTTGACAAAAGGTCTCAACGATTCACGCCTTGAGGCCCCGTTTCCCAAGAGGTATTCTCGCAGCGAGTCGTGTTCTTCCAGGTCTCGCCGATAAGTTCTCATGCCTCGTTTCCAGGCTAAGTAGCCTTTCCATATCACGACGGCAATGACCAATATGACATAAGCGGTTATCATAGTACGACTTGGTTTTTCTGGATTCGTGGATTGACAGCCACCACGGTCTTTCCACGCCGTGCAGCCTCCTGCAGCAGCTGGTCGACAGTAGCCTGCGTCTCTGTTGTCAGCATATCCTCTGGTTCGTCAACTATCAGCATCTGCTTGTCTGTCGCAATCGCCTTGTTGAGCAACAACAGGTACCGCTCGTCAGCCGTCAGGTCGTCCCATCGCTCCATTCCGGCACCATGATATCCCTTCGGAAACGACAGGTGTTGTGGCACGTAAGCCATCTGTTTGCGGAAGTAGAACCCTGACTGTGGTGTCATCAGCTCACCGTCGATGCTGATAAACCCGTCGTCAACGGGAATCAGTCCGAGTATGGCGCGTAGCAACAACGACTTTCCCGAGCCTTTCGAGCCCGTAATGGTAACCAGTTGTCCCTCGCCTACTGACATCGAGAGCGAGCGAATCTGCTGGCCTATCGTCACATGAAGCAGTTCTAATAACATAATTTTGGTGCAAAGGTAGCGCAAACCGAATGAAAAACCAAATATAGAAAGTGAAAAATTTGGTTTTTAACTCACGATTTCGTAATTTTGCAGCCATGAAACGAAACAAGAGGCGGATGCCTGCCGAATGGGAACCCCAGAGTGCCGTGCAGCTGACGTGGCCGCACGAGGGTACTGATTGGGCTCCTATCCTGCCTGAAATCACGGCAGTCTATGAGGAAATGGCTCGTGAAATCAGCAAGCGCGAGTCGCTGATTATCGTCGATGACATTCCTCATAACGACACGTGGGCTCGTGATCACGGCTTCATCACCGTTGAAGAGACATCTGACCTCAGCCCTCAGCCCTCAGACCTCATCCTCCTCGACTTCAAGTTCAACGGATGGGGTGAGAAATTCCCCGCTGATCTGGACAATCAGATTAACAAACAACTCTTTGACAAAGGACTGGTGAAGGGTGTTTACGAAGACCATCTGGACTTTGTACTCGAAGGTGGAAGTATCGAGAGCGACGGCAAAGGCACTGTTTTCACTACCGCCTGCTGTCTGTTGGCTCCTCATCGCAACCAGCCGCTCACAGCACAACAGATAGAGGACCGTCTGAAGGAATACCTAGGTGCCGAGCGCATCGTATGGCTTCATCATGGCAGTCTCATCGGCGACGATACCGACGGACATATCGACACCCTGGTGCGCATCTGTCCTGACGATACATTATTATATACGGGTGGTGACGAAGCTCATCCCGACCTCTACGAGATGGAACACGAATTGCAAACGCTGCGCACCATAGAAGGAAAACCGTATAGGTTGTTAAAACTACCATTACCGAGACCCATCTACGATACGACAGCCATCAGCCATCAGCCATCAGCCATCAATCGTCTGCCTGCCACCTATGCCAACTACCTGGTCATCAACGGTGCTGTACTGGTGCCTACCTACAACCAGCCAGACCTTGACCAAGAGGCGATGCACGTCATCCAGCAGGCTTTCCCTGACAGAGAGATTGTTGGCATTGACTGTCGGGCTGTTATCAAGCAACATGGCAGTCTGCACTGCTGCACCATGCAGTATTATTGAGAGGTGAGAGGTGAGAGGTAAGAGGTAAGAGGTAAGAAATAAGACGATATGAAGATAGGACTGATACAACAACACAACACCGGCAACATGGCTGACAACCGCCAACGGCTGGGAGAGAAAATCAAGAAACTGGCTCACGAGGGTGCCGAGCTCATCGTGCTGCAGGAGTTGCACAACGGACTGTATTTCTGTCAGACAGAAGACGTCAACGTGTTCGACCAGGCTGAGTCCATTCCTGGTCCTTCGACTGAGTTCTATGGCAATCTCGCCAAGGAACTGGGTGTCGTCATCGTCACCTCGCTGTTCGAGCGTCGTGCCCCAGGACTGTATCATAACACGGCTGTCGTGATGGAGAAAGACGGAACCATTGCGGGTATGTACCGTAAGATGCACATCCCTGACGACCCTGGTTACTACGAGAAGTTCTATTTCACCCCTGGCGACTTAGGCTTCCAACCCATCGACACCAGCGTAGGCCGATTAGGTGTACTCGTTTGTTGGGACCAGTGGTATCCAGAGGCTGCCCGTTTGATGGCGCTTCAGGGTGCCGAGATGCTAATCTACCCTACTGCCATTGGTTACGATCCCAACGACACGTCCGAGGAACAGCAACGCCAGCGCACGGCTTGGCAGACCGTTCAGCGTGGACATGCCGTAGCCAACGGACTTCCCGTCGTCACAGTCAATCGTGTGGGTGAGGAGGATGGTGTCCCGTTCTGGGGAACCTCCTTTGTAGCCGGTCCACAGGGAGAGCTGCTCTACGAAGCCCCAACCAGTCAGGAAGTGGAAACCATCGTCGATGTCGATATGCAGCGCTCTGAACAGGTGCGCCGCTGGTGGCCCTTCCTGCGCGACCGTCGCATTGATGCCTATAACGACATTCTCCGTCGCTTCATCGATGAAGGTAAATCGTCAAATAGTAAATAGTCAAATAGTAAATCGTCAAATAGTAAATAGTCATCATGTCTAACAATTTAAGATTTCAGGTAGTAGAAGAGGCTTTCAAGAAGAGAGCCCTTGAAGTGAAGGCACCCCAGGAGCGCCCCTCAGAGTTTTTCGGCAAGTACGTCTTCACCAAACAGAAGATGTATAAATACCTGCCCAAGGACATCTACGACAAGATGGTCGACGTCATGGAGAACGGAGCCCGTCTGGACCGTTCCATAGCTGATGCGGTGGCTGCAGGCATGAAACAGTGGGCAATGGAAATGGGTGTCACCCACTATACGCACTGGTTCCAGCCGCTCACTGAGGGCACTGCCGAGAAGCACGACGCCTTCGTCGAGCACGACGGCAAGGGTGGTATGATAGAGAAATTCTCGGGCAAGTTGCTCGTTCAGCAGGAACCCGATGCTTCCTCGTTCCCCAACGGTGGCATCCGCAACACCTTCGAGGCTCGCGGCTACAGCGCCTGGGATCCCACGTCGCCCGTGTTCATCATCGACGACACCTTGTGTATTCCCACCATCTTCATCGCCTATACCGGCGAGGCTTTGGACTATAAGGCTCCCCTGCTCCGTTCGCTGCATGCCGTAGGAAAGGCCGCCAAGGACGTCTGCCAGTATTTCTACAATGACGTCAACAAGGTACAGGTCAACCTGGGTTGGGAACAGGAGTATTTCCTCGTCGACGAAGGGCTCTACTCTGCCCGTCCCGACCTGCTCATGACCGGTCGCACACTGATGGGTCACGAGAGTGCCAAGAACCAGCAGATGGACGACCACTATTTCGGCACCATCCCCGACCGCGTACAGGCCTTCATGAAGGATTTGGAGATACAGGCCCTCGAGTTAGCCATTCCTGTGAAGACGCGTCACAACGAGGTTGCTCCCAACCAGTTTGAGCTGGCTCCTATCTTCGAGGAGTGCAACCTGGCTGTCGACCATAACATGCTGCTCATGTCGCTGATGAAGAAGGTGGCTCGCAAGCACGGATTCCGCGTGCTGTTGCACGAAAAGCCCTTCGACGGCATCAACGGCTCAGGCAAGCACAACAACTGGAGCCTGTCAACCGATACAGGAGTGCTGCTGCACGCCCCAGGCAAGACGGAAGGTCTGAAGGCTGAAGAGGCTGCCAACGAGACGCTGCGCTTCGTCACCTTCATCGTGGAGACACTCATGGCGGTCTATCGCCACAACGGTCTGCTGAAGGCTTCTATCATGTCTGCCACCAATGCCCACCGTCTGGGTGGCAACGAGGCTCCTCCCGCCATCATCTCGTCGTTCCTGGGCACCCAGCTCACCGAGTTGCTCGACAAGATTGAGCGTGGCGAGACGTCGGTGGTCAAGGGCAAGAAGAACATGCAGATTGACATCCCGCAGATTCCCGACCTCATCATCGACAATACCGACCGCAACCGCACGTCGCCCTTTGCCTTTACCGGCAATCGCTTCGAGTTCCGTGCGCCAGGTTCCAGCGTCAACTGCGCCTCAGCCATGATAGCCCTGAATGCCGCAATGGCTGAAGCACTCACCTCGTTCAAGGAGCGTGTCGACAAGAAGATTGTCGAATTCTCAGAACGTCCTGAATACAAGGCAGGCACAGGCCACACGGCTAAGTTCCACGCCCTTGTAGAAGTGCTCCGCGAGGACATCACGACCTGCAAGCCCGTCCGCTTCGATGGCAACGGCTATTCTGACGCATGGGTGAAGGAGGCTGCCAAGCGTGGTCTCGACGTCGAGAAGTCGTGTCCCGTCATCTTCGAGCATTACCTCGACGATTCCTCCGTCCAGATGTTCGAGAGCACCAAGGTCATGAACCGCAAGGAGTTGGAGGCCCGCAACGAGGTGAAATGGGAGATGTACGTCAAGACCGTACAGATCGAGGCCCGTGTACTCGGCGACCTCGCCATGAACCATATCATCCCCGTCTGCACGCACTACCAGTCCAAGCTCATCAAAAACGTACAGGGCATGAAGGAAGTGTTCAGCGCCGACAAGGCCGACCGCCTGTCGTCCCGTAACATGAAGCTCATTGAGGAAATTGCCGAGCGTACCGAGCGGATTGAACAGCTGGTTGAAGACCTCACCGAGGCCCGCCGTGTTGCCAACCGCGTGGAGAACATCCACCAGCGCGCCATTCAGTACCACGACACCGTCTGTCCCAAGATGGAAGACATCCGCTCTGAGATTGACAAGCTCGAGCTGATTGTCGAAGACGGTCTATGGACCTTACCCAAATACCGCGAACTGCTGTTTATCAGATAAGACAAACAATCGGAGCTCACTCAGGGCTCCGATTCTTCTTTGAATAACACCTGTTCAAACTCAGGCTCATCAAGTTGAGCGACATAGTTATTCCACGCTGTGGTCATTTGGTCAAGGTCATTTTGGTCATTTTCAACTTCGGGAACGAGGTTATTTGCTCACTATATATATAAATATAAATATTTATATTATAGTGGCGGTTTTGACAGCATCCGTTTTCGATTTTGACCAAATGACCATGACCAAATGACCGCGTGTCTATAAAAATTATATTTTCTTCCTAAAATATTCGTGAACCGCAATGAAAGATTCTTACCTTTGCAGTGTCAAATTGAAATAGCAGGACAGGCGGTCTTTAAGGGTAAAAATTGCGAGATTTAAATCTGGAAATTGCGCGCATTAATGGTAGCAATTGTTTTCCTTAACAGCACCTTCTGGAAGCGAAACAAGGCGACAACGAGAGTATTAACAAAATTATTTACAAATGTCTAACTAACTTATTATTAAAAATTATGGCTATTAAAGTAATTGCACAACGACGTGAAGTAAAGCTTGGTAAGAACCCTGGCAAGAAGTTCGTGATGCGTCCCGACCTCTACATCCCCATCCAGGAGAAGAAGGTGTTCGCGGAGGCCAGTACCCACTCGGGAATCTCTGCAGGTGTGATCAAGGCGGCTTGGGATGCTGCAGGTGAAGTAATCCGTACGTGGGCGACCGAAGGTCACTCCATCCCTCTGCCCGGACTGGGAACCATGCGCTTCGGTGTCCGCTCCAAGGCAGTTGCCGACCTCGAGGACGTGAAGACCAGCCTCATCAGCGTGCGCCGCATCATCTTCACTCCCAACGTGGACCTGAAGGACGAACTGAAGAACACCTCCATCCAGATTACCTGCCTCGACGAGGACGGTAACGTGCTCAAGCGCGTGACCAGCGACGACAGCGGCGACGTGGAGGATGATTCTAACGATAACCCTAACGATAACACGGGTGGTGAGAACCAGGGTGGCACCAACACTGGTGGCGACAGCGGTAGCATCGTAGATGGTACGGACGAAGGGTGATTTATAGAGGTAAGTGGTAAGAGGTAAGAGGTGAGAGAAATGCTAGTAAACCGGGATAATTGCGCAAGAGGTAATCTCTTACCTCTCACCACTCACCACTCACCTCTAAAATTTTTGAACCAAAAATTTTATGATCTATGAAGAAGGAGACTTGGAAGACGATTTTGCAGTTCATTGTCAGTATTCTGACGGCTGCACTGACGGCATTTGGCACGACATCGTGTTTAGGACATGGACCACTGGCGCTGCTTTAGGCACACGGTGGTGACACAAGAGAAAGCGGGGCAACCTACGAGGCTGCTCCGCTTTATGCTACATATCACACCGTGCCGTATAATCTTAACGAGGGGTATTGCTTGTTTTGTGTAAATCCTAATATTAAAAATACGGCCCGGCGTGTTGCACTGTTCTAATGGGAAGTATGCCGGGAACTCTTGAGTGCAAAGGTACGTATTTTTTCGGTATCCTCTTGTCATCTTGAATTGAATTTTTGCTGCAAAAGTACGAAAAATCGAGCAGAATTATGTATTTTTGCCCCAGCAAAACTGTTTTTTTTGTTAAAGAAATGGCTTGGAAACTCAAATATCGCTGCAGCCAATGTGGCTACGAAGCCGAGGTGTACGAAGGCAGAGGACTCTTCCGACAAGAGATCCGTGCCGTGTCGTGCCGGGATTGCAAGAGCATCCAGAA